>Ga0164242_10000447_pt1 | contig 49759 bp, 42 predicted proteins | sample OricomgcompostMG_FD_108783 | JGI IMG/M metagenome (GOLD analysis project Ga0164242, IMG submission 108783) | Miracle-Growth compost microbial communities from Emeryville, California, USA - Original compost - Miracle growth compost (MG) ...
CGCCTCTATTATCGGGTTGCGGCTTTTCCCTATCCTGTTTTACCGAAGACAGGCATCTTCATTGTTCTCGAGACAATACCTTTGCTGAGGTATTTATATAAAATACCGTAAATCTTCCGGTTGATAGTTTTGGAGAGCTTGCGCCCGTTAATAATTTTACGGATGATGATAGAAGCCTAATTGGTTTGAGGCGATCGCTTTTCATGATTTGTATAAGGTTTATAACTGTTTAGGGAACAGTTTGAGTATTAATGCTATAACTAAGTTATTAAGTACTATCGATAATTGCAAATTATCTGAAAGATTGCATTTTATCTTATTAGCGGTTAGTTCATTCCTCATAATTTCCATACCCCCCCTGCCACCCTCTTCATCCGTTCTTTAGTCAGCATTTCCTTAATGCCGCCCAATTGTAATTGTGATTTTTTTTCATAAATTTATATAAATTGGTGCTTCTATTATCGGGTTGCGGCTTTTCCCTATCCTGTTTTACTGAAGACAGGCAGCTTCATTGTTGTCGAGACAATACCTGAAGTATATTACTTATTTTTTTATTTAATATTGGGAAAGGCTTGCGCCCGGTAATTATTTTAACACCGTGCAAGCAACCGCATGCTGATAATTTCGATATGAAACAAGTTTTTTCATGATTTTGATAAGGTTATCCGGCTTAGGGAGGTGAATGGTAATTGTTTGGTTATAACCAAGTTAGTAGGCATCAATGGGATTTGCAAATTATTTCAGGGTATAATACAGCATACTGTAAACCACCGCTTATTAAACTTATGTCTCCTGCTTTCCGCTTTTATTTAAAAAACTGTTACTTTGTTGTCCCGTAAGTAAACAATAACCCCCTACGGGACATTCTATACTTAATGCACGAAAACGATAACACGATAGCCATTATAGGCGGCGGTAGCTGGGCAACGGCAAATATTAAAATGCTTGCCGATAATACCACCCCCAAAGATATCTTCTGGTGGATGCGCAGCTGCCAGGCAGCGGAGCATATCATCAAATTTAAACATAACCCTAACTACTTAAGTTCGGTAGAAATTGACGTGCCGGCCAATCATATCAGTACCGATCTGAAACACACCATCAGCCGGGCCGGGTTTATTTTGTTGAACGTGCCCGCGGCATTTTTAAAAGAAGCCCTCACAGGTATTACTCCCGAAGATTTGCGGGGAAAAAAGATAGTATCGGCCATTAAAGGCATCGTACCGGATGAAAACCTCATTATCGGCGAGTTTTTAAATCAACATTACCATATACCCTTCAGCAACCTGCTGGTGCTGAGCGGCCCCTGCCATGCCGAGGAGGTTGCGCTGGAGAAGCTTTCCTATTTAACCATCGCCTCGCCGGATACTGAATTGGCCGCGCGCTTTGCCGGGCTCATTAATAACCGGTATATTAAAACCATTGTATCCGATGATATTTACGGCACCGAATACGGGGCGGTATTAAAAAATATATATGCTATTGCCAGCGGTATTTGCCACGGCGTTGGTTATGGCGATAATTTTCAGTCGGTGCTTATCTCCAACGCTATCCGCGAGCTGGAGCGTTTTGTAAAGGCCGTGCATCCTATTGACCGGGATATTAATGAATCGGCCTACCTGGGCGATTTGCTGGTAACCGCCTACTCGCAGTTTAGCCGTAACCGTACCTTTGGCAACATGATTGGCAAGGGCTACACCGTAACATCGGCACAACTGGAAATGAATATGATTGCCGAGGGCTATTACGCCGTAAATTGTTTGCAGCAAATTAACAAACAGTATAAGGTACACATGCCCATTTGCAACGCGGTTTATGCTATTTTATATCAAAAGCGGCCGCCTGCCGTTGAAATGAAACATTTGGCCGAAGAATTGAGTTAATAGTTTATAATAATTAAACTGTTATGAAAAATATAGTAAAAACCATACTGTTTGCCGCGGCGGGTTTGTTTATAACTGGCCAGGCGAACGCGCAATCCCGGGATTCATCGCTGGGGCATAAAATAAGTAAAAGCGCAAAAAAAGTAGGCCATGCTACCGCTAAAACGGCCGCTACCGTAGGTCACGCCACCGCTAAAACAGCTACTAAGGTAGGCCAGAAAACAGCGGAGGTTGCCGCGAAAGGCGATGCCGCTGTGGTAGATAAAAAATACGATGGCAAAGTAGCGCCGAATGGCGAAGCTGTTTATATTAACGATAAGGCGCAATACTATTATGTAGATAAAAAAGGGCATCATGTATTTGTGAAAAAGGCGGAATTGCGTAATAAGCCTTAAATTGTTTTTTGATCAAAAATCAAATAATAAAATGTCATTTCGACGAAGTGCGGGGAACAAGCATGGGGCGAGGAGAGATCTTGTACTTCAGGATGTTAAACTCTTACCTATCGAATAAGATTTCTTCTCGCTCCTTGCCGAAATGACAATATTATTGTTTTTGTATTATAACTAATATCATCCCTTTACGGATATCGTATACCATCACAATGAAAAATTTTATACTCCTGTTTGTACATGTAATGTGCGCGGCAGCCCTGTTTTTAGGGGCCTGCTCTACAAGTGTGGGGCCTGAAAGGTTAAAAGGGGAATGGGATGCCGAAGAAGCGGGCATCCATTTAAAAATAACAGGGAATAAGTTTATTGAAAATACGGGAACTACACCCCTTACGGAAAATTATTTTGTAAAAGCCGACACTATTTTTACCTCGTTTGAAGGCAATTTGCCTTACACCAAATTTGTGATACAGCAACTGGATGAGCATACCCTTAAACTGCTGTACCCCGATTCGGTTGCGGTAACATTTACGCGGGGGAAATAGTTATCAGTTAAGATAGCGGTTAAAAAATCAGAGATTAATTCGATCATACCAAACTAATCTCTGATCTTCAACCGCTAAGCTCTATTTGCCACGCGTTGTAAAATCAAACGGAATAACAACTTTAAAGCTGATGTTGCGGCCCATATTAAATATGCCGGGCTGTACACCCGCAGGTATATACTGATTGTCGAAATATTTTAACCTGCTCATGTTCGATTGATAATTTACATTAGTAAGGTTGGTGCCTTCAATAAACACTTTTACCAGGCTACGGCCCGTGCTGTTAGTTATATCGGCACCAATACCGGCGCTTAACAGGTTATAGCCGGCGGTATAGGTTTCTGTACCGTAAGCGGCAAAAAATCTGTCCTGCGCGCTGTAATGATCAAACCCTGCAAAGGCATATACGTTCTTAAAGCTTCCAAAGCCTTTGCCAAAACTGCCTTTCAGTTCCGAATGGGTATGCAGCGGGGGTATAAACGGCAGGTATTTTAAACTGTCGGGCACGGTGCCGCCGGTGCCCAGATTTTGACCATAGGTCAGGCTCATGGAGTTTTCAAAATGCAGCCATGGCAATGGATGAATATCTAAGTTCAACTCGCCGCCCTGGATACGCGCCTTGCTTTGCACATAAGTAAACCGGTCATATAAACCATTGCTGTTTGGTGTACCGTCGGCATCCACGCGGCTTGGCGAACCATCGGCATTCAATAGCTGCTCCTGGAAAATGTAATTCTGCAAATCGTTGTTAAACAGCTCCACACTGGCAGATACGGTTGGCAGGGTTAAAAACAGGCCGATATCTTCCTGCACGCTAAATTCGGGCTTAAAGCTGCTGTTGCCTACATGGTATATCTGCGAACCGGGATCGGGGCCATTGGCCGATAATTCGGCTATGCTTGGCGCCCTGAAACCGCGCGAAATGTTCGCTTTCAGCAGGAAAGCGTCGGATACGTTATAGGTGCCGCCGAAACTGCCCGAAAAGCCTGAAAACGTTTTATGCAACGCGCTGAACTGAGCAGCCACATTTGGTGTTGATTCCGGGTTGCTGCCGGTATACAACTGGGGGAAACCGGTAGCATTGGCAGTATCAATATAAGCGGCTTCGCCGCTGAAGGTACGAGTGTCATAACGCCCCCCGGCCATGATATCCAGCTTGCCATAGCTCTTTTTGATTACGAAAAACGGACCGATATCAAACTGATGATAGGCCGGGATAGGGAAGTCGGTGCTTTGGCCGATAGCATTCAGTTGGTACATGCCATTAAAACCCGCCGAGGTTTCATAGCCATTGCCGATGTTAAAATTATATTTAAAATCGTAAGTATAAGTGGTCAAATGCAGGTTTAGCCCTGGTATGTCCACATCTTCAGGGTGTGTAAATTCCCGCCGATGGCTAAACTGGTACCCTAAGTTAACCAGCAGGTTACCGCTGCCCAACGTAAAGTTACTATTGTTATAAATACGATACAGCTGCACATGCTGATGCAGGCCCGATATAGCATACGAGTTTAGTTCCGACGGGGGCACTATAGGCCTGAAAGCATCGTCTTCGGTAATTTGTTTAGTGAATTTGCGGGTTATCGAATCGCGGCTGCCATCAGGAATTTCCTGCTGGTCGTCAAACAGTGAAGCGTTGAAATAAGAATATCCCCACGATTTGTTTACTCCAAGCATCAACCGGGCATCGCGTTCTTTAAAAGCGGTATTATATACCCGGCCGTCGTGCTGGTCCTGGTAGTCCTTAGCCTCCTTGGCCGAAAATACGCCGCCCCAAAGCAAACCGCCCTGGTTGCCCTGGATCCGCAGGGAATTATTTACCAGGCCGTTGTTGGTGCCGTATGTGCCTTGTATATCACCTTTAATGGTGTTCTCGGTTACCGGCGGCGGCGATATCAGGTTAACAACCCCGCCAATAGCGTCAGATCCGTAGCTTAAACTGGCCGGGCCCTTAATAATTTCAACCCGGTCAACCGAGTTTTGATCAACCTCTACGCCGTGCTCATCGCCCCACTGCTGGCCTTCCTGGCGAATGCCGTCCATTAGTGTAATTACCCGGTTATAGCCCAGCCCGTGTATAAACGGTTTTGAAATGTTAGGGCCTGTAGTTACCGCGTTAACGCCCGGCAAATTAGCAATGGCATCAATAACGTTACCTGCTCCTGAGCGTTCATCCAAAAATGTTTTATTAACGGCTACCAGCGGAATAGGGCTTTTCTTAATTTCGGTGGCCCGGCTTACACCTGTAACCACAACTTCATCGGTTTCTATTGAACTCATGCTCAATACAAAGTCGGCCACCTGGGTTTTGGCCAGGTTAATTACTTTGGTTTCGGTTTTATAACCTATATAACTAACCTGCAGTAAATAGCTGCCTTTAGCTGGTACCCCTTTAATAGCATAATTGCCATCATTATCGGCAGCAGCGGATAGTTTCAGGTCGGGTATGCTGATGACAGCGCCCGGCAGTGTTTGATTAGCGGCGTCTGTTATTTTGCCGGTAATTACCGCGGCGTTAGCCGATAGAGCCAAAAAATTTATAAGTAACAATAGCAAGCACTTAAATGGCTTTAATTTCATAATGTAATGGATTAAAATAAGTAACCATCCGTACCCCGATTAAGGCCGGACAAACAAGAAATATTAAAACAATAACATTAGGAAACAGGCGGGGCCCTGCCGGAAGCAAGGACGAGTTGTATAAACGCTAAATGATAAGGATGGAATTGGTAATGGCATAACGCTGCAACCGCGGGTGTGAAATATACATGCTGGGTAAGCAGCATGTGGTTATGGTGCATTACATCGCAAACGCTGCAGTTTTCCTTCAGTACGGGCGTATGCGATTTTTTATTGATGGAGATGTAAGTGCCGTGTTTGTAGTGCTGGTGAGCATAAACCATATACTGGCCCACCGCGAAGAAAAGCAGCAGGAGCCGGGCGTATATTACAATTAGTTTAGCTTTACTCAATTTTAAAGTTATCGGACTTACTTTACAAAAGTAGTAATTAAGGGAATGTTTAAGTATCTTATTCGTAACAATATCGTTAAAAAACCGTAATTGGCAGTTAATGAGGGTTTTACTACGGCGTACACCCTTATTTTACAATCATTAACCTGGTTGTGCTGAGTTCCGCGTCGCGGGTGTTCCGGTTCAGGAAAGCGGGTTTCAGGCGCGATATCCAAAAGCCATGAAATGTTTTTACCTCGTCCATACGCCAGCCCAAAGCCGCCAGGTCCTTAATGGCGCCATCGGTGCCGTATAAGTAAAATGGCCTGGGTGGTGTAGGCCCCTTGCCATCCGCGGCAATGGTAATAAGCGGCCTGTCCAGGTAAAACGCCAGCGGGAAATCGTAAATATCGCTGGTTTGGGCCACAGGTAAATTATCCCGCTTTTGTTTATTTATCAAAAAAGCCGCCTCGCTGCCCGACTGGTACTTGAGCAACGCCGGATAAAAAACGAGGTTCAGGTACAGATTAACTATAAACGCCGCTACAACCGTACGTATAATGGTTTTCCTGATATCGGTAAGCCCTATATGTTTGGGTAACGACATCAGTAATATCAATAGCAGCAATATTAAAACAATTGCCGGCCATAAAAGCGTTTGGGGGCCGAAAAAATAAGCCAGCGCGGCAACGGTGATAAATAACAATACAATAACTATTGATTGCACCCGGCCCACCGCATACTTGCTTTTGGGTAATTGTACCTGGTACAGGTAAGCGGCTAATTGTATGGCGAAGAACGGGAAAACAATATTCAGGTAATAAGGCAGCTGGAACCGCGATGCCGAAAAAACCAGGAAGGTAAGCAACGAGCCGCAAAGGCAATACCATTGATATTGTTTAGCCTGATGATACTGTTTTTTTATGGATTGATAAATGGCTGCAAACAACAGGAACGACCACGGCAGAAAAGCCCAGAGCAGCGTATGGATAAAAAAGAAAGGATCGCCGCTGCCCTTAATGGGGCCGGTATTAAAAAACCGCCCGAACTGGCTGTCCCAGAAAAAGAACCTGATGCCCGATACGTGGTGCGTGCCGAAGATCAATTTTTCGGGATGGGCGTCAAACTGAACATACAGGCAATAAATTTCGGGGAGGATAAAAATACCTGTAAACACAAGCGCTATCAGGCTGCGTACGCTAAAAAGCTTTTTCCATTGCCTGGTAATAATAAAATGTCCGGCAATAGCGCCGCCTATAGGGATAACGGCGAAAATACCTTTGGTCATGATGGCCAGCGCGGCAAACAAGCTGCCCAGTATCAGCTGCCGGTAACTGCCGCGGTTATAGGCGTTGTAAAAGTGATATACCGCGGCTATGATCAACCCGGTTAAATAAGGCTCGGCACGTACATCATTGTTGGAGATGATAATGTGCTCCGCCGTAAGCAATATCAGTACTGCCCATAGGGCTATTTCCTTATGATATAGTTTTTTGGCAAACAGGTAAGTATACACCACCCCCATCATTAAAAACAGGATGCCCGGTAGTTTATAGGCCCAGGTTTTAAACCCGAACAGCTGAAAAAACAAGGCGGTTATCCAGAAAGGGAAATGGGGCTTATCTAAAAAATCCTTGCCTTGCGTGTATAGTTCAATGTAATTATGCCGCAGCACCATTGTTTTGGCAATACCGGCATAAAAAGTGCCATCGGGGCCAATAATGGTTACAAATAACGCGCTAAAATTTACCAGCACAGCAAGGCCGGTTAATATATAAAGCCATTTAAAATATGTAGCGTTAGTTTGCTGGTTCATTACCTGTGTTATGGAAGGCAAAGATATGTTTTGAGTTAGAGATTAGTTAATTTATACCGGCTAATCTCTATTATCTAATCTTTAATCTCTAACCTACAGCCCTAACTGCTGCAAAAAATGTGGTATAATCTGATGATATAAAATAATGGTGATGATTACCCCGCTGATGGCGCCGAAAAAGTGAGCATCGTGGTTAATGGCATCGCGCGATTGTTTGGAGGCGTAGGCGCAATAGGCTAAATACAACACGCCAAACAGCACCGCCGGGATAGCTATTGGTAGAGGGAATATATACATGCCGCTCCGCGGATCAAATAAAATACAGCTGAAAACCACCGCGCTGATAGCGCCCGAAGCGCCCAGGCTGTGATACCAATAATCGTTTTTATGTTTGATGATAGAAGGCAGATCGCTTAAAACCATACTGGCCATATACAGTAACCCGAATTGCCAGTGCCCCAGGTATGCCTCCAGCCGGAAAGCAAAGAAGTAATAGGATAGCATATTGAAAAAAACGTGCATCCAATCCTTATGTATAAATCCGCTGGTAATAATGGTATAGGTTTTTTCGCCGCGATAAACACTATAGGGATGCAGCATTAGGGTGCCGTACCATTTTTCATTTGAAAACGCTAACAGGGTTATCAGTATAGTAATTATAAAAATGATGGATGCTACCGGTGCTACGGTTAAATATTCCTGCATTATTCAATCAGTTTAATTTGCGTACAGGCTATAGGTTGTTGCCCTCCGCTTAATCTTGTTATTTTTTATTAGTCTTTTTTGCCACCAGTTGATAGGAATGATCTATCATCTCAACTAATTGGCCACTGGTTAATTGCCCGTTCATATCAACCGTGTTCCAGTGTTTTTTATTCATGTGGTAACCGGGCTGCACTTCGGTATAACGCTCACGTAATTCAATGGCCCGTTCCGGGTCGCATTTTACATTGAACTTACCGCCGTCCGAAAGGCTTGTCAGTAAAAATATTTTCCCGTCTGCTTTAAAAACCAAAGTGTCTTCACCAAAAGGAAAGCTTTCGGTAACGCCGGGTTTGCTCAGGCAATAATCACGTAGCGTTTCAATATCCACTGCCTTTTATTGATTTGATATAGGATACCGGCGCGCCGAAATTTACCTTAATGCCAACCGTAATCTGGCTGAACATATCGGGAGAATTGTTCTTGAATTTTTTAGAGGGGTCGTTATACCCGTCCAGGCCTTCTCCAAAGGTAACGTTATGGATATACCCCAAATCCAAACCAATCATGGGTTCCTCATCGTAATTAAATATTTTAATTTCATACCCAAAACGTATAGGCACAATTACATTTAGTGATGAATTTTTGCCCGGATAATGGTAACCGCCATCAATTGAATAACGCCTGATACTGGTAAGCTTGTTATGAATAACGCCCACCCCTAAACCCATATATAAACCTTTTGCTATGTTCGAAAAGAAATCCCGGTCATAATCTATAATTTCGCCCAGTTGCAGATCGCCATGTACGCTGACTGATAAAAAATCATTTACAAAATAGCGGTGAGATGGGTCGGTAAGGTTATTACCCCCCGATAGTTTACCTGCCTGCACCTCTAAGCCAAAAGGCAGGTACGGGCTGTAGTTGTAATATACATCCGCGCTAAATGAGTTATGTTTATCGTTCTGTCTCAAATCGCTGTAAACTGCGGTTTTACTGGCGCTGACACCAATGCCCCATTCCGAGTAATTGTACTGGGCCTTTAACGCGGCGCTGAATAATAGCAAACCAAAAAGAAGAATTACTTTTTTCAATGTTTTTCTATTAATTATTTGTTTAAATATGCTCAAAAATAAAATAACATATTTAATGTTGAACAGATTATGACGAATTTAGATAAATTAACATTTAGCGTGAAAGAACGATTTTTGCGATACGTAAAGATCGATACCCAATCGGACCCGGAATCGCCTGCCTGCCCGTCGACTGCTAAACAGAAAGACCTGGGTAACTTACTGGTTAAAGAACTGCAGGAAATAGGCCTGACCGATGCCCACCTGGATGAATATGGATATGTATACGCTACTGTACCCGCCAATACGTCTAAAAAAGTACCGGTTGTCTGTTTCTGTTCGCATATGGATACCGCGCCCGATTGCAGCGGGGCCGGGGTTAAACCCATTGTACATCCTGATTACCAGGGCCAGGATATTGTTTTGCCCGACGACCCCATGCAGATTATACGCCTGCAGGAGCACCCCGATTTAAAAAATCAGTTAGGGAACGATCTGATTACGGCCAGCGGCACCACCCTGTTAGGCGCTGATAATAAAGCGGGGGTTGCCGAAATTATGGATGCCTGTTATCAGCTTATTAATCACCCCGAAATAAAGCACGGCGATATCAGGATATTATTTACACCCGACGAAGAAATTGGCCGGGGTGTGGATAAGGCGGACATTAAAAAGCTGGGCGCCTACGCGGGCTATACCATGGACGGCGAAAGCGCCGGCCATATGGAAAATGAAACCTTTAGCGCCGATGGGGCCCGGCTCATCATTAACGGCGTAAGCGCGCATCCCGGGTTTGCCAAGGGCAAAATGGAAAGCGCTATTAAAATTGCCGGTCAAATTCTTGCCGCGCTGCCGGTCGGTCTCTCACCCGAAGGCACTTCGGGTATGCAGGGCTTTGTGCACCCGGTAGGGGTTAAGGGGCATGTTGAACAGGCGGAGATTGATTTTATTATCCGCGATTTTGATGATGAGCAACTCAAAGATCACGCCGGTATCATCAGGCAAACCGCTGAAAAGGTTTTACAACAATACCCCAATTCGGGGTACCAGCTGATTGTGCAGCCCCAATACCGCAATATGAAACAGGTATTGGACCGGCATCCGCATATTGTGGAATATGGCATGGAGGCTATTAAACGCGCCGGCTTAAACGCGCGCTTGTGCAGCATACGGGGAGGGACAGATGGTTCCAGGTTATCATTTATGGGCCTGCCATGCCCCAATATTTTTGCCGGCGAACATGCCTTCCACGGCAAGCAGGAGTGGGTATCGGTACAGGACATGCAAAAGGCCGTGGAAACTATTCTGCATTTATGTATGATTTGGGAGGAACGTTCATAGTGGCAGTAAGCAGTAGCACTTGTTATCCTGCAACCGCTACTGCTTACTGCTCCTCAATCCCTTCCGCCAATCTACGTAACCAATAATAGCTATTATAATATATACCGCGAACATAAATGAGGTGATCTGTAAGCCCTTAAGCATGTAAACGCAAACATAAATTACATCTACAAATATCCATATCAGCCAGTTTTCCAGTACTTTGCGCGCAAGGAAAACCTGGGCTATTAAGCTGCACACCGTGCAAAAGCTATCCAGGTAAGGGTAAGCAGGCGGTTGGTAATGCAGCCGCGCCGCGAAGGTGATAAGCGTATAACCTAATACAGGGGTTGTTAGTAATACGATTATTATGGATACGCTGATTTGCCTTCGGGTAATACGTACTACCGGTATTTTTTGTTCGCTGTTCTTTTTCCGGCTCCAAAAATACCATCCGTAAATATTGATAACGGTTAGGTAAACATATTGCAGCATATCGGCATACAGGGCTGTTTTGGCAAATATGTAAATATAAATTCCGGTGCTGATAATGGCGACCGGCCAGTTCCAGATATTGTTGATAGCGGCCAGGTAAACACAAAGCAAACCTGTTATTACACCCGTAATTTCCAGCCAGCTTAGCTGGTGCCACCATTGTACCATTGTCTGCATCATAATTAAACGGATAGCGGTATTTTTTTAGCAGCTATATCTCCACATGCTTACCCGACAGCAAGCTATTGGTTCGGGTATAGTTTTAATTAATTGCAAAAAGCTAATAAATACCCTGGAAAAAGCCCGATAGGGATACATCGAAATAATAGCAAACCTTACGTAAGGTATCTAACCGTACATCAATCTTCCCCGATTCGAGCCGGGCTATATTAATATTGGTTTCGCTGTAAAATTTCTCCTGAGTGACCTGATTTTGGCGTCTTAACCGTTTTATCTGTAATGAAACTTTCTTTTTAAAGGCTTCTTCGGAATTATTAAGATATTCAAAATCAGTTAGTAGCATAATATCAGGTATCGTTATTATAATAATGTAATAGCTAAAGTATAAAAAATCTACCGCTGTAAATTATTCGTTTTAAAAAATGTGCGCTATTTGCAAATTCTGACGTATTAGTAGTTGTGGTGCTTAAATAATGGGTTTACATTTGTTATTATAAGATTGACGCTACAGATTATCTGTGAAAAGAAATAAAATACATCTACCAGTGAAAAACTTTCTTTCGAATTCTCAGGCGCCCAAGCTGGGGTTTTATTGTTCTTTGTTTTGGGTTTAATCAATAGTTTAAATTAATTAGGGGAAAGGGAGCTTCGCAAGAGCTCTCTTTTTTTTGTGCCCCGCTTTTACTATGCACGCATAATACTTATATTTGATTAGTAATCTACGCTGATATGAACTTTGAATATACAGAAGAACAACAGATGATTAGGCAGGCCGCCCGCGATTTTGCCCAAACCGAACTGAAGCCAGGTGTAATTGAACGGGATGAGCAGCAAAAATTTCCGGCCGAACAGGTCAAAAAAATGGGCGAATTGGGCTTTCTGGGGCTAATGACCTCGCCCGAATACGGCGGTAGCGGCATGGATACCATTTGTTATGTGCTGGCTATGGAGGAGCTTTCCAAAGTAGATGCTTCGGCATCGGTAGTGGTTTCTGTAAATAACTCGTTGGTTTGTTATGGGATGGAGCGGTTTGGCACCGAGGAGCAAAAGCAAAAATACCTGGTGCCGCTGGCTACGGGGCAAGTAATAGGCGCGTTCTGCCTGTCCGAGCCCGAAGCAGGTTCGGATGCTACCTCGCAGCATACCACGGCGATTGATATGGGCGATCATTACCTGCTCAACGGCACCAAAAACTGGATAACTAATGGCGGTACAGCCTCCGTTTACCTGGTAATGGCACAAACGGATGTGGCCAGGGGTGTGCACGGTATCAACGCCCTGATTGTTGAAAAAGACATGCCCGGGTTTACCGTTGGGCATAAAGAGAACAAAATGGGCATCCGCGGCTCCGATACCCACTCGCTGATGTTTACTGACGTTAAAGTCCCGAAAGCCAATCGCATCGGCGAAGACGGCTTTGGGTTTAAATTTGCCATGCAAACACTGGAAGGCGGGCGTATAGGCATAGCCGCGCAGGCGCTGGGCATAGCCTCGGGCGCTTATGAATTAGCTTTACAGTACGCTCATGAACGTAAAACTTTCGGAAAACCTATTGCCGACCATCAGGCCATACAATTTAAATTGGCCGATATGGCTACCGAAATTGAAGCCGCCCGTTTGCTTTGTTTAAGAGCAGCCTGGCTGAAAGACAACCATCAACCCTATGGTACAGCCAGCGCAATGGCTAAGCTGTATGCATCGCAGGTGGCTATGCAGGTTACTACCGAGGCGGTACAGATACATGGCGGATATGGCTTTGTAAAGGAGTACCACGTGGAGCGCCTGATGCGCGATGCTAAAATTACCCAGATCTACGAGGGAACATCTGAAATTCAGAAGATTGTCATTTCCAGAGATATATTAAAATAGCCGCGTAAAAGGCCCTACCTTTAACCGTACGTTAACAAACAATAAAATGATACGTAAGGTAACCGGGATATTATTAGCTATCTTGATATTAGCCGCGGGCACAAGCCAGGCTCAGCATAAATTACAAGCAGGGGTATGGCGCGGCGTTTTAAAAATGCCCGCCGGCGAAGTTCCTTTTAATTTTGAAGTAAAAAATACCGGCAGCAAACCCGAAATAGCTATTATTAACGGCGCCGAGCGTTTCCGGGTGCCGGATATAAAATTTTATGGCGACTCTGTTGTGATCACCATGCCTTTGTTTGATTCGGAGTTCCACCTGAAACAGGAAAAGAACGGCAGTTTAAACGGTAAGTGGGTAAGGCACCTGGGTTTGAGCAACGCTTATATTGATTTCAGCGCTACGCCGAATACAACTTACCGCTTTTTAAAAGTACCGGCGAAAGCCGCGTTTAACGTAAGCGGACGCTGGTCGGCCGTATTTGACAGCGGCAGCAAGCGCGATACTACCGTTGGCGAATTTAAGCAAACCGGGAATGAATTAACGGGCACCTTTTTAACCACCACCGGCGATTACCGCTACCTGGAAGGAACCGTATCCGGCGATAAATTATACCTTTCCTGTTTTGACGGGGGGCATGCTTTCCTGTTTACGGCTACCATTAGCAATAACCAAACCCTCATTAACGGTAAGTTTGGCAGCGATAGCTGGACCGCGGTAAAAAACGCTAACGCCAAACTACCCGACGCGTATTCGCTTACCTCGCTAAAACCGGGTAATAAAAAGCTGGCCTTTAGTTTTAAGGATGTGAACGGCAAAAATGTTTCGCTTACCGACGCGCGCTTTAAAAATAAGGTGGTTATTGTGCAGGTTATGGGCTCGTGGTGCCCAAACTGTATGGACGAAACCGCTTACCTGGTTAACTATTATAAAAAATATCACCCTAAAGGGGTTGAAGTAGTTGGCCTGGCCTATGAGCGTACTACCAATTTCGCCCAATCAAAACGGACATTAACCCAATTGAAGAACCGGTTTAATATCCCTTATCCTTTACTGATCACCGGCTACACGCCCAGCAAAGGCGACCCGGCTAAAAGCCTGCCCATGCTGGCTAATTTTGTAGCGTTTCCTACTACTATCATCATCAATAAAAAAGGAGAGGTAAGCAAAATACACACCGGTTACAGCGGCCCAGGCACCGGTCAGCATTATACCGCGTTTGTGAAAGAGTTTGAAAAACTAACTGATAATTTACTGGCAGAAAGGTAGTTTACAATAATGGGGGCACTTTCAGCCTGCGCTATCAAAACCTGGCCGTTTAAAAAACGTCATTGCGTAGCGGAGCAATCCCCGGTTGATAGGAATGAGGGTTGATAAAATCTATACCGCGGGCAATTCAAAATAAAAAGTAGAGCCCTTACCCAACTCGCTTTCCACCCCTATTTTGCCATTGTGTGTATTGATAATTTCAGACGAGATATATAAACCCATTCCCAGGCCGCTGGTTAAAAACTGTTTATCTTCCACCCGGTAAAAGCGCTCAAATATTTTTTCCATTTGTTCCTGCGAAAGCCCTATCCCCACATCGGTTACAGATACCCGCGCCCCCCCGTCATAATTATAGGCCCTGATAAGTATTTCCGTGTTTTCCTTTGAATACTTCGCGGCGTTGCTCACTAAGTTCATAAGTACCTGCTCCAGCCTTTCGCTGTTACCGTTTACCATCAGCTTGGGCGCTATCTCGCCAACAAACTGGTGCCCGGGATATATTTGCCTTACATTCTCTATTGCGGCATCAATCATATCGGCAAGGTCAAAATTAATCATGGTATAATTAAGGCGGCCTGCCTGTATTTTGCTTACATCAAGCAAATCATTCACCAGGTTATGCAATTTGTTAATGGCCTGGTTAGCCTTAACAATATATTGTTTTATAACGGGCGGCAATTCCTCGCTCTTATAAACCCCCATTATCTGGATATAGCCTTTTAAGCTGGTTAGCGGTGTTTTTAATTCGTGACTGGCAATACCTATAAATTCATCCTTTTTATCCATCTGCTGCTTCTGCTCCTCAATATCAGTCGCGGTGCCTACCCAAAAAAGTATTTCGCCCAATTCATTCTTTAAAGGTATTCCCCTGGTAAGGTGCCAGCGACAGGAGCCATCGGCTTTTTTATAGCGGTTTTCTATTTCAAAAACCTGCCCGGTTTTTAGCGCTTCGTGGTAACGGTCAATAGTTTGTTGCAGGTCATCGGGGTGTATAATAGCCTGCCACCAGCCTTTTTCCTTCGCTGTATCAAAATCAAGGCCGGTATAATCATACCAGCGCTGATTACAAAAGGTAACTTCGCCGCCGGGAAGGTTGGTCCAGGTCATTTGGGGGATATTATCTGTCAGCAGTTTTAGATATTCCCGGCTAATGGTCAGGTCCTTGGTACGCTCTCTAACCGTTTCTTCCAGTTCATCGTTCAGTTTTTGGGTTAATTTTTGAGCTACTTCCAACTGGTCAAATTGTAACTCTAATTGTAGTTGTGTTTCTTTTTGGATGGTTAAATCGGTAATGATTAAACTCAGGGCCGTACCCCCATCAAACTCCATGGCATTACAGGATAGCAGGCAGGGTATGGGTGTCTGTGTTTTATCAGTAATGTAAAGTTCTGTTTTACAATCGCTATCCCAGGCGCTTTTTATAATTTTCGCAAACTTATCCTTGCTGATTTCGGCTACAAAATTGGTAAAATGCACGCCCACCATCCGCTCAAGCGGCTGGCCTACTAAAACGGCAAACCGGGAGTTACTATATAATATAATGCCTTCGGTATTTAAGGTCACCGCGCCCTCCGTCATTTTTTCAATAAACAGGCGGTAGGTTTGGTCGGCGCTTTTCAGGGTGTAAAGCTGCGGGCCTTCGTTGTTTTTAACAATTAAAGCATCAACCTGCCCGGTACGTATAGCTTCAATAGCGTCATTCGCTTCTTCTAACTGCCAGCGCAACTCCTGGGTTTCATTTAGCAGCTGGTTATATGTTGGTTGCTGTTCCATGGCGCATCACAGGGTTGTTATGCTGAAATTCCGGAGTAGCTTTTCAGTGTCAGACATATCGCCGACAAATCTTCTTTCGGCTCCCGGCCCTTTTTTGATAAGCAGCGGCAGGGCGATGATCTGTTCCTGCTCCGCGATAGTGGGTTGCTGATATACGTCTATAATTTCCAGGTGGTAGTTATTTTTTAGGTGCTTTTCGCAAAACGCTTGTATATTTTCAACCGCGCGGATGGATTTAGGCGAAGCGCCTGTTACGTATAAGCGTAAAATATAAGAACCGCCGTTCTCCTGGTTAATTTGGTTTACCCACTCTTGTTCTTTCATCGGCTATTGTGCAGGACGAATGTTCAATCCCACTAAAACTTTTTCTTCGTTTGACAGATCACCTATGATCTTACGTATCGGCTCGGGCACTTTTCTAACCAAGGTCGGGATCGCGAATATCTGGTCGCCTTCGGCCAGCTGTGGCTTTTCCAGCAAATCAATTACCTCTATAACATACTGACCCTTTAAATGTTCCTCGCAATATTTTTGCAGGTTAGTTAGCGCGGTAACCGATTTTAAAGTTTTACCCGCAACATATAAGCGTAACTCCCATTTTTTTGCTGTTGATTTTACCATCATTTCTTTCCCGATCTTTTTGCATGCTTTTTCTCTTCAGGCGGAGTTCCGTGCTCCCGTCTCATGCGCATTAGTTCCCTGCGCGATTTATCAATCATTTCTTTTTTAAGCTCTTCTTCCATATAAACCTTGTTCAGTTCCTCCTCAACCGATTCAAACTCGGTTTGCAGGCTGGAAATTTTAGATTCCAGTACCTTCCGTTTTCTGGATATCTCGCGGTCTTTACGGCCCAAAGCATAATTACGCAATGCTATGCCGGTGTTATCTTTTAACTGTTCCGCCTCTCTGGCCGAACCGGTAAGTATGCCTTCCGGGCCTAAGTATACATCAACCAGGCTCAATCCTTCATCGGTAATTATAAATTCGCGCACCTGGTTAGAGTGTTTCATCCCGCGCGATTTCATCACATACATCCCCCGGTTGCGCTCACCGTTAAATTCTATATCGCGCACCAGCAGCCAGGCATCAACTAATGATGATACGCCTTCGTCGGTTTGCTCGTTCACCACGGTATTTAAAGACAGCGCGGTAAACATTACCGTGATCTGTTCCTCCATCAGGAAATCCAGCAAACGGATCAGCATGGATTTTACGTCGCCAATAGGCCCAATAGTAACCAGGTTGGTGATCGGATCGAGCACTACGGCATGTGGTTTAAACTGGCGGATGTGTTTATGCATAGCCACCAGGTGCATTTCCAGGCCATATAATGTAGGTCTTGATGCATGGAAAGCAAGCAGGCCTTTATCCATATAAGGTTGTACTTCCAAGCCAATGGAGCGCATGTTACGAATAATCTGTTTAGGCGATTCCTCGAACGAAAAATAGATGCACCGTTCGCCCCGGCGGCAGGTTTCAGCAGCAAAATAGGCCGCTATGCTGGTTTTACCGGTTCCGGCTGTTCCCGATACCAGGATACTGCTGCCCCTGAAAAAGCCACGTCCTCCCAACATCTGGTCAACCCCGGCAATACCCGAAGAAATCCTTGCGGTTTGTACTTCTTTTGACAGATGCAGGGAAGTAACCGGCAATACGGAGATTCCATCCTTATCAATTAAAAAAGGGTATTCATTAGTGCCGTGTAACGAACCGCGATATTTTACGATCCGCAGCCTGCGGGTGGAGATCTGGTCAATCACCCTGTGGTCCAACAGGATCACGCAATCCGACACATATTCCTCAAGGCCCTGGCGGGTAAGCTTTCCTTCACCACGCTCGCCGGTAATAATGGCGGTAACGCCTTTTCCCTTAAGCCAATGGAAAAGTCTCCGCAGCTCGGCCCTGAGGATACCCTGATTGGCTAAACCCGAGAAAAGGTTTTCAATAGTATCCAGCACCACCCGTTTTGCGCCAATGGAATCAATGGCATGCCCTAAACGAATGAATAAGCCATCCAGGTCGTAGTCACCTGTCTCCTCAATTTCGCTGCGCTCTATATGTACATGGTCAACCTTGATTTTTTTCTGAGCCCGGAGTTTGTCCAGATCAAACCCCAGCGAGGCTACATTCATGGCCAGTTCATCAGCCCGTTCCTCAAAAGCCATAAACACGCCCGGTTCATTAAATTCCAGTGCGCCACGCACAATAAATTCTATCGACATCAGGCTTTTACCACTGCCTGCTTCGCCGCAAAGCAGGGTTGGCCTTCCTTTTGGAAGGCCGCCTCCGGTTATTTCATCGAGCCCTGCAATACCTGTCGGTGTTTTGGGTAAGGTTGAATATGGGGCAATCGTTTTCTTTTCCCGAGATTTACTCATGGTTGAAATTTCTTAAAAGTGTAAATGTATCCGTGTGTTTAATAATTAAGATAAAAATACAATTACACTCGAATTAAATAGTTCAAATCAAAAACAAGCAGGTTGTAATTATGATAGCTTAATGATACAATATCAGCCTGGTTGAATAATATTGGAAATTAACGGACGGTAAATAATATTGTTTGTAACAATTATTTATTGGTAATTATTTAGTTACCGGGGCTACTTGCACTCCGATACCTGCGCTTGTTTGCAACCTACCGTGTACCCACCTCTCATAGCCAAACCCTGTAAGGGTTTAATGCCGGTAGCAATAAGATCAAAAAATGTACATGTGCCGTTAGCTACATTACCAATGCTTGCGCTCGTTTGCAACGAGTGCCTAATATTGTATAGCGTCTGTGACGCGCGATATAATCGCTGCGAAGAGTTAAGCACTCGTTGCAAACGAGCGCAAGCTTACATATGGGTGTTACTGGGGCGTGGCGGACTTCCACTTAAAAAATGGAGCACTGCAGCATCACCATTTTACGTTATTACCGCCCGGCCATTTCCTCTAATAAAGCCACAGCAGTATCAATGTCGGGCACATGGTCAATGCTTAAGCGCAGGGTGTTTTTAACCTCCTTAAGGTTACAGCGGCGATAATCGTGCTGTACAAAGCTAAGTACGTTTTTAAAGGCATCCGTCTCAAAATACGGCGATTGCTGGTTGGCAATAAAGTAGCCGCGCAACACATTTTTTTTCAAGGATATTTTTTCAAAGCCTATAAGTTTACCCAGCCATTGCAGGCGCATGGTGTTCAGTAAGTCGTTCACCTGCGGTGGGATGGGGCCAAAACGGTCATGCAATTGTTGTGAAAACGCGCGCAGTTCCGCTTCATTTTCCAGGCGGGAAAGTTCGGTGTACAGGTTATAGCGTTCGCCGATATTGGTTACATATTCATCCGGGATCAGGATCTCCAGGTCAGTATCAATCTGCGTAAAGCTGATGAACGGGCGGGGTTTTTCATCCGGGAATACGCCTTTAAATTCATCATCTTTCAGTTCCTGTATAGCCTCGTCCAGTATCTTATGATACATTTCAAACCCTATTTCCGCTATAAATCCGCTTTGCTCGGCACCCAGCAGGTTGCCGCTTCCGCGGATGTCCAGATCGCGCATGGCCACGTTAAAGCCGCTGCCCAGGTCGCTGAACTCCTCGATAGCGCTCAGCCGCTTGCGCGCCTCGCTGGTTAAGGTAGATAACGGCGGACTTAACAAATAACAAAACGCTTTTTTATTGCTGCGGCCCACACGCCCCCGCATCTGGTGCAGATCGCTCAGCCCAAACATATGCGCGTAATTGATGATGATGGTATTGGCATTCGGGATATCCAGTCCGGCCTCAATAATGGTAGTGGCCACTAATACATCATATTCAGCGTTTACAAATTTCAGCATCACATCTTCCAGGTCGTCGCCTTCCAGCTGCCCGTGGGCTATGCCGACGCGCGCCTTGGGCACCAGTTTGTGGATCATGCCGCCAAGTTGCGGCAAATCGGCCACCCGGTTGTGGATAAAGAATACCTGCCCCTGCCGGTTTAACTCAAATTCAATAGCTTCCTTAATCAGCTTATCGTTAAAAACATGCAGCTCCGTTACTACCGGCTGGCGATTAGGCGGCGGGGTGGATATAATAGACAGATCGCGCGCGCCCATCAGCGAAAAATGCAGGGTACGCGGAATAGGTGTTGCGGTTAGCGTCAGCGTATCTACGTTGGCGCGCATTTGTTTCAGCTTCTCCTTGGTGCTTACGCCAAATTTCTGCTCCTCGTCAATAATCATCAGGCCAAGGTCCTTAAACTTTACGTCCTTGCTTACCAGGCGGTGCGTGCCGATGATGATATCTACCTTGCCGTCCTTCAGTTTTTCCAGCGTTTCCTTAATCTGTTTGGTTGATTTGAAACGGTTTACATAATCAATATTGCAGGGAAAGCCTTTCAGCCTGTCGGTAAAAGTTTTATGGTGCTGGGCGGCCAGGATGGTGGTTGGCACCAGTACGGCTACCTGCTTGCTATCGGCAACGGCTTTGAATGCCGCGCGGATAGCCACCTCGGTTTTGCCAAAACCCACGTCGCCGCAAATCAGCCGGTCCATAGGGTGCGGCGATTCCATATCCTTTTTAAAATCGGCAGTAGCCTTTTCCTGGTCGGGGGTATCCTCGTAAATAAAGGAGGCCTCCAGTTCGGTTTGCAGGTAGCTATCGGGCGAAAAGGCGTTCCCGTTCTGGGCCTTACGAATAGCGTAAAGCTTGATCAGATCGCGGGCAATGTCCTTAACTTTTTTTTTTGTGGTTTTTTTCAGGCGCTCCCAGGTATCGGTGCCCAGCTTATTCATGCGTGGAACGGCGCCTTCCTTGCCGCTGTATTTAGAAATGCGGTTAAGCGAATTAATATTAACGTACAGCAGGTCGTTATCGGCATAAACAAGGCGGATCATTTCCTGCATTTTGCCGCTTACCTCTACCTTTTCCAGGCCGGCATATTTGCCTATGCCGTGGTCAATATGAGTTACATAGTCGCCGGGTTTTAAATCGCGCAGTTCTTTCAGTGTGATGGCTTGCGAACGCTGATAACCCTTTTTGAGCTTGTATTTATAATAACGGTCAAATATCTGGTGATCGGTATAACAGGCTATTTTCTGCTCACGATCTACAAAACCCTCGCGGATAGAAATGCTGAGCGGTGTAAATTTGACGGATTTGTCCAGATCGTCCAAAATGGCATAAAGCCGCTCCACCTGCCGGGCCGAATCAGTTAAAATATAGTTGGTGATGCCCTCGGCCTCGTTATTTTTAAAGTTATGGATGAGCAGCGTAAAATCCTTATTAAAGGATGGCTGCGGGCGGATATCGAAGTTGATGGTTTCGGTAGCGGTATAAAAAAACTGCTTGCCAAACTCGGTGATGGGGAAATCGTGCAACTGGTCGGCAATCAGCTTATCATCTGTAAAGTTGAATTTAGGGTCTATCCATTCGGGGTTCTGCTGCTTTTCATCAGCCGATAGCGCCTTCCATAAATTAGCGGCTTTTTTGTAACCATCCTGGATGATGTCGAACGTAAACTGTACATCCTTTATCCATAGCTGCGTGGACGGGTCCACAAACTCGAGCAGGGAAATATTATGCTCCGTCAGGAATTTGGATTGTACATTAGGTACAATGGTCACGCTTTTTACCTGCTCAACCGATAGCTGGCTCTCGATCTCAAATGTGCGGATGGATTCGATCAGGTCGCCGAAGAATTCAACCCGGTAAGGCAGCTCGTGCGAGAAAGAGAAGATATCTACAATACCGCCGCGCACCGAGAACTGGCCCGGCTCGTAAACAAAATCAACCCGGTCAAAATCATATTCCACTAAAAACTCGGTGATAAATTCAATATTGAGTTTATTGTTGACCGCAATTTCCAGCGTGTTTTTTTCCAGCGAGGCGCGATCGATCACCTTCTCGGCCAGGGCCTCGGGGTAGGTGACAATCAGTTTGCCGAAATCAGAGGTATGGCTCAGCTCGTTCAGTACTTCGGCACGGGCCAAAACGTTGCTGCTGTCGGGTTGGGTAAATTCAAAAGGTTTACGGTACGATGAGGGGAAAAGCAATACTTCCTTACCGGTCAGGCTTTCCAGGTCGGCCTGGAAAAAGCCGGCTTCTTCACGGTCGGGCAGTACAAAAACCATGGGCCGGTGCTGCAAAAAATACAAAGCTACCGCCACCGTCGCATCGCTCGATCCAACCAAACCACGCAGCTGCACACGGGTGTTTTTGGAAACATTCAGCGCTTTGGCTAATTGTTTCACCCGGTTATCAGCTTTATACTGCTCTAAAATATCACGGATATTCAAACCGTTGCGAATATAAGGAATCTTTGTCTGAACCTGGTTTGTGGGATTAAATGATTGCTGGATTATAATTAAAAATTAATATTGATACTTAACCCGATCGTCATGCTGAACGGACCCGATAGCTATCGGGTGAAGCATCGGGCGCATGCAATTGAATGAGCAAAACTGATTGGCCAACGCCAAACCCCGAGCGTAGGGCGAAGGGTGACAAAGTCGCCTATAGATTGTAGTAGAAGTGTACCTCACAGGCAACCATTTCCTAAAAAAAGACGGTATTATAAAAACAAAGCAAGCCTAATTTTACTTTTAATGATAGTACAAACGCATGTTTGAACATTAACAATTTAACCAAAACATTATAACATGAAGAATGCATTTTATACCGGCCTCGTAATTGGCATATTAAGTGGCTTGTGGTTATTTGGTATGCACTGGCTGGGGTATAGTACCAGCAGCCCGCAGCAGATAGCCCCCTATGAATATTTTTCGGTACTGATTCCTTTTGTGGGCCTATATGTTGGTGTACGCTCCTACCGGCAAAATGAAATGCGCGGCGTTATCAGTTTCCTGGAGGCCTTGGTGCAATGTTTTAAAACCCTGATAGTTGGCGGCATTATTGCTGTTTTTGCAGGGATACTTTATATTAACTACATACAGGTGGGTAACAACTTTGCCGATTTTTCGGGCCGGATATTCGGGGCATTGTTGGTAGGTTTACTGTTTTCACTGGCCGTATCGCTGATGCTGATGAATAAATCGAAATCGCTGTAGCGATTTTTAAGCGTTGTCATTTCGACCGGAGAGAGATTTCTCCCTCCGGTCGAAATGACATAATTAATTTATTCCTTCCTATATTTAACAATTGAAAAAGTTGTTAAGTATAATTCAAAAAAATGTCGAGATCCTGTTCTGGATCAGCGCTTTGATAGCGCTCGGTTTTAGCGATCCTTCCAAAACTCATTTCACATTATGTCCGTTCCGGCTGGCCGGCATAACCTGGTGCCCGGGCTGTGGCATTGGGCATGCTATAGCCTACCTGCTGCAAGGGCAAATTAAAGCCTCTTTTCACGCGCACTGGCTGGGTATTCCGGCATTGGGTGTTTTGTTTTTCCGGATTTATACTTTGCTGGTTCCGCGTAAATATTATTTCGGACAGAGGGCGGCCGCTGATTGCAGTATATAAACTTTTGTCATGCTACGCTCAGGGGTGACAAAATGAAAGGAGGGTGTCATGGTGAGCCTGTCGAACCACGGCGGGCAGGCCCTCTGCTGACTCCACGCCTGTCATTCGCCCTTCAGAGGCCGCAGATTGAAACTCAGGCGGTAAAATTATAAATGTCATACGCTCCCATTGTTCTTTTACCGCCATTATCCCGCCGTTTACCGAATAGTTGCAGTATTTTGCCAGTATTGTTTTGTAGGATTTTAAATGCTACCTTAGTTTTACATCACAATTAACAAAACACAATCACTTAACTGATAACCAAATGAATATGCAACCTAATCCCTACATGATGATGTCGGGCATAACACCCGATGAAATGGCCTTTTTGCAACAGGCTACATCAGGGATGGACGAAAATCAACAAAAGGCATTTTACAATGTATATATAGGCAGGCGCAAAAACCCACAGGATATTTTGCTATTAGCCCTTTTAGGTTTTATAGGCGTAGCCGGTGTGCACCGCTTTGTAGTAGGCCAGATAGCCATGGGGATCATCTACTTTTTTACCGGCGGCTTTTGCCTTATCGGTACTATTGTCGACCTGGTTAACCATAAATCAATAGCCCTGGAGTATAACAAAAAGATGGCTTATGAAAGCTTCCAGATTGTTAAAATGGGCGGCGGGACGTTTTAAAATTATACATAAATAATGTCATTTCGAACGGAGAGAGAAATCCTATACTACATGCTTATCGGGTGTTGAAGATTTCTCTCTCCGTTCGAAATGACATCTTTGAATTATTAATGCGCTTCCAGCCAGTTAATGCCGGTGCCTATTTCAACCATGATAGGCACTTCTGTTTTAATGGCGTTTTTCATGTGGTGCTCAATAATAGGTTTTATCTTTTCTACCTCATGCCGGGGCACATCAAACACCAACTCATCATGCACCTGCATGGTCATGCGGGCATCCATATTCAGGGCCTTTAATTCGCGGTGAATATTGATCATCGCTATTTTGATCATATCCGCCGCCGAGCCCTGTATGGGCGCGTTAATGGCATTTCGTTCGGCAAAACCGCGTACGGTTTGGTTGGCCGAATTAATGTCGCGCAGGTAACGGCGGCGCCCCATTAGCGTACATACATAACCGTTCTCGCGGGCAAAGTTCATGGTATCGCTCATATAGCTTTTTATACCGGGAAACTGGATAAAGTACTGCTCAATAATCTCGGCAGCCTCCTTACGTGGTATCCCTAAACTTTGCGATAAGCCAAAAGCCGATTGCCCGTAAATAATACCAAAGTTCACGGCTTTGGCGTTGCGGCGCTGGGTGCTGTCCACCTGGTCAAGCGGTATACTGTAAACATTGGCGGCAGTAGCGGTATGGATATCCAGGTTTTGGGTGAAAGCGGCCCGCATATTCTCGTCCTTGCTAATCTCGGCTATAATGCGCAGTTCTATTTGTGAATAATCTGCAGATACCAGCACATGGTCGTTATCGCGCGGTATAAAGGCTTTGCGCACCTCGCGGCCGCGCTCGGTGCGGATAGGAATATTTTGCAGGTTGGGGTTATTGGAGCTTAAGCGCCCGGTTGCGGCTACCGCCTGGTTGTAGGAGGTATGCACCCGGCCGGTTTTTTTGTTGATCATGAGCGGCAGCGCATCAACATAAGTTGATTTTAGTTTTTGCAGCTGCCGGAAATCCAATATGTCCCGTACAATGTCGCTTTTGTTGGCCAGGGAAAGCAGTACATCCTCGCCGGTTTGGTATTGGCCGGTTTTGGTTTTTTTAGCTTTAGGGTCCAGCATCAGTTTTTCAAACAGCACTTCGCCCAGCTGTTTTGGCGAAGCGATATTGAACCGCACGCCTGCTTTTTCGTAAACTGTTTTTTCCAGCTTAATAATGTCGGTTTCCAGGTCTTTTGAAAAATCTTTCAGCGCGGCCTCGTCTATTTTTACGCCTTCATATTCCATATCGGCCAGTACATAAATGAGCGGGTGCTCAATTTCATTGATCAGTTTCTCCGATTCAACTTCTTTTATCTTGTGCTCAAAAATGGTTTTTAGCTGCAGGGTAATGTCGGCATCTTCAGCGGCATATTCTTTAATTTTCTCTACGTCTACATCGCGCATGCTGCCCTGGTTTTTGCCTTTGGGGCCAATCAGCTCGGTAATGGAAACCGGTTTATACCCCAGGTAGTTTTCAGACAGGATATCCATATTATGACGGGTATCCGGATCTATAATATAGTGGGCCATCATGGTATCAAACAACTCGCCTTTCACTTCCACACCGTACCATTTCAGTATCATGATATCGTACTTAATATTTTGCCCCGTTTTGGCTATAGCGGGGTTTTCCAGGATGGGTTTAAACTCGTTCACCATAGCTTGCGCCTGCTGCTGATCTTCAGGTACGGGAATGTACCAGCCCTCACCCGGCTTAACGGCAAATGAAAGGCCTACCAACTCGCAATTATTAGCATCGGTTCCGGTGGTCTCGGTATCAAAGCAGATTAGTTTTTCCGGGCTTAATCTGGCTATCAGTTCCGCGCGTTTTTCCGGGGTATCGGCTAAATGATAGGTATGTTGCGTATTTGTAATGTTTTTGGATGCTTGTACCGGGCTTTCGGCAATATCGGTAATGTCTACCTGCATGGTTGTACGCCCCTCAGCCACCGGCGCGCCAAACATATCTATCTGCGTGCCGGCCGCGCGGGTTTCTATAATGCTGAAATCGTCGCCAAACACGCGGCGGCCCAGGGTGCGGAATTCCAGCTCGGCAAAAAGCGGTTCCAGCAGGTCCTTGCTTGGGGCGCAGATCTCCAGTCCGGCTTCATCCAGCTCAACAGGGACATCCAGTATAATGGTGGCTAATTTTTTTGATAGTAAGCCTTGCGCGGCAAATGTTTCCACGTTCTCGCGCTGTTTGCCTTTCAGTTCGTGGCTGTGGGCTATAATTTCCTCCATCGAGCCGTATTGCTTAATAAGCGCCTTGGCTGTTTTTTCGCCGATGCCGGGGATGCCGGGGATATTATCTACCGCGTCGCCCCAAAGGCCCAGGATATCTATTACCTGCTCCACGCGTTCTATTTCCCATTTGGCCAATACTTCTTTTACACCCAGTATCTCCATATCGTTACCCATGCGGGCGGGCTTATAAATGCGGATATTTTCGGAAACCAGCTGGGCGAAATCCTTATCGGGTGTCATGCAATATACCTGGTAACCTTTTTGTTCGGCTTTTTTGGCCAGGGTACCAATAATATCGTCGGCCTCGTAACCGTCGGATGTAATAAGCGGGATATTGAAACCCAGCACTACTTTAAAAATATAAGGCAGGGCCTTGGCCAAATCCTCGGGCATGGCCTCGCGGTGGGCTTTGTACCCTTCAAAATCGGTATGGCGCTCGGTAGGGGCATCGGTATCAAATACTACGGCCATGTGGGTGGGCTTTTCTTTTTTAAGCACATCCAACAAGGTGTTGGTAAAGCCCATTACAGCCGATGTATTTAACCCGCCCGATGTAAAGCGCGGTGTTTTACTTAAAGCAAAGTGCGCCCGGTAAATAAGGGCCATCCCATCAAGCAGAAATAATTTTTTCATAGCTAATAACCTGGTTTGCCGTTTAACGGCTTAGTACAATTATAAGGCAAAGATTAATTAAAAATATAAGATTATTTGCCTGCTATTTGCTTAGTTGTTATTTTATACTAATCTTCATGAAATTTTTTATGAAGACTACGAGATTATTGATCCTATTAGTTTTTTGGGCATGTGCAGTTAAGGCTCAAAAAACACCAGCCGCGAAAACGCCGGGCCCTGCTACCGCTACACCTTTACCTACAACCGAATTTTATGAGCATTTTGTTTTAAATACCGACCCTTCGCCTGCCCCTGCCGGCTACGGGTTAACCCCTGAGCAGCCTATACTGGTTGGCGCTTATGAGGCCGATTTGACCGATCAGCAAGCGATAAACGCTAAGCTTGGCCGCTTTTACAGGACATTTATGTGGGCCGATAGCGCGCAGGTAAAATTCCTGTCGCGCAAAACCATGATGTTCAATAGCATGAATATCGAAGTGTTCCAGGTAACGGAGGAGGGCTCAAAAGACACGGTTACCCTTTATACCGACCTTTACAAAAGCGGGCCGGTACATGCCCCCAAGGGGTTCATATTTTTTTCGCGCGGGCAACTGGCAAGCACCTTTACGCCCTTGTTGGCACAATTAAAAAAATATGATGCCGCTGCCGATAAATTTGGCGACGAGGAATCAAAAAAGACAGGCTTTATGCTGGTAGGGTACCTGCAATCGAGCGTGGGGCTTGATTACCTGATGGATAAGGATTACCTGGAGCCTGTTTTAGACGACAGCAGCCTTGACCTGGACCTGAGAGCCTACCTGATCCGGTGTTATATGTTTCACAAATTTGAGTACGCGGTTACCGGGAACGAAGATGCCAAGAGGCAGGCTTTTAACGCGATGGTTGATGATTATAAAGATGTAATTACCAAGCATAGCTTTTTGCTTCAAGGTAATTTAGCCACAACCATGGTAAAAAAGTAGGCATTTTGTCTGCACCGGGATTTATAAGAATTTTTGGATTAACAGGATTATAAAAGCATCCCGTAATCATTTAATCCTATAAATTCCGGCCCAAACGACAACTACCTGAAATCACACTCCGTTATATGATCGTTCACCATGCCGGTGGCCTGCATATGGGCGTAGCAAATGGTGGTGCCAAAAAATTTAAAGCCCCGTTTTTTCATATCCTTACTAATGGCATCGGATATGGGGGTGCTGGCTACCAGGCCACCATGCCGCGGTTGATTATCAACGGCCTTGCCGCCAGGCATAAAGCCGTATAAATATTTATCGAACGAGCCAAATTCCTTTTGTATTTGGATGAACAGCCGGGCGTTGGTAACTGTTGCCTTTATTTTTAAGCGATTGCGGATAATACCTGCATCCTGCATCAGGCGCTCTTCGTCGGCTTCGGTAAAGGCGGCAACTTTTTGTACGTCGAAATTGGCGAATGCTTTACGGTAATTTTCGCGGCGGCGTAAAATGGTGATCCAGCTTAACCCGGCCTGTGCCGATTCCAGTACCAGGAACTCAAATAGTGTTTTATCATCATGTACCTCCTTGCCCCACTCCTCGTCATGATATTTCATGTACAAAGGGTCTGTACCGCACCAGGAACAACGTTTTAAGTTTTGGAATGGCAGTTTTGGAGTGGCAGTTTCTTTTACAGGCATATTAATTTGTTTTTCCTATTGAGCGTCGTTATTGCGAGCGTAGCGTGGCAATCCCCGATAGGTAGGTCACTCTGCTTATAGGGGATCGATCATGCAATCGCTTTTAACCATTTTATTTAAACACATCAAAACACAAAATTAAGCGTTTTTATGCCTTAAATAATTTTATCTTCACTAAATTACAATTGATTAAAAAATTACCCTGATGAATAAAAGATTGATCACCCCTTTTTTGATGCTTTTGTTTGTGATTGCTGATATATCCGCTTTGGTAAAAGGTATAGCTAATCATAAAAGCCTGCAAACCGCTTTAGCTGGCATAGCGCTGATTATTTCGACAGGATTTTTATCAACGCTTATTCAGCGCCACGATAACAAAAAATTAAAACCGGTACGCGTACGCGTTAAAAAATAACGTTGTTACATAGTATAAACACGCTAAAAGCAGGTGATTTTTAACAGGAATATATTGGCCTGTCATTTTTAATGGCGGGCTTTTTTATGACCGCCGTGCACTCTATAATGTTACCAGCTTTTCGCCAGCACATACTCCCCCCAAAAACCTGTAGGGAGGTCCACATCCGTATTATAACCTATTTTATTATTAATTACAGTGGTTATAGAACCGGGCCTTCTGTCTTCAGGCCGGCCGTGTAAGGTGATATTATAGCCAAATTTCTGGTACTTGTCTATATTGTCTCCCAGGTATTTGATTGGTATAGCCATTTCGTAATTATATGCCCCTTTCTTATCAAACCTGGTTGTGGCTTTAATGCCGCTTTGGTTATTAACAGCTATCAGCTTAAAATAGTGATATAGTAAAGGAAGTTGTTTGTAGTAAGTTATAATGGTATTAGGGTCAACAAAATCAGTAATTGTTTTAACGCCTGCAACTTTAATATACCGCATGTTTTCAGTCAGGTCATTGTTAGCCTGAGGGATGGATTTCTTGTTGCTTTTGTAAGTGGGTTCATCAAGCCCATGGTAGCTTTCAGTAATACTTTTTCCGGCCGTATGCAATATTTCGCGGCATAACGGAAGCGGCATCAACGGGAATAATACGGTTACATTGTTAGTATCAGCATCCATACAGGAACTGCTGATGGTAAAACTCAAGCCGCCTCCCATTAACTTATTAATAATGCGTCTGTTTTTTGCCTGTACAGCTAAATAAATGTACCCGTCGTTATTGGAGATGGTATAATAAATGCCTGTTGCTTTGTTAAAAGCTTTAAAATGATTGTCCCATTCGGCCATCGAGCCATCAATTTGCAGATCATCCGGGGCGTATACGCTCACTTTTTGAACATTGGGCAACTTCTTTTTACTGGAGATCGAAACTTCATGCAGCCTTGTACTTTTTAAACTGGGAACGGTGTCAGCTTTTTGCTTTCTCTGAACCGCTTGCACGGGCGCTTTCTGAGCAGCGGCTGTCAGCAAAGCCGCTAATAAAAAGCTCAGCAAAAAATATTTCCTCATCATATCAGGTTTGCCTAAATTACTACTGATTATTCTATTTAAGGGGTTCTTGCCTTTTAATGCCAGCTATTTGAGTTAATCAGTTAACTTATATTTACCCCAAAAATCAGTGGGATAAAATACGGACTGATTAACAGTACGAGAAGATCTATTCGCCATAACAGTTACCCCTACAAAAGTACTTGGTTTCCTTACTACCGCCGTCTCTCCGGTTAGCATAATATTATAAGCGATCTCTTTACGGGCTATTGGCTCTATCAATTCCAACGGCACGATCAACTCATAGGTAAAAACAGCCTTATTATCTATCAAAGTCATTGCTTTCATTCCCTGGGTGTTATAGATAGAGATTAGCGAGTCATTGATCGCCTTAAAACCTTTGATCTTAATTTGTTTCTGTCCAGACGCAATCGTCTTATTTATAACATTTACTATTGAGTCGGTATTTCCTTTATTTTTTCCGGCGTCGATATATTTATTAAACAGGTAAGTAAAACTACGCTCATAATCAGCCGGAAAAACGGGAAAAGTTACCGTTAATGGATCAGGATCATTTCGTTGCCCCGATGTACAGATAGTCAACCTGACACCGCCTTTCATTATTTTTTTTATGATGTCTATATCGCTCGCCTGTACGGCCAGGTAAAGGTTTTGCTTATCATGTGCAAGCGTATAATATATATCTGTACTTTTATTAAATGCTTGCAATTTATTACTCCATTCATTTAATATACCGTCTACCTTAACGTCCGAAGGTATAGTTACCGGTCTTTCCTGGGTATTCGGCAATTTTTGAGCTTTGAGTGTTATAGCGTTTATCATCATTAACACAAGCACAGAAATTGCATTTAAAGTAAGATTTTTCATAGATTGTTATAACAGATCAGGTTAACTTAATATCTAATGTAACAATTCTTGCTGTGATCTGTATATCGATAAGTATTTTTTCGATTTTGCCCGGTTTATGCTACTGTAATACCTTCTCTCAATCACGGCATTGCAAGCGGCCTGTCACGTTTTTACCCACTTCACCCTTTTGTAAATTTTTAACTAAATTTGCGGTAATGATTGATTTGCCGGTAATTCCTGTAAGCCAAACCCAACGTAAGCCAGATTGGTTACGGGTAAAACTCCCCATAGGGAAGGAATACGCGCATGTGCGCGGTTTGGTAGATACGCATAAACTGCATACCATCTGCGAAAGCGGAAACTGCCCGAATATGGGCGAGTGCTGGGGCGCGGGTACAGCCACTTTCATGATATTGGGGAACATTTGTACCCGTTCGTGCTCCTTTTGCGCGGTGGCTACAGGCCGGCCGCTGGCGGTTGATATGGATGAGCCCAACCGGGTAGCCGCGTCGGTAAAACTGATGCAGGTTAAGCATTGCGTAATTACCTCGGTTGACCGTGACGACCTGAAGGACGGCGGTTCCATCATCTGGGCCGAAACCATTAACGCCATCCGCCGCGAAAGCCCGGAAACCACACTGGAAACCTTGCTGCCCGATTTTAGGGGGGTATGGGATAACCTGGACCGCGTAATTGCCGTTAGGCCCGAAGTGGTATCGCATAACCTGGAAACCGTACGCCGCCTTACCCGCGAGGTACGTATACAGGCTAAATATGACCGGAGCCTGGAGGCCCTGAGCCGGATTTCGGCTGCCGGTTTACGCACCAAATCGGGCATTATGCTGGGTTTGGGCGAGCAGGAGGAAGATGTGCTGGAAGCCATGGACGACCTGCTGACTGCCGGTGTGCACATTTTAACATTAGGGCAATATTTACAGCCTACCCGCAGCCATCACCCGGTGGTTGACTGGATACACCCCGATCAGTTTAATAAATACAAACAAATTGGGCTGGATAAGGGTTTCAGATATGTGGAAAGCGGCCCCTTGGTCCGCTCATCTTATCATGCCGAAAAACACTTATTTGAAATGTAATTTTTCCTTCCTAACTTCACCAAGTTGAGCAAGAGTCGTAAAATATCACTGACGGAGGAAGAACTGGTGCGTTCATTGCGCAATCGCGAAAGAATAGCGGTTGAGGCGCTGTATGATATGTATTCGTCATCGTTGTTCGGTGTTATTACCCGTATTGTTAATGAAACCACCACTGCCGAAGATGTTTTACAGGAAACTTTTGTAAGAATATGGAATTCTTTTTCCAGCTACAGCGCTGATAAAGGCCGTTTATTTACCTGGATGGTTAATATAGCCCGCAATCTGGCTATTGATAAAGTCCGCTCCAAGGATTTTAGAAATCAGAATAAAAACCAGGACATCGAAAATACCGTAAGTGCGATTGATGAGCAGCAAAGCACTACCTATAAGCCAGAGCTGTTAGGAATCAAAGATTTGGTATCAACGCTACGACCCGAGCAAAAATCAATCCTTGATTTAGTATATTTTAAAGGTTATACGCACGTGGAGGTAGCTAATGAATTGGGCATACCGCTGGGTACTGTAAAAACCCGTTTAAGAATGGCTATACAGGAATTAAGGAAACATTTTAACTAAGTGGAAGACGTTAAAGCATATATTGAATCGGGGGTGTTGGAACTTTACGTTCTTGGCGAGGTAAGCCATGACGAAAGGGTGGAGGTGGAGGCTATGGCTTTAAAACACCCGGCTGTAAAGGCCGAATTAGCTGAAATAGAAGCTTCGATGGAACGTTTTGCCGGCGAATATGCCGTTGAGCCGCCAGCCGGATTGCGCAACCGCGTATTAAACAGTGTACTCACCAACCTGGCCAATGATAATACCTTCCGCAGCCGGCAACCGGAGGTAACGGGCAAAATAGCGCCTATGCCTGTTCCTGAAAAAAACGATTTTTATAAATACGCTTTCGCGGCTTGCCTGGCCCTGCTTGTAGTAAGTATTGTGGCCCTGGCAGATATATATAACCAGCTACAGGTTTCCGCGCATCAAGTGGCTGCCCTGAGCACGCAAAATCAGCATTTCAGCAAAACGGTAAGTTTACAGAACGACATGCTGATCATGTTTAGGGATACTGCCTATAAACTGGTTAAGCTGCAAGGTACTGCCAGGAATCCGTCGGCATCAATGATGCTGGCCTGGAGCCCTGCTAAAAAGAAGGTGATGATTGATATGGGCAGTTTAAAATTACCCGTTAATGATAAGCGGCACCAATACCAGTTATGGGCCATAGTTACCGGTAAGCCGGTTAACCTGGGCGTGTTTGACGTTAAGCCCGATTCGGCTGCCGCGATAAAAGTAATGAACCCGGTGGAAAACCCCCAGGCATTTGCCATAACACTTGAGCCACGGGGCGGCAGCGTTAACCCAACCATGGCTAATTTAACGGTTATCTCAAAAATTTAATATAAAATTGATCCCAGGTGTAACGAAACAGCTATTCTTTGCGTCTTATAGCTAAGAGTATTTTGTTCTTTATAAAGATCAGTTAATAGTATAGAAAACAGTTGCATAATACCTGCAGCTGTTTTTTTATTTATACGGGGCGGAACAGATAATTGTTTCGGGTTTCCAATAAAGGCTCAATTAAGTAAACCCGCCATCGTTTCAGGCAGTTGCGCGGCCAGTGTACCCGGCAGCACCACCATCATACGTTTGGGCAACGCCAATTCGTCGCCTGCCTTGCCGTGGATATATACACCCATTATACAGGCCTGTTCGGCCGTATAACCCTGTGCCAGTAAGGAAGTAACTATGCCTGTGAGCACATCGCCCATGCCGCCGCTGGCCATGGCCGCGTTTGATGTGCTGTTGAAAAACACCTTCCCGTGGGGTGCAATAGTTAAGGTATAATCATTTTTCAGGATAATATAGATCCCATGCTCTGCCGCTTTATTTATGGCCGTTTGCATCCGCTGCCACCAACCGGTATGGGTGCCGAACAAGCGGTCGAACTCTTTCATATGAGGTGTCAGGATGCTTTGGGGCGGAATTTGTTTGAACAGCGCCGGACTGGCTGCCAGTATATTTAATGCATCGGCATCAATAACAACCGGTTTTTTATAGTTTTTTAATACGGCTGATAGCAGTTTGCGGGCATCCTTATCCTTACCCAGGCCCGGGCCGATACCTATGGCGGTAAATTTATCCCAGCTAATTCCGGGCTGTTTTTTACCACCGCGCACAATAGCCATAATTTCGGGATGGGCGGCATTTAACGCCATAAGGCCGCTTTGCGGTACGCAAGCCGTTGTTAAACCGGCACCCGCGCAAGCACAGGCCGAAGCACACAGTAATGCTGCCCCCATGGTTTCGGGCTGACCGGCAATTAACAGCGCATGGCCGAAAGTGCCTTTATTGCTGAACCTGGGCCGGGGTTTCAGCAGCTGCCGGATGTCCTGCTCCTGTACAAACTGGCAGGGCGGATTAAGGGAGTTAATGAACGCTCCGTCGAGGCCAATATCAACCGCTTCCCACTGTTTAATATAAGGCCCCGATTCGGGCAACAGGAAAGTGATCTTAGCTTGCTGAAAAGTGATCACCAGGTCGGCCTTCAATGCCAGCGTATCGGTGGGGATGTTTCCTTCGGCAAATAAGCCTGTAGGTACATCAACGGCTACAACGGTTTTATTTAGCCCGTTCAGGTGTTTAACCATCCGGGCATAATCGCCGGCGAGCGGTTTGCTTAATCCGCTGCCCAAAAGCGCGTCGATAATCAAAGCGCTGCCCTCCCGCGGGAACGCGGCGCCAGGCAGTAATTCGGTATGAGGGATGCCTGTTTGTTTGATCTTTTTAAAATTAGCCTCAAAGTTAGCCGTGGATTTTTTGCCGAAGCGGGCAATCACAAGGTGCAGGCACTCATATTTTTGTTTGTATAGCAAGCGGGCTATAGCCAGGCCGTCGCCGCCATTATTACCTGTACCGCAATAAACGGTAATGGCTTGCTGCCTGTCGGGGAAATGCTTCATAAACACACCCGCAAAGGCCGCCGAAGCGCGTTCCATCAACTTAAGCGATGAAATGTGTTCGTGCTTTATGGTATGGGCATCCGCCAGGCGGATCTGATGGGCAGTGAGTAAAGGTATCATATCAGCATAAAGTTATAATTATGTGTTTTTGTTTGGGGGGTAAGGTAGCGCTAATATGAAACCGCGTCATGTCGAACGAAGTTAGTATAACAGAACTTATATAAGATGATTTTACGACGCCGGCATTTTACCCTCAAGCTTCCACCGGGATTTTAAACCCAGCACGGCACCCCCTTTTTATATTATTTTTTAAACGTTTAAACCAACAATTAGTTTATAACAAAAAATCCCGCCTGTTGAGCGGGATCTTAAATGAGTATAGTTAGTTATACAACTAACCTCTGATCTCTAAACTCACGGTTTCACTACCGTTAGTTTGTTATCAAGCGAAATATAGTCGGTTAATATCTGTCCGGCTTCTATTTTCAGGAAATCCATATTGGGGTCGCCTTTGCCCAGTTTCTTTTTATCGGCTGCCGATGCTGTTTCGCCTTTTTTCAAGGGTGTTAAACCTAAAGCTATACGTTTTAAGTTATTGCGCTCAAATAAACGCCGGTCATCATCATTGCGTTCTTTCTGCAAAACGGTTTCGTTTAATGATGTGCTTTTTTCATTTTCGCGTTTTTTGAATTCAGCAACATCATCCAGCAGGTATTTATAATTCTTATTGTTGCTCATGCGCTGCTCGTGCAGTTTGGTAAGCTGTGGTATTACCGCTTTAAAACTACCGGTTGGGGTGTAGGCGCTTTTATTAATCACATCAAAAGGCAATGCCGAAGGTTCGGTATCCTCGCCATATTTATCCATCGGGATAATAGAGGGGAAGGTAATATCGGGCATAACGCCTTTGTGCTGGGTAGAGCTGCCGCTGATGCGATAGAACTTGGCTACTGTTAAATTAAGCTGCCCAAATGTGCTTTGGCTGCCGGTTGATACATCGGCCGGCGCTCCTTGCTTTTTGTTAAGATCTTTTTTGGAAACCACCACATCTTTACCGGGCATTTTGCGGGCTATACTGGCCAACAGGTTTTTTACCGACGGACTGATCATCCTATCCATATCGATAGCGTTTTGTACGGTGCCTTTTCCGTAGGTTTGGGTGCCGATAACAAGGCCACGCCCATAATCCTGTATGGCGCCGGTAAATATCTCTGACGCTGACGCACTAAAGCGATCGACCATTATAGCCAAAGGGCCTGTCCAGGCGATGGAAGGATCTTCGTCCTGATCAACTTCTATCTGGTTACGTGTATCGCGCACCTGCACAACCGGGCCGGTTTTAATAAACAGGCCGGTAAGCGAAATAGCCTCCATTAATGACCCGCCACCGTTTTGACGAAGATCTATCACCACGCCATCCACATTGCTGCGTTTAAGGGTGTCCAGTATCAGCTTCACATCGCGGGTGGTACTTTTATAATTGGGGTTGCCCGATTTATAATCGTTAAAGTCCAGGTAAAAGGCAGGTATGGAAATGATGCCTATTTTAACCTGTTTGCCGTTGTTATTATACGTGCGGATTTCTTTCTGCGCCGACTGGTCCTTCAGGATGATCTTTTCGCGAACCATCTCCACAACCTTTGGCTTATCGGTAGAGCTTTTGCCTTTCGGTAAAATTTTAAGCCGCACAATGGTGCCTTTAGTGCCGCGTATCAGGGCAATGGCATTATCAATGCGCCAGCCTACCACATCGGTAAACTCGCCTTCCTTGCCTTGCGCCACACCTATAATACGATCGTCAATATTTATCTGTTTGCTTTTATCGGCCGGGCCGCCGGGTATAACGCTTTTAATGGTAACAAACTCATTTTCGGTAGCCAGCGAGGCGCCTATGCCTTCCAGCGAGCGCGACATATCTATATTAAAGTTGGCGGCATTGGCCGGGTTAAAGTAATTGGTATGCGGGTCGATAGTATTGGTAAACGCGTCCATAAACACCTGGAACACATCCTGGTTGGTTTGGCTGTTGGAGTTGGATAACAAGTTTTGATAGCGTTTTTTTAATGTCTCCTTATTTTTAGCCATATCGGGGCTGGCCAGTTTAAGGTTAACCAGGTCATATTTTACGCGCTGGGTCCACAAGTTGTCCATATCCGTTTGCGAGGTTATCCAGGGCATGTCCTCACGGTCATACGTAAACGTTTCATTCTTGTTAAAATCGTAAGGCTTATCTATCTGCGTAAGCGAATACTGAATGCGGTTGTTATACCTTTTCTGGAATACGTTAAAAATATAAAACGCGTCGTTCAGGTTACCTGCTTTCAAATCATCATCCAATATCAGGCGGTATTTTTCAAAATCCTTAACATCCGATGCCAGCAGGTAGTTGTGATTTGCATCCAGCGCCTTAATATATTTATCATATATCAAACCCGAAATGGAATCGTTTAGCTCTACCTTTTTGTAATTATAGCTGGATATCAGTTGGGTAATTGTTTTACAAACAACGCTTTGCTGTTCATCCGGCTGTATATCATTTGAGCCGGGTACGTGTATCATTTTTGCCGGGGCCGCTTTGCACGATAGGGCGGCGCCCAGTATTAAAGCTATATATATATTCCTAAACATCTTCTTTGTCGCCTTTAAATTGGGATTAATATTAAACATCAATAGTTGTGCCTTTATTGTTTCTGCTAATGTAAATAAAAAGAGACAGCTGTGTTCGCCGTCTCCTTTTAAGAATAACAATATTACAAAATATGTTTTATTAATTACAAAAGCCTTTCGGGCACAGGGAAATCGCGTTTAAACAAAATAGTCCATGCCGAACTTGTTTCGGCACCCCATCAAACAGATCGACATGGCTTATCCTTTAATAAAATGGTTAAAAGCGATTGCCCCTGCCGGGCATTCTGATGCGGTTTGCGTGGTCCGGCCTCAAATCTCCACTTCGCCGGCAAAAACCTGTACAGCCGGGCCTTCCAGGTAAATATTGGAAAACAACTGCCCATCGTAATCAAAGCGGATATTAAGATTGCCGCCTAATACTTTAATGGGGGTAGCAATATGCCCGGTTTGCTGGTGGTGTTTGGCCATGGCCAGGGCCACAGCGGTAACCCCGGTTCCGCAGGCATAGGTTTCATCTTCAACGCCGCGTTCAAAGGTGCGTACAAAATAGCCGTCGGTTGTGGGCTCAACAAAATTAACGTTAATGCCTTTGGCCTTATAGGTTTCATTGTTGCGTATAGCGTAACCATCATGATAAACATCTTTATCCTTCAAACAGCTTACCAGCTGCACATAATGCGGCGACCCGGTATCCAGCACATAGGCATCTGCATCTTGCTGAAGTTGCTCAACATCAATCATGTGCAGGCTTACCCAATCGCCATTTTCTGAAATTGTGGCATGATGCGGGCCGTCTACTGCCAAAAAATCAGTTTCCGAATCAATTACGCCTAAAAAACGGGCGAAAGCCACAATACAACGGCCGCCGTTACCGCACATGCTGCTGGGCTGCCCGTCGGCATTGTAGTAAACCATTTCAAAATCATAGCCTTCCTTATCCTGCAAAAACATTATACCATCGCCGCCAATGCCAAAGCGCCTGTCGCATAAACGGGCTATTAAGGCAGGTTGATGATGATCTATGCCCAGCTTACGGTTATCAACCAGGATAAAATCATTCCCGGCCCCCTGGTATTTATAAAAAGGTGTTTTCACAATTCAATATTAAACAATAATTCAGTTTTTGTAAAATGCGGACAGGCAATAACCCTGATAAATGACGATGTGATGTTTTTAACATTATTTAACACTAATTGGGCTAACTATCTCTTGTTCATATAGTCAAATTGGTATTAAATTTGAATTATCAAAACCAAAGCCTTTTTATAACAGCAAAAGAAAAGTGAAATAATATGAGAAAAATTGGTTTAACACTGCTAACCGCCTTTGTGGGCGGTGCAATGGCTATTGGAGCCTACAAAGTTTTGGAGACAAAATACACCGATAATTTAAGTTTTGAAGACAGACAGAAGGTGTATTTTGCAAGTAATCCCCTAACCTCTAACATTACCTCGTCGGCCGGTGAGGTTGATTTTACCCAGGCGGCAGCGGCAGTCACGCCGGCTGTAGTTTATATTCGCACTACTTATGCCGCATCGCAAAGTAATGGCGATATGGATGATTTTTTTGGCCAGATGTTTGGCCAGCGTTACCGTCGGCAACCACAGGAAGCGCCACAGGCTTCGGGCTCGGGCGTTATCATTTCGCCCGATGGTTATATTGTAACCAACAATCACGTGGTTGATAAAGCCGAAAAAATTTCGGTAACTACTAATGATCACCGTATCCTGCAGGCCAAGGTTATAGGCAGCGACCCGAATACCGACCTGGCGCTGATCAAAGTGAACGCCACTAACCTGCCTATTGTTAAGTTAGGTAATTCCGACGATGTGCGTGTAGGCGAATGGGTATTGGCCGTAGGTAATCCCTTCAACTTAACCTCAACGGTAACAGCGGGTATTGTTAGCGCCAAGGGCCGGGGTATCGGTATTATTGGTCAGAATAACGACGATGATAATAATCCTTTTGGCCCAACCCGAAATACGCCACCCGCGCCAAAAGTTAGCGCGGCTATTGAATCGTTCATACAAACCGATGCGGCTATTAACCCAGGCAACAGCGGTGGCGCGCTGGTAAACACCCGCGGCGAGCTGATTGGCATTAACTCGGCCATAGCATCGCATACCGGCTCGTACGAAGGCTATGGGTTTGCCATCCCGGTTAACCTGGCCAAAAAGGTATTGAATGATATTAAGGAATACGGTTCGGTAAAGCGTGGCATGGTGGGCATTCAGTTTAGTGATCTGAGCGATCCGGATGCGGCTAAAAATGCCAACACCGACAAAACAAACGGCCTGTATGTTAACGCGCTGGTACCAAACGGCGGCGCTGCAATAGCCGGAATGAAAGCAGGTGATATCATTACTAAAGTTGACGGTAACGTGGTGACAGAATCATCAGACCTTACCGAACGTGTTGGCCGCTTAGAGCCGGGCGACAAAATTCACCTTACTGCAACACGCGATGGCCAGGAAAAAACTTTTACAGTTACCCTGAAACCAGCGGCTGCAACCCTAAGGCGGACAGCGGAAGTTTCAAAGTCGGCCGAGGAGTTGTATAACAAGTTAGGAGCCAGCTTTATGCCGCTAAGTCCGGGACAGAAAGCCCGTAATCATGTAAATAACGGTGTTGTGGTTACACAGGTACGCGAAGGCGGTATTTTTGATGAAGTTGAAATACCAAGAGGCTCAATTATTACCAGCATTAATAAGCGGCCGGTGAATAATTCGGCGGATATTGATAAAGCGATAGTTCAGCTTAAAGATGGCAACCTAATGATCAGCGGCCGTACACCGGACGGTACTGTATTTAATAATACCTACACAATAAAATAAGCTTTTCAGTAGTTTTAATAAACAGTGATTAATAATTCGAGAACCCTGGCCAGTGGCCGGGGTTTTTTGTTGGTAAATAGGGTATGCCACGCGTTAAGATAATAGAGCGTAAAGCTGTAGTTAATAAGCATAGCCAATGATTACATTGTCCATCTTTATAAATGTTTTGTCCATTTTAAGATAGCTGTCCTTAACCTAAATTGCCTTCTGTAAATCAATTAAACGCCCCGCTCAAATACGGATGCTAACATTAGCTGTCATTTATAAAAGATAGATTATCTGACTGTTAATGGATTACAACGAATGCCGTTTATACGGGTGGACAACTTAATCAATAATAAAAAGACTTAATGCCCTCAACCTATGCTGGTTTCCAATGCTAAATATCGGTTCCTTAAACAATCAGTAGTTTTTTCCATGCTTTCGGCAATTGTTATTTTTTGCTGTTCCATGTTTACACCACCCGCCAGGCCGGCCGGCAACATCATTTCCTTAGCTGGTACCTGGCAATTCCAGATGGATCCTGATGATAAGGGCATCGGCGAAAAATGGTATCTGAAACCGCTGAATGATCAGATTCATCTACCCGGTTCGATGATGCAAAACCTGAAGGGCGATGATATTACCCTGAAAACAAAATGGACCGGGAGCATTTTTGATAGCTCATGGTTCTATAACCCGCGTTTTGCTAAATACAGGCAGCCCGGAAACCTCAAAATGCCGTTCTGGCTTACGCCGCCTAAACATTATGTTGGCGCGGCCTGGTATCGTAAAGAGGTAGTTATCCCTGCCGGCTGGAAAAATAAACATATTGAACTTTTGCTGGAAAGAGTGCATACCGAAGGCCGCCTATGGCTTGACGATACCGAAATTGGCATGCAGAACAGCATGGTTGCCCCGCACCAGTTTGATTTGACCGGGAAATTATCGCCCGGAAAGCATACCCTTTCCCTTTGTATCGACAACCGGATTAAGGCTATTAACGTAGGCGCCAACTCACACAGCTTAACCGACCATACCCAGGGCAACTGGAACGGCGTAGTGGGCAAAATGGAGCTGATAGCCGGGGCAAGCGCGCATTTGGATGATGTACAGGTTTATCCGGACCTTAAGCAAAAAACAGCCCATATCAAAATTGTCGTAAAAAGCGATAACCATACAGCTTCGGGAAAAATAACCGTCTCTGCCAAATCGTTTAATACCGCCATTACCCAGGTTGTGCCGGCTGTAAGTAAACGGGTATCATTTAAAAATGGCGTGGCCGAATTGACTATTGACCTACCCATAGGCAGCAAAATGCAAACCTGGGACGAGTTTCACCCGGCGTTATACCAGCTTACAGCCACTTTGGCGAGCGGAAACGCTACCGATACGAAAAAGGTGACCTTCGGTATGCAGGAGTTTAAAGCCGAGGGCCGTAATTTTACCATTAACGGCAATCCTGTTTTTTTACGCGGTACGGTTGAGTGCGCTGTATTCCCGTTGACGGGATATGCGCCAATGGACGAGGCATCGTGGACGCGGATATTTAAAATATGCCGTTCCTATGGCTTAAATCATATGCGTTTTCACTCTTACTGCCCGCCCGAGGCTGCTTTTACCGCCGCGGATAAGGCCGGATTTTATTTATATGTAGAAGGGCCTTCGTGGGCAAACTACGGCACCGGTTTGGGTTTAGGCAGGCCTATTGATCAGTTTATTTACGATGAGGCTGCCCGCATGATTAAGGCTTACGGCAATCACCCATCCTTCAGCATGATGGGATATGGCAACGAGCCGGGCGGTAAATATGTAGACTACCTGACCAAGTTTGTGGATTACTGGAAAGCGAAAGACAGCCGCAGGCTTTATACCGGCGCAGCGGTTGGCGGTAGTTGGTCCATTGTTCCTAATAACGAGTTCCAGATCCGTGCCGATGCCCGCGGCCTGGCCTGGAACCAGCAGCCCGAAAGCAATTCGGACCATAGCGCCAAGATAGCCAGGTTCAATGTGCCTTACGTAGCGCACGAAATGGGCCAGTACTGCGTATTTCCTGATTTTAAGGAGATCAATCAATACACCGGTGTTTACAAGGCCAAAAATTTTGAATTGTTCCAGGAGGACCTGAAAGATCATGGCATGGCCGATGAAGCCGAAAAATTCCTGATGGCATCGGGCAAGCTGCAGGTATTATGCTATAAGCACGACTTGGAGAAAATGATGCGTACGCCCGGTTACTCGGGTTTCCAGATGCTTTCACTGAATGATTATTCGGGGCAGGGAAGCGCCCTGGTTGGCGTGCTGAACGCGCTGTGGAACGAGAAGGGGTATGTTACCGCTAAGGAATTTACCCGCTTCTGCAATTCAACTGTGCCGCTTATCCGCACCTCCAAATTTGTTTACACTAATAACGAAACGTTAAAAGCCGCCGTGGAGCTGTTTAACTATACCAAACCGATGACTACGGCCCTTAACTGGAAACTTACCGACGACCAGGGGCGTATAATAAACCGGGGTACTTTGAACAAAAAGAATTACGTATTGGCCAATTGCCAGCAAGCGGGCGAGATCAGCATACCGCTGAATGCCGTTAAAGCGCCGGGTAAATTTAACCTGGAGGTATCGGTGCCGAACACCACTTTTTCCAACGACTGGGATTTTTGGGTATACCCGGCAACATTGCCCGCCCCTAAAACCGATGTTTATTATACCACCACCCTGGATGATAAAGCCCGGCAGGTATTGAACGATGGCGGTAAAGTATTTTTAAACGGCGCGGGTAAAGTGGTTAAAGGCAAGGAGATCATCCAGAACTTTACGCCTGTTTTTTGGAACACCTCCTGGTTTAAAATGAGGCCGCCCCATACGCTGGGTTTCGTGTGCGACCCTAAACACCCGATGTTCGGCAATTTCCCCACCGCCGGCTACAGCCAGATGGAATGGTGGGATGTGTTAAAGAACGCGCAGGTAATGCACCTGGAAGATTTTCCGCTGTCATTCCGCCCCATTGTACAGCCAATTGATACCTGGTTCCTGAACCGCCGGATAGCTTTTATATTTGAAGCTAAAGCAGGTAAAGGCAGCATCATAGTAAGCAGCGCCGATCTTTCGCCCGAAGTTGGAGCGGACCGGCCGGCTGCACGCCAGCTATATTTCAGTATCATTAACTACATGAATTCGGCCGCGTTTAAACCGGCTGTTGAGATACCGGTCAATACGATTGACGATCTGTTTAAATCGCCGTCTAAAGAAGTATATATTTCCTATACCAACGGCGTGCCGAGCGAGCTAAGAAAGGGGAGAAATTAACAAGGATTGATATAGCACCCTGTAGTAATCAGCCCTTAAAAGCCATGCCATTGGTTATCATACCTCGGATGGCTCTTTCTTTTTTATTCTATTAGAACAGTACCCGGACTTCTGTCCAGACACTGAAACGTTAACGATTGGTTCGTTACTAAACTGCTCAATACAAAGAATCGACTTTGTCTCTCATGTGTTACTCTGAGAGCAACCGCAAATTCATTGTTGGATAACTTTTGTTTTGTATTAAGGACTATCGCTATTGTAGCCATAACTGATTTGTTATGACAGCGACTGCAAACGGAGGTCAACATCAAGGTCAACAAAAACAAAAAAAGCACATCCAATCAGTTATAAAAACCTTTCAGATATGCTTTAATCAATTGTTTCTCAAGTCGGGATGAGAAGATTCGAACTTCCGACCTCCAGCACCCCATGCTGGCGCGATACCGGGCTACGCTACATCCCGAAGCGTGATTGTATGTTTTATTTAAACATACAAAGTAAATTATTGGCAAATATAAAAAGTTGGCCTTTAAGTCCAAATTCTAAGTGAAACCTGCATCATAAAACAAGTGTTCTGTGTCGATTTGATGAAGTGAGTTACGATGATTACCGGGCGTAAAGATTGTTTATCTAAATCACCTTCTTATACATTAAGCTATAAATACTATTGCGCCCGCATTTCATACCGGTCAATTATGGTACGCAAGAGCTTTTGCTTTTTAAAAACCAATGTCCATTTTTTAGGCGAGGTTTCCCCTCCTGTATGGGTGTTTTCAACAAACATTCTTATTTTTGATTTTGGAACCTTCCGTGTGCCAATCAGTATGGTATCTGGCCATTTGTCACGTTCAATTTGAGCTTCTACCGAATTCTGCTGCTCCTTTCTTTGAATTTCTGCACTATCAACCGAAAAATAGGTTTTCTGAAGATAATTGATAACATCAATACGTCGGCTGTGCGGGACAGTGAAATCGTTTATCATTACAGCAATGTTATCAATTATGGAAAACCCCGAAGGATTGGATCTTTTAATATTATCCGCTTCAAAAACAGCATCGAGCATATATACCTCTCCCGTATCTGTTTTTAGATGATTTAGTGTTAATACATAGGCTTCTTTTTTGTGCCTTAAAGCAAAATCTTTGATATACTGCTGATAATCCCTGATTTTTGTAACCAAGGCTGAATTAGTAAGCTCGTCCTGCTTTGGCATATTCAACTGTGCAAAAAGAACAGGCGAAAAACTACTTATTATAATAATCAATAAAACCCTTTTCATCATATAGGTTATTCAATTAATCAAACCATCAATAAAACTTACCTGGGTTATCATCCGAATGATAGACTACTTAAAATGATTCCGACTAACGGAGTGGTGTAAGCAGACTAATTATATTTTTTAATTCAAAAATATTAAAAAATCACCTTCTGTTCAGACTACTCAACCGGGTCGTAGCAAATAAAAAATCCTTGCCGGGTAATACCCGCAAGGATTTTTTATTTGCTAAAGTCAGCCTGTTTAGGGCGGTATCATTAATTTAATTAATGCCCGTGGCCGTGGTCGTTCCCATGCCCATGATCATTTCCGGGCCTACCGTGGTCATTCCCCCGACGGTTGTTATTGTTATTGCCTCTCCAGTGATTCTGGTATTTTTTATCGCGGCTGTCGCGGATAATAGTCTGCCCGCGGTGGCCTTTATAACGCGCGTATTTGGCCCTGATAGCCGCCTGGTTGCGCCATGGAGTAGGTTGGTTTACTACTACTTTATAACCGCTGTACAAATTATAGTTATGGTAACGGGCCGGTAAACTGGCCGAACGGATCCAGCTATTATTTTGCAGGTAAATATATTGATGGCCCGGAACATAATAATAGGCATCAATATCGGGCATATAATAATATTCTACATGGTCATAACCTGTCGGGCCCCAATCGGGCTGGCTGCCAATATTTAAGTTAAAGTTTATTTTTAACTGGGCATCGGCCGGTTTAAAAGCGAAGCTGCTTAATAATAAGGCTGCTCCAAAAATGATCTTTTTCATGGTTTTTGTTATTTACAGATATGACAACCAAACCGGATAATAGTTTAAAATAAAAATAAAACCTTCGGTAAAGATTAGTTAATCAATGATTAGAGATTGGATATTATTATCCAAAGCCCATTGCTTAAGATTTTAGAGATATTTGTTGTTGCAGCCACGAGCGGAACGGCGGGCAATTAGCCCCCGCCAATCCGATAGCTATCCGGATCTCCCCCGAAAGGGGAAGCCTTTCTGAAGTCTTCCACCAGAGCTGTTGCGATAACGTGGATCTATAGATTGTCAACTAATCTTTAATCACTGATTAACCAATCCCCGACGGCACCTCTTTTTTAATTCTGTCCGTCGTCGTTTTTATCACTCAGCTTTTTGCCCGCCATGGCCAGTTGCGGCTTGCCTATCACTTTGTAGGCGCCTTCGCCTTTTAGTATGGCGTTTACCTGGTTTTTATCCTGCATGGTTTTTATGGCCTGGGCCAGTTCGTTATCGTATTTAAAGCTTTCTTCATAACGGCCCTTTTCATAGTAGTAACGGGCGGCTATTTCATTTTCCAGCACTTCGCGTATTTCCTCCTTATTTAGTTGCAGGTCGTTCTTTTTTATGGCCGCCATTTTAGCTTTCAACGCGTCGTATTCGGCCTGGATAGGGGTAAACTGTTTGTCTTTAGTGGCTTCATCTTTCAGGGCATCCAACACTTTTTCAGATGTAGTACTGTAAGTGTAATTTTTCCCCGAAAGGAATTTTACGAAATCGGCATAATCAGCATCGCTTAGCGTAAAGCTTTTTATAGGGGCTATCTGGGCATGGGTGCTGCGGTATTTGTTGGCATATTCAAATATCAGCAGTTTGCTGATCAGCGTTTGGGTAATATCGGCAAACTTTTCCTGCTTAATAAAAATGTCGGGGTAAACGCCGCTGCCATCGTAAACAGAACGGCCATCCCTGGTTTTAAATTCGTGCATGGACGAATCGGCTATTTTTGATAAGCTGCCGTCATCCTTACGGTGAGCGTAATCTATTTCCTGCACGCACCTGCCCGATGGTATAAAATATTTGGCGATGGTAATTTTAACCAGGCTATTATAAGGCAGGTTAAATGTTTGCTGAACCAGCCCCTTCCCGTAGCTGCGCTGACCGATGATAACGGCCCTGTCCAGGTCCTGAAGCGAGCCGGCTACAATTTCGGATGCCGAGGCGGAGTGGTTGTTCACCAGTACTACCAGCGGCAAATTGGGTTCCAGCGGTGCATTTTCGGTACTGTATGTATAATTTTTCTCTTTTATTTTTCCTTTTTGCGATACCACCGGTACATCCTTTGCCACAAACAGGTTTACAATTTTCACAGCCTCCTGCAAAATACCGCCGCCATTTGAGCGCAGATCCAGGATAATACCGCTGGGATTGTTCTTTTTTAACGCTACCAACGCATTCGTTACCTCCTCGGCAGAGTTTTCCAGGAATTTATCCAGTTTAATGTAGCCCATGTTGCCGGCAACCATGCCATAATAAGGCACGTTAGGCTGATTGATCTCTGCCCGCAGCAAATTTTTCTCGATCTGCTGGGCAACCCCCTCGCGCTGAATTACCAATTTTACAGGAGCGCCTTTAGCGCCTTTCAGCAACTGGCTTACCTCGTCGTTGTTCTTGCCTTTAAGGTCAACGTCATTAATTTTCAGTAATTGGTCGCCGGGGCGCATATCCGCTTTTTGCGCGGGGAAACCTTCAAAAATATCTGATACAAATACTTTACCCCCGCGCACATAAATGCCCGCTCCAATGCCACCATATTGGGTGCTAACGTATTGTAATTTGTAGTTCTCAATTTCCGATTCAGGAACAAACTCGGTGTAGGGGTCCAGGTTATCCAGCATGGCATCGGCGCCATTTTTTATCATTTTAGCCGAATTAATGTCGTCGACATAATTCAGGTTAACTTCCTTGTACAGGGAGGCAAAAACGTCCAGATTTTTGGATATCTGGAAAAGATCATCGTTAAAGCTGAATATCAGCAGCGCGAAACCTACTATGCCCGCCGAAATTAACGCTGTTTTATAAACGCCTGTTTTTTTTGCTATTTGTTTCATCATCAATACCCTTATCCGGAAAGATAAAGTTACAAAAAGCATTTAGGTTTTATCAATACCCTTGTAACTTATAAGCGATTGTTATCAATATTTACCAAAGCCTTTTTAAGCGTAAATACTACATAGGCGCGGTTACGGTTTACCAGTTGCTCCAGTTTGCTGATCAGGTTTTCCTCCTGGCCTTCGGTATATTCCAACTGTTCGTTGGTTAGATGATTGTATTTGCGCTGCAGTTTTATTTTTACACGCGGCCAATCCTTATTGCTGATGCTGATCTCTGCCATGATTTAATTTTCAGCAAAAATATAAAAAGTTCGGTTAACTATAGGCGGTTTGTAGTTTACAGCATACAGTTGCACTGTTTTTTTAAATGTTGGCATATCCATTAATATGGCCCTTCCCGGCTATAATTAAGCCTGATTGTAAATTGGCAGGGCAATTGCTAAACTAAATATCAAATAAACCCGGCATAAAGCCGGTTTATTAACCAAAATATCGATTATGAAAAAGTCTCTCTTAGGTATAGCAATGCTGATGGCGATGTCCATCGGCGCTAAAGCACAGTTCTCGTTAGGGATTAAAGGCGGGGTTAACTTCTCTAAAATTAATACCGATAACTTCAGGGAATCAAGCAGTACAGGTTACCAGGTGGGTTTATTCTCCCGCTTCGGCAGCGATTTTTACGTGCAGCCCGAAATTTATGTGGGCAGTAAAAGCGGACAGTTTGATTTTAATACCAACACCAGCGGCACAACCGTTTTTGAGCGTGGTAAGGAAACCTTCACTACCTTGAATATCCCTTTGCTGTTAGGTAAATCATTTGGCGAGAAGAATCTGAACTTTCGCATTATGGCCGGCCCCATTTATTCGTACTACATGAGCCGCAGCGATAATTTCTCGACCAATATTAATAATTCCTTCCAGGATTTTGGTCATTTTAGGCGCAGTACCTTGGGCTACCAGGCCGGTGCCGGGGTAGATGTTGGCCCTGCCAGTGTTGATTTACGCTACGAAGGCGGCCTTACCAAAATTAACGACAATTACGGCCAACGGCCAAACCTGTGGGCACTAAGCTTAGGGTTTAAGATATTGTAATAGTTAAAATTGTTAAAGAAGTTAAAAAAGGACCAGTATGGTTCTAAAACAAAAGAGGCCGTCTCATAAGTCCGAGAACAGCCTCTTTTTCTTTGATTTATTCGGATGGGAGGTGGAGGCTGTTTTCGTATAGACAATTCTCAGAGTCTCCATTTTACTTATGAGACAGCCTCTTTTGTTTTTACTAAATATGTCATTGCGAGCCGACGAAGGAGGCGTGGCAATCTCACGTGAGCATAGCAATAAATGCGTAGTTTGCGGTTGCCGCGTCGCTCCGCAATCGCAATGACACACTTATAATGTGCTTGTATCAAAAACCATTAGTAAATAAACAGTTTAAAAAACCTTATAAAAAAGCAAAGCCCCTGATGGGCAGGGGCCTTTACTAACCAATTATAAACCTAAATTATGAGAAGAGCTGTTGGGGAAGGGTTCGAACCTTCACAGAG
>Ga0164242_10000448_pt1 | contig 49731 bp, 73 predicted proteins | sample OricomgcompostMG_FD_108783 | JGI IMG/M metagenome (GOLD analysis project Ga0164242, IMG submission 108783) | Miracle-Growth compost microbial communities from Emeryville, California, USA - Original compost - Miracle growth compost (MG) ...
TGAGCGGTGCCGACCTGAGTGGTGCCAACCTGATAGATGCCAATCTGATACGTGCCGACCTGAGCCGTGCCGACCTGAGTGGTGCCAACCTGATAGATACCAATCTGAGCGGTGCCGACCTGAGTGGTGCCAATCTGATACGTGCCGACCTGAGATATACCAATCTGAGCGGTGCCAACCTGAGTGGTGCCAATCTGATACGTGCCGACCTGAGCGGTGCCAACCTGAGTGGTGCCAATCTGAGTGGTGCCAACCTGATACGTGCCGACCTGAGCGATGCCAAAGAAGACCTTTTTGAAATTCTTAAAAATGCACCAGACGAGATACAGGGGCTTCGAGCGGCAATAATTGAAGGTAAAATTGATGGGTCTTGTTACGAAGGTAGTTGCGCTTGCCTTGTAGGGACAATTGCCAATCTTCGTCATTGTAATTATTTATCGCTGTCAAACATCAAGCCTAATAGTGTACGTCTGGCAGAACGATGGTTCTTGGCAATACGACCGGGAAACACTCCTCAAAATAACCAAATATCAAAAATTACACTTGAATGGATTGACGAATTTTTAAATCTTAAAAATTAAATTAATAAAAACAAATAATCATGGAACAAGCATTAATAAAATTAGACGGATTGTCCGAAACATTATCGGCAAATAGATCATTGACGGAACGGGCAAAACTTGCAGTAACCTGCAAAATGGACGAATTTAATAAATTAGATTTATCTATTTTGGACGATGTTACAGGAAACGCTAAGGAGCAGGAACTAAACGGACTTCTAAATAAAATAGACAGTACATTAGAACTAAATCACAACAGACGGAAGCCGTTTACGCAAAAAATGGATGAGGTTAAGAAAATATTTACGTCTGATGAAGCAGAAATTAAGCAATTGTCCGAACTTGTTAAGGATGGTATTAAAAAATGGAGTGCTGAAAAAATGAGGCGTAATCGTATTGCTGATGAAGAGAAAGAACGAAAATTAGCGAAAGAAAATGCAAAAGTGGACTATCGCCGGCATGTTACCGAACAAATTAATTTGCGTTACCTTCAAATGGTGGCCAAGTTAAAAAAGAGAATGACTGATAAATTTTTCTCTTTGAAAGGGGAAGAATTGGAAGCCTATAAAAAAACTTTAGAAAGTTATAAACCTGCAATGGTTATTCCCGATTATGGAGCAACTGACCATCCGTTGTTGAGTGAAGAAGAAATGAAGTCAATAAGACAGTCCACCGAGAAAGACATTTTTAACGCCCTTGCGGACGATTTTACCGACCAAATGGAAACTTGTAAGCAAGATTTAATTTCGGGGCAGGATGCGGCTAATATTGAGGAAAAACAACTAATTGAGGAGCAAAAGGCAAAAGACGAAATGGAATCAAAGGCCAAATCTGATGCAGAGATTGCAAAAATGAATAACACCTTAGATGCTTCGGCTGTTGCCCCTGTTTCCGAATTAGGCAAAGGAGTTTCGGTAAAAATTAAATATGCGCCTAAAGACCACCAGCAAGTTGTGAAAATAGTCCAATACTGGGTTGCCAATGTAATGAACACAATGACGGTTTCGGAGCTAACCAAGAAGCTAAGCTTTATGTTTACGGCTGCTAATTCAGCTCTGAACAAAGGCGAAAAAATAGAAGGAATTGACACCGTTGAGGATATTTTTAAGCGCAAAACAAAATGATTAATTACTTTGACCATCCGTATTGCTCCAACTCCAAATTATCGGAAATCGGTAGGGAGTTGGGCGTAATACCGGAAATAAAAGGCGAACCATACGAAAAATATCGCTTAGGAACTTTGTTCGATGCCGTTGTAACCGAACCGACATTAATCGACCTTAAAGGATTGATGGTAAAGGAATATCCGTTTAAAATGGATGAATATTGGCAGATGCGAGCGATGGACAAGGCTTTGAAAAATAATCCAATTTTTAGTCATTTTTGGGCTTTAAAGCCGGACTACCAAAAGGAAGTTTATAAGCGAGTAAAGTTTAAAGGGTATGAACTAAACATGAAAGCTAAGTTGGACTTTTATATTCCGGGCATTGTTTCAGACCTAAAGAGTACAGATTGTACAAGCCAAATGCAATTTGAACCGATGGTGGAAATGTTCGGTTATCACAGGCAAATGGTCTTATATTCAATATTGACAGGTTGCGAAAGGGCAATTATTTTCGCAGTAAGCAAGAAAAAACCGTACAATGTTTTTGTTGTTCAAATGAAAAGAGGCGACAATCTTTGGGCGGAAGGATTAAAACAATTAAATTTTTTATCATTCAAATATTATATGACACATGGAGAAGCTAACAGTTAAAGATTTTGCGAAAAGATTAGGAATTTCAGTACAGAATGTACGGTATCTTATTAATAATGACATTGTGGATTATGAGCGGTGGAGTGAGCGTTTTTATTTAATACTGATGACCGAAAAAACATTAAGTTATGAACCGAACCTAAAAATGAAACGATAATGACAGCTTATACTGCTCCGGGTATCATATCTTATACCCCACTGAATATTTTAAAGATTGTGAATATCGTGGCGCACCATTTCGATATTTCCGTTGAAACAATTTACAGCAAGTCCCGTAAGGATTCAATAAAATGGTATCGTTATATTGTGATGTATTTGGCGAGGAATTGCGCACATATCGCATACGAGAAAATAGCGCAGGAATTTGGATTCGACCATACTACCGTCATAAGTGCAATAAAAGCGACACAAGACAGGATTGACACGGAATCAGATTTTGACTTATCAAAATTAATGCAAGAAGTAAAAATTAAAACTTTAGGGCTTTGAAACAATTAAGAGATTACCAAATAAAAAGCAACAATGATATATCAAGATTATATAAAGAAGGTAAGAGGAAGATAATTTTTCAACTCTGCACCGGAGGAGGGAAAACTCTGACAACCACTAAGTTAATAGAAAGATACCTGAAAGCCAATCCCTCAAAAACAGTTTTATTCATTGTTCATAGGGAACGGTTGCTGGAGCAATTCAAGGGTACAATGGAATCAGAAACCCATATTATGTGCGATGCGATAACAGCAGGCACTCAATACCGTGATGTTCGGAAAAGTGTATTTGTTTGCATGGTTCAAACAGCATATAACCGACTAAAGAAAAACCCCTTATGGTTCGGCCAAAATGTAGGAATGGTCGTATTTGATGAGGCTCATTTGGGAGTACACAAAAAGATGCACGATTTCTTTGAGGGAAAATTTATAGTTGGATTAACCGCAACACCACTGGCAGCAACGAAAAAAGACCCTTTGAAAAATTATTTTGAGGATATTGTAAGTTGCATTTCAGGAAAAGAACTTATTGCAAATGGTAGCCTTTGCCAAAATATAACATACCACATCAAGGATAATATCGATTACAAAAGCCTAAAATTAAAAGCAGGAGAGTTTGACAACAAGCAAATGGGTTCTGAATATTCCAAAAAAAAGAATGTACACAATGTAGTAAAGGCTTACGAAGATAAAGCGAAAGGGAAAAAGACAATCATTTTCAACTGTAATGTTGAACATTCAAAGCTGGTTAATCAAGCTTTTTTAGATGCAGGTTATGATAGTAAGCATCTGGACGGAACAATGAATGAAAACGAAAGGGAAGCAATTTTAGAATGGTTTGATAAGACTGATGGAGCTATCCTTAACAATATCGACATTCTAACGGCTGGTGCTGATTTCCCTACCATTGAATGTGTGATAATAAACAGGGCTACCATGAGCTTAACCCTTTGGATGCAGGCTTGTGGTCGAGGGAGCAGACCAACAAAAACAAAAAATACATTCATTATCTTGGATTTAGGCGGTAACGCCATGAGGCACGGAGATTGGAGCGATGATAGAGATTGGAAGCAAGTATTTTTCAACCCACCTACTGCAAAAAAAGTCGGAGAAGAAGGTGTAGCACCGATAAAGATTTGTATTAATCCTGACTGTGAGGCTATCATTCCTGCACAATCAACAATTTGTAAGTTTTGCGAAGCCAAACAACCATTAAAAGAGGTTATGTATGACAAAGATAATATAGAGTTAGTTAGGTTTGATATGGGAGCAGCAATTGAACATATCAACCAAAATGGATACAATCCGTATTCCTTGCTTCATAAAATAAAAGGAAATATTGTCAAAAAGGCTCATGCTTTTTCTTGTGAAATGAATGAAACAAGGGCTTACAATTTGATAGGAATGTTTCAGATACAAGTGCAGAAATGGTGTAAGGAACAAGGTAAAAGATATGATTCATGGCATAAAGAAACGACCACAAAATGGATTATGGATGAGATTGAAAAAAAATTCGGTTATAAATTCAAACCTTTGGAACTTAAGTTTTAGCTTTGCCAAAAGATTATTTCGGGGGGAATATATCTAAAAACATTTGGCTACCCTTTCAACGGCGACCCCCTGCGCTTTAGATTCGGTAGCCTTTCCTTTCTAAACTAAAAAAACAATGAATATTTACCTATCAGGCAAGATAACAGGATTGGATAGAAACGAAACTGTATCAAAATTTGCCAATTATGAATCAATGTTTGCGACACATGATGTTTTCAACCCATTAAGATATTGTGTTGAGAAATATGGATGGGATAAAGAGCATAGTTTTTATCTTTCCGTAATTTTACCATTCGTTTTTTGGTGCGATGCCATTGTAATGTTCCCTGATTGGCAAGATAGCGTTGGTGCAATTTTGGAGCATGAAACAGCAAGAAGTTTAGGTAAGAAAATTTTGTATGTATGACCGAAGATCAACTACAAGCCGAGTTTTACCAATGGGTATGGATGGAGCGTCCTCAATTAAGACGATGTATTTGGGCTGTGCCTAATGGTGGTCTTAGGGATAAGATTACCGCTGCTAAAATGCAATCCACAGGCCAATTAAAAGGCTGTTGGGATTTGCATATTTTTTATAGAGGTCGGTTTTATATCATTGAAACAAAAATTGGTAAAAACGATTTAAGTCCTGACCAAATCATTTGGCGAGATTTAATGGTTTCACATGGAGCGCAGGCTTTTGTTTACAGGACATTAGACGAAGGGAAAATGATAATTGATAAAATTTTAAACGTATGATTTCTCTATATAAAGGCAAGACCGATGTCAAATCAAAGGACACCTTATCCATGTCCGATTTTTTGGACGGGATACAGAATGGCCGTTGGCAGGACTACGCATTTGATTATCGTGCGGGGAAAATATCAAAAGACAACATTCCAAGAGTAACCATTTCAGGTTACTTTTCTTATCGTAATGATGCCAGCTTAATTGAACATTCAGGGTTTATTTGCGTTGACATTGATGACCATAACATAGATATGGTCAAAAGCAAACTAAGTAAAGATATTTATTGCTATGCAGCCTTTGTTTCCAAGAGTGGTAAAGGAATAGCCGCCTTGTTTAAAATAAACCCGTCTAAGCATCGTGAAAGCTATTTAGGACTGTCAGAATACCTTTTCAATAATTATGGATTTATAGCGGACCCAGCAGCCAAAAACGAAAGCCGAACAAGGGATGTTTCGTTTGACCCTGATATTTACATTAATGCCGGCGCTAAAAAATTCACTTACTATCCAAAACCAAAACCCAAAGCACTAACCAAACTACCAACCACAATATTTGTAAAGTCAGATTTTGACGACATTATCAGGGATATAACCACAAGGAATATTGACTTGTGTGTTAATTATCAGGAGTGGTTAGATATTTGCTTTGCTTTATCAGAACAATTTGGGGAGGGTGGCAGGCACTATTTTCATCTAATTTCACAAATTGGCGAAAAATATGAAAGCCGACAATGCGATGCTCAATTTAGTAATTGTCTAAAACATAGAGGTTCAGGAATAACTATTGGCACATTCTATTACTACTGCAAACAAGCAGGAATAGAAACTATGAGCCAGAAGACGAAAATGATTGCTTCGGCTTCAAGTCAAGCCAAAAAAGGCGGTCGAACAAAAGAAGATACCATTAGATTATTGCATGATGTTGAAAATATTAGCGCATTAGATAGTAAGGATATTGTTAATCAGGTTTTTGATAATAATATTCAGATTTCAGACACGTCAGAAAGTTTGGTTGAACAGGTGGAAATGTGGATTCGCCAAAATATTAACATCAAAAGAAACGAAGTTACAGCAAAACATGAGATGGATGGACATCCTATGGAAGATTACGATTACAACTCAATTTTTTTGGATTGTAAAAAGATTTTTGAAAAGGTTGATTATTCAATATTTGAAAGAATATTAAACAGTAACCGAATTGCGCACTATAATCCTCTAAAAGATTGGTTTTATGAACGAAGAAAGATGAAGCCAACTGGAAACATAGAAAGGCTTATCCAAAGTATTCATACAAACATGAACAGAGATTATGTGGATATGGTAGTGAAGAAATGGTTATGCGGTATTGTGGATGCAGTTTTTGACCAAGCCCCTCCTTTGATGCTTGTTTTGTTAGGAACTATAAATGAGGGTAAGACGTTTTTCTTTAGAAACTTATTGCCAAAAGACCTTAACGAACATTATTACGGAGAAAGTAAATTAGATGCGGACAAAGATGATGCTATTCTAATGACCCAAAAGTTAATAATTTTGGATGATGAAATGAGCGGAAAAAGCAAGAGAGAAAGCGCAAAGTTTAAAAGCATAACTTCAAAGGACATTTTTTCATTAAGGAAGCCTTATGGCAAAGGGAATGTTGACTTGAAAAGGTTGGCGATGCTTTGTGCAACGACAAATGAATTCCAGATAATTGAAAAAATATCAGAGAACAGGCGTATATTACCTATTGAAGTTGAGGGACGTGATTTTGCACTTTATGATTCAATAAATAAAGAGGAACTTTTAATGGAGATTTTTCATGCGAGGAACGAAGGCCTAATTAGTTCTGGAATGACAAAAAAAGACATTAAGTTTTTGGCTGAAAATACTAAAAAATATGAAATATCATCAGCAGAAAAAGACGGCATTTTAACTTTCTTTCATAGTCCTGGTACTTATGATAGGAATAGTGCTACTTTTATGACTGTATCAGCAATTAGAGCGGTCATTCAAAGTAAATATTTTGACAACCTAAACAACCAAAAAATAAGCTCCTATATGAGGGAAATAGGCTATCCATTGGATGTTTATAATGGAGTTTATGGTTATTATATGTATCAGCGTAGCGAAGGTGCTGCTAAATACACACCAGAAGAAAATCCGATACATAAAGGACACGAAAATGATAATTTTTTGCCTTTTTAATTTTTTTCAAAAAATAGTTTGTAATTAAAATAATTGTTGTATCTTTGTGGTACATTATTCGATTAAAGACTTAAAATTTATGACCAAACAGCAAGCAATGACCCTAGAACTATCCAAAGCATTTGCAGAAGTACGAAACGCCGCTACCCGGTTTGAAGTGTTGAGGCACGAAAAAGAATGCAGCCATTACGTCAAGAAAGAAATGCACCGGTGGACACGAAACTTAAAGTCAATCGAAAGGGATTTCAAAATGATGTTCGTAGATATTGAGAGCCGCAAAGCAGTTGAGGAGCAGTTACTGAACGACGAAGATAGCCTGCAAATAGAGTTCATTACAGATGCGGTCGTCGGCACGACCAAAGAAAAGCGGGATGAGATTGAAAAATTTATTGAGGAACTTTTAAATCAACCCGCATGACACACGGTAGCCTTTTTTCAGGGATAGGTGGTTTCGATTATGCCGCTCAATTGATGGGATGTCAAAATGTATTCCATTGCGAAATAAACCCGTTCGGACAAAATATTTTAAAATATGGCAAATAACTTTAAAAACCCAAGACCATTTCAATTTTACAATGGCAAAAAGTTTACTCTTCGAGATACTGGATATTATGGTATGACTACGGGAGATAGAAAATTAATGCACAGGTATATATGGGAAGCATAGGTCGGGCCTATACCTATCGGATGGGATATTCATCACATTAATGAAAATAAGGCAGATAATCGGATTGAAAACTTTGAATGTCTGCCGAAAAGTGAACACACAAGAATTTACTCTCCCAACAATAATCAGTTTGGAGAAGGTAAACGTCCAGTAATAATGATGGATGTAAGCGGTAGTATAATTAAAAAATTCAGCTCTTCATCACAAGCCGCTAAAGAATTAGGCATTGAAAGAACAGGAATAAACATGGCTATCAATGGAAATATAAAAACATATAAAAAACACAAATGGAGTTATGCAAATAGTTGATTTATTTGCTGGCATAGGCGGTTTTAGCTTGGCTGGACATATGTTAGGGTGGGATACCGTGCAAATGGTAGAGATTAATCCGTTCTGTCAAAAAATATTATCTCATCATTTCCCTAACGCAAAAATTCATAACGATGTTAAAACATTTGGAATTGAAGTACTCAAAAAATCAAGATGGGACCCGGCAATTGGAACTATTTTATGCGGAGGATTTCCGTGTCAACCATTCAGTGTCTCCGGGAAACAACTCGGCACAGAAGATGAACGCCACCTGTGGCCGGAAATGCTTAGAGCAATTCGAGAGATTCAGCCACGCTGGGTTGTGGGCGAAAACGTTCGCGGGCTTATTAATTGGAATGGAGGGCTGGTATTCGACGAGGTGCAGGCTGACCTGGAAGCTGCGGGGTACGAAGTCCAACCGTTTTTACTTCCAGCTTGCGGTGTCTACAACGCCCCGCACCGGAGGGATAGAATCTGGTTTATTGCTTACTCCGACCACAAGCGAGCAGGTTCACAATATCGATCTTTTCAAGAAGAGGATGGAAAAGTACCCGAACGGAACAACTATGCCAAACCTTGCAACGCAAGTGGCAGGGCTACTTCCAACACCGGATTGCAGCGACAGGAGAAGTCAACGAAGCAAACAATGGGGGCTAAGCAATTATTTAAAAGCGGGGATGCTACCGACAGTGAGAATGTCGGATTACAAAGGGGCAAGGACAAAAGAAGCATTACAGGCATCAGGCAGGGGCGAGAGGAACAATCTTGCGGATTCGTTTGCCCAGACTGGCAAAACTTCCCAACTCAATCCCCGGTTTGTAATGGAAATGATGGGATTTCCGCCCGATTGGACACTGATTCCGTTCTTGAAGCAGTCGGAAGAAAAGTAAATAAAAGATTTAATCCTTATGGTTATTGGCGAAATGAAAGTATAAAAGCAGGGGGTAACGCAATCGTACCACAAGTGGCGATTCAAATATTCAAAGCAATAGAACAGTACGAACAAATTCAAAATATCGAATCATGATAACAGCATGTACACTAAAGAAAGCCGGATTTGTAGCCGGCGAATGGGGACCATTTTCAGACAGAGACAGATATCGCACCTGGACGTTAGAAATCAACGATGAGTGCGCAATTGAAGTAGATGAGGAATTTATAGACGGGGAAACAAATTTCTATCCGTCGATTTCATCGGATGGTTATGTCCCGCTGAAGATTGAAGACGTAACCAAATTATTAACCTTAAAAGATTTGTTGAAATGATTACTACTGAAACTTTTTACGGCCTAAAATGCGACCGCTGTGGAGAATTATTTGAAAATGGAGAATACTCCTTTTGGGCAGATGAAGATTGCGCTATGGAAAACGCCTTTGAGGAAGAATGGAATGAGTTAAACGGCCGCCATTATTGTCCCAACTGTCACGAAATTAACGAAGAAACGGACGAGATAAAAGTCTATGAAGAATACCCGAAGCATCTTAAAACTTTGAACGGGTTCATTGATAAGATACTTCATGGGTACAACAGGGGTGTTTGTGAATATCATGAGTATTTTTTGGTCAAATGCAAATTTCACGATAAGCAACGACTTGAAGAATTTGAAGCCAACTACATTAAAAGCCTTCTCGGAGATAAATTCATTTCGTTGGATTATGAAATTTGGCAATACAATAATGCAACTTGTAGTATAAAATTCAACGTATAATACCCGCCCGAAACAAAGGTAAGAACGAGTTAGAGGCACAAGGCGAGAATTAAAGTCTTAATCGTAGCTCCGCTGTAAAATCGTGAGGGAACAGACAAACACCAACAGGCGTAAGCGAAAAGTGCCGACACCCCCTCGGGTAGGAATTATTAACTATTAAACCACAATAACCATGAGCAACATAAAATTAGAAGTCGGAAAATCGTACCGTACGAAATCAGGAGAAAAGGTAGATATAATTCTATTTGAACGCGATAGGAGTTGTCCGTTTGTCGCACAATATAGGGATGGATGTATTGGCCATTATTACGAAGATGGAAGTTATATGAGAACCTCAAAATCAGATTTAGACATTATCGCCGAATGGGAGGACGAACCCACTGAAATAGACATGACCGTTAGCCGTGAATATTTGGAAAGTAAGCCCGAATCCATCCTGCAAGAAGCGGAACGGCTCATCAATGGCGACAGGCGGGAAGAATATGGCGACGTAAAAGATTCATTCAATAACATAGCCGCCGGATGGTCGGTAAGCTTCGGCAAAGAAGTAACCGGCAAACAGGTTGCTTTAGCAATGGCATGGCTGAAAATATGCAGAGAGAACAATAAAAGTAAGCGTGATAATATCGTGGACATTGCCGGATATGCGGCGCTAATAGAAAAGTTATGACCGAATTATTAAAAAACAAAATCATTCTTGATTGTTGCTGCGGCAGCAGGATGTTTTGGTTTGATAAGTCAAATCCCGCCGTTCTGTTCGCTGATGTTAGAGAATTGGAAACGGAATTGTGCGATGGCCGCACACTGAGCGTTAAGCCAGATATAATCGCTGATTTCAGGAAAATGCCATTCCCGGACAACACTTTCAAAATGGTTGTCTTTGACCCTCCACATCTTAAAAAGTTAGGAAAAGACACATGGATGGCGCAAAAGTATGGCGTATTGCTCCCGTCATGGGAAGAAGATATTAAAGAGGGATTTAGTGAATGTATGCGGGTATTACAGCCTTTTGGGACGCTAATTTTCAAATGGAATGAAGTACAAATAACCACTGCTAAGATTTTAAAAGTAATAGGTGTCGAGCCGCTATTTGGACATCCAAGCGGGAAACACGGCAAAACTAAGTGGATGGCATTCATGAAAGGAGTAACAAACAAATAACCTATGACAACTCTACTCAAAAAACACAAATCACCCCGCTGTTTCATCAAAATCTGGCAGCTCGAAAACGGGATTATGTGCTATCATTTTTCAGCGGACTACTGCGAATTTGAGGAGCATTTTCCGCAAGGAACGGAATTAAAAGCCGTCGCATCCCGGGCGCTGGTAAAGGTAAATGATTGGATTCAGCAGGAACAAGTGCGCAATCATATAGAGGCAGAAATGTCAAGGAAATATAACGAGTTCACATCACTGCCGGCACTCATTTGGATAAAAGAAAAGCTGGAGGAAACATGCAAGAACTAATACAAATAACCGCCGTGCTGTCCGGGTTCTACTTAGTGGCTATGCTGGCTTCAACGGCAATATTGAAATGCGAAAAATTAATTACTAAACTAAAAAACAAAAAACGATGAAAGAAATTAAATTCAGAGGACGTAAAGAACATAGTAAGGAATGGGTATATGGCAACCTTGTTCAGTTCGATTGGGCTGACTTTATTGTCAAATATGGTTCATTTGAGGAACGTTGGCGAGTTATCCCCGAATCAGTCGGTCAATATACCGGACGAAAAGACAAAAATGGTGTAGAGATTTACGAGGGCGACATATTAAAAACGTATCCTATTATTTCGTCAGATGGTATAGGAGATGATTCCTTCAATGTTGAGGTAAAATGGTCAGGTAGCTGCTTTGTCGCTAATGGCGTGCTCGGGGCGTTACAGGCTGAAATATCAGAGGTTATCGGCAACATTTATCAAAATCCAGGATTATTAAACTAAAAAGGAGGAATAAATGAAAACAGCCGAACAGATAGCAATTGAATTTGGATTATGCACTTGCGATGAGGCATATACTAAAAGGAAACTAACAGCTCCTGATTGCCCAATGCACGGGTATGGTGTTGTTGAAGCAATGCAGGAATACGCCAAAGAAGCCCTGAAAGATGCGGCTGAAAGAACAAATAAAAGAGAATACCAGTCAGGCATTCATAAACAATTAGTACTTAACCTTATAAACGAACTAAAATAGCACGTCATGGCAAAGGAATTTATCAAACAAGGGTTAACTCCGACAGAATATAGGATAATTCATAGTAAATTAAATATTTTAAATAATAAATTAGGTAAATGTTTTCTGTGTGGATGTAATAATAAAAAGACGGAGTGGGCTTTAATTGCAGGAAGAAAATACACCCAAAATATAGAAGATTATATGGAATTGTGTAGAAGTTGCCATAGAAAGTATGATTGGCGGGACAGGAAATATGATAAACAAGCACTTAAAAAAATGAGCATTGCAGCTAAAAAAAGAACAGGGTCATTAAACAGTGTGTCCAAACTTTTAATAAATATTGAAAATGGTATATTTTATGAATCTATTACCGAAGCCTCTAAAGCATACGGGATAAGCACCTCCATGTTGAGCTTTAAATTATCAGGAAAATTTAAAAATAATACCCCTCTTAGATACGCATGATACAAAATAATACAAGTAACTAAACTGAGGATAACAAGCTTTGTAAAATATATTAATATTTAAGAAATAATAAAATGATTACACAAAAAGAAAAAGAACAAATATTCGCCCTTTATTGGGGACAATTAGTGATAGCTGCCAAAGATGGAAAAGTTACCGAAGGCACTTATATATGGAATCCGTATTATCATAATATGAATAATGTTTGCTTACTACTCAAACCTCTTTCAGCGATTTCAGATGAGGATGCAATGAAAGTGGCGAAGATGGATAGAGAAATTGAAAATGAACAATTTGGAGCTCTTGAGACGAGAGAGCAGATTACAGTAGAAGAAGTAAGAATTAACGTTACGGAGTTTGTGCAACTATTCCAATTTCCAATTGTTGACTACCTCCGTTCACGTGGTTATGCTGTACCCTATATGAATCATTCCGTTGATGAGTTGGTAAATGAGGGTATTTTTAAATTGGTTGAGCCATGACAGATACACAATTAGATATATTCCTTAGGGCGCTAATTGTGATTTATGCGCTTTCGGTGATTACTTTATTAATAGTCAGTATTGTTAGTATTATATGCTGGATTAAAGATAAATTAAAATGACAGCAAAACAGGCAATAACCATCCTCAAAAAGCACAACCGCTGGCGCAGAGGTGGGAAAGGAAAACAACAAGACCCGAAGCTAATCGGAGAAGCCATTGAGGTGTGTGTTCAATTAACGGAATGGCTTGCTAAAGAACAGCGATTAAAAAGGTATCAAATACACTTAAACGATAAACCATGATTAAAAACAACGGAAACTATGCCATTTGGATACCGGATAAGTCGGTAATTGACCTTGAAAAAAGGAATGAATTACTCGTAAAACGTCTTAAATGGTTACATGAACAGTTATACTGTACGAGGGAACTATTAGAGCATTCAGAATCAGAACGGCAAAGACTTAAAGAAAAATCCGACAGGCTTAGAAAAGAATTGTATCAGCTTAAAAATAAAAAATCATGAACAACGAATTTGAGTTTAAAGGAACAAAGGGAACTTTTGAAGATGGCCATACCGGCTGGAAAATGCACAAAACTCCAAACGCATATGGAGGGACAAAACATAGTTACGAAATACATTGGTCAGATGATGGAGAATGTGTTGCAGAATTTGTGCATGAAAGGGCGGATGCTAAGGCGATAGAAAAAGTTCCTGAACTACTTAGGACACTGAACAGGCTATTATCAGCCTTAGACGAAGTAGAACTACGCCCTGACACACAGGAGATAATAGTGCCAATAATGGCCGATGCTGATAACCTTTTAAAAGAATGTACAGAAATATGAAGCACAAAATAATTTTAACGAGCCATGCGGAAATTCTTGTTGTAGAACTGCCGGAAGATGCACACAATTTTAGGATGGTTAACGGAAATCTCTGTTATGATTGTCTAATAGCTCCTGAACCTTTCACAATTCCTGAAGGCGATTGGCAACCACTAAACTTTCTGGGTAAAATTTCAGAGGAACAAGCTCAGAGATTGGTGGATAAAGAGGGAAACAGGTATTATGATTATGAGGGAAACACCTTTTTGTATAAAGATACTGTTTTTAAAGATGCTGCCCTTCAATCCCTTCATTCACTTATTGAGGCTAATGTCTTAATGAAGAATCCATTTGGAGATAAAGAACCTGAATTTGAGGACACCGGGGATATTGAAGGCGATTACAATTATTGGGCAAACAAGGTCACAGAATGGCAAGAAGCCGAAGATTCAGTATTCCACAATCCACACTACTTTTTTAAACTGAAATATTAATGAGAACAATGTAAGAACTGGAAGGGTAAATGCCCAAATTAAAAATTTTGACCATTTTTTCTTTAAACACATTTGGACACCGTTATCACAAAACCCAAACCTATGACCATTATATCCCCCTACTCTTTCCCCGGTATTGCACGTAAAAATGAAATAACCATTGATGAAATCATTGACGTGGCTTTCCCGAACGAAAAAGATCTTGTAATGAGCAAATCAAGAAAGTCAGAAATAATCATCAAACGTCAAATTGTGATGTACCTATCCCGCCATGCCTCCCACAAGACATACACCGAAATATCAACTTATTTCGGTACAGTCCACCAAACGATAATGAGTAACTGTAAACTTGTTCAGAATTATATAGACACAGAAGATGGTTTCCGTGCTAATATAGCAGAACTAACCGATAAAGTGAAGGTAAAAACGTTATTGGGTTAATATTTACCTTTAAAGTATAAATCCGCCTCTGCTTTTCTCCTCCGTTTTAGCCCGTTCAGAACCTTACCCCCCGAAGTAATGGCCAAATTCTGCCAATATTCGGGGGTTATTGTTTGATTGGTTGCCAGTTTCCAAATATTGTATAGTCGCCATTGCCCACCCGATTTGTAGGACGTACCGGCGTTGTAGCGGAAAGAAACAAGTGCATCAAATTCAGATTGAGATAAGTGCCGTTTAACCAATCTTTCAACGTCCATTCCAAACGCTTTAAGGTCGTACTTAAACCATGAAGCGGCTTGCTCATATGTGCAGGTATCGCCCTCTTTTATGCGGCTACCGTTGGGGTATCTGGTTGTACCAAAGCCAATCGTCCATATACCACCTGAATCCCGATAGGCTTTATCCCTGAACGATTCCCAGTCTGCTATAAATTCAATTCCTTGTTTGCTTATTTCCATATTATTTACAATAAGGCCATTCGTTATTTTACTTTTCTGCCAAAATTTAAAATAAGGGGTACTGTCTTTTACCTCTTATTTAATCCTTACAAATAATCCAATTATTACTGCCAAAACAATGGCCAACACATAGCCCAAAATCGCCCAAAATTGCCACGTTGATAATCTCCCTTGCAGTGTATTATTTTCGTCCGTCAGGCGGCTATTGTCACTGTGCAATAATGCTTTGCCGGATGTATCGACCATGTTCACGACAATTGTGTCGGGAACATGCACTTTTACCGGTATTCTTTTTACTACCTGCCAACTAAATGTATCTGTTGTGGTAACTGTATCGCAATCTAAAGTGATAGTTTGCGTATCGACCTGAATGCCTCCCGGAATGACAACCGTGTCCGTTATCGCCTTGATATCGCAATACCGCAACAGTAATTCCGGGTGTTTGTATTCCAACCTCGCCAATTGCTTCCGAGGGCTGCAAGACGATGCTAAGGCAATGATGATCACAATAAGCACCGCCCAAGATAAGATGAGCAGCCAGATGTCATTTTTATGCTCTTTATTAGGTTTTTCAGTCATTTTTTATATTTTGTCGCCCAAATGGGAGATTTTCTAAATTCACTAATCAATTTACTTTCTAATCGGGATGTCAAAAACAGCCGTAAGGCTATTGGTTTTATTGTTGTCATTTTGGCCTTAATTTTCTTAAACGACACTTTCGGTTTCTCAAGATTCTATTATGAATCTAACCGTTTAAAAATCCTTTCGGACATTTCCACCATATTAGAGAATGACAGCCTCAACCCAGCGGTAGCGAAACAATTACAGGCGGAGCAATTGGAAATTTCCAAAATGCAACCAATTTACTTGTCCCTTTCCCGCCATCTTCGCCCAATTAATAACAATCTGTTTGAGATATTGATTGGCAAATTCCCTATTGCTCATTTTTTTAAAATCCTTTGCCATAAGTTTTTATGTTCTTCAATACAAGTATCAATGTAAAGCGGCTGTACCAACATTTCAGGCTCTAAATCAAGCACAAAAAAGCCGTCATTATTATTTACTTTATGTTCCGTTACTTCGCCGTCTATTCGGGTGTAAACTGTGATTTGGCGAGGAGTTGTACGGACATAATGATTGACCACTTTTATTTTAGGTTTCGCTTCCTGCTTTTTGGCGGCCAGTTCCTTGATAATTGCCGTCTTTTTATCCAGTTGTCTTTGCAACTGTTTTACTTTCGGTGTCAATGGCGGTACGCTATTTTGTTCGGTTTGCGCCCGTCCGTGTTGTGGCGGTATAGTTACAAGGTAAAGTGTAAGAGCCGCCATTAAAATCAATGTTATTAATACCTTTTTCATGGTTATTTTTTGTTTTGAAGTGATTTAATAATGCTATCGCTTTCATGTAGTTTTTCCTGTAAATCGTGTAACATAATGCCGTTGTAATAATCTCTCATTGAATCTCTTTCGTCAGACCGCTCAATTATACATTTTGAATACTGATTTTCTTTTTTGAGGTATTGAGCCGCCAAAAAAGATATAGCACCAGCCATTAAGTACATGAGGTACATGACCACTTTCGGGATGGACATTTTGTTTTCTGATGCCATATCTTTTGATTGTTTTCATAGTTATTTGCCCTCGTTAATGTCCTTTTTTGCCAATTTAGCACCTAACATTGTGCCTACGGCTGCTGCAATACCAACTACCCATGCAAAAGTATTATTAAACGTATCAGGCACGGCAAATAAATGATTTGCGGCTGCATAGGTCAGAAAGGCGGCAATGGCCGTAAGAATGCCAACAACCCACTGAAATTTCTTAATTCTTTCAGGTGTTTTCCCGATAAATCCGGCAATAAGCTGGGCAATGATTGATTGTTTCATTTTGATTCGTTTTAAAAGTTATGAATAGTTTATTCTACTGTTTCAATTATCCAGAAATCGCTACAATATTCCCGATTGTTTATAAGTGACGCAGGGGCCGTGAAGTATCCGCCATCGCCCCATGATTGTCCCCAGCTATTCCTTATCTTATACTCATCATGTATTAAGTCGTACCCTACGATTTGCACGGCATGACCGCCTAAACACTGTTCTCTTTCCGTATCTGGGTTATAGACCCCGGTTTTTGCCACCGCCTCACTTTCAAGGCTTTCAAATACAAGCATTCCGAAACATATCGGATAACCCATAACTAATGCGGCGACCACTTCATTTTTTGATTGTCCATTTACAGCTTTATAGGTGAGCGATTGACAGTTTAATGCCTGTTTGTAGCAGCATTCTTCCGGCTTTTTATACAAATTGCTTTCTAAATATTGCCATGCTGTTTCCCTGCATATCCCCTGGCTTTTGAGTGATTTTATACCATCTCGTATGTTGGCTCCCGAATCCTGTTCGACTGTACCCTCTGCCGCACGCTCATTGTAATAGAGAAATAAACGAGAGGGCATAAATGTATGTCCAGACTTTGATCGCTTATTAAGCATATCAAAGTGAATTGCGGCCACCAGCGAATTGGCTGTGCAGGATCCCATTTCACCCTGGTCATAAACAGGAGGCATTTTCCAACTATCTCTTAAGTCCACACTTTTAAGTGCGCCCAAAAGAGGATTTGGCACGGAAAACATAATATCCCGTCTATCTTCTTTCTGTTTTATCCAACCGTACTTCCTCATTTTAATCCGTTAATTTTGATTTTGAATAAATGCTTTGCATATAGAGATCGTACTTGTTTTCCGGCAATTCCTTTTTGTCCTGAATGCCGATAAGCGCCGATGACATTTTCGCATAAATAGCATCGGCTGCTATTTTATTTTCTGAATTGCTGATATTGTCAATTGCTTTCAGAACTTCGAGTAAAAAGGAAAGGATTGCAATAGCCTCTGTGCGCAGGTTATCGTCCCACTCGCCCGGGATGAGTTCGGTTATAATAATGGCTGTGCCATTATTTAATGCATCCTCTACCTTTTTAGTAATGCCGATGGCTGTTTCTGCATATTCTTTAATATGCGCAGGGATATTGTTGAATAGATCACTTAGCCAGTTAGCAAACTCCTGTAATTTTTCTAAGATTGTCATGTTTTTGTTTTTTATAGTGAATGAATATGTTTTAATAATTACCGCCAACCTGGGCCCACATCCTATCTCCTGAAGATGGGTTTATCACAGACTGAATAACGATATACTGTCCGGTATGGATAGTAGTCACAGAACTACTTGTAAGTCCTAAGATCGGCGCATTTATGAATGTCCCTGTTGCCCCGGAAGTGTTTACAATACGGATAATCCTGTCTGGGATTTCGTTCGGATTGACAAGTTTTATATCGCCACCGGAAGGGTTACCTCCTGGAACGATATATAATGTATAGGTGCCGTCACTTATATCAATGTAGGTGCTATTAAATGCCTCTGTTTGTGCGGTTGCCGCAAATCCACCGCCCGTGTTAACACCTAAGCCGGTTGTTGGCTGTAGATACCCCTTATCATTTATCTTGCTCAATAACTGTACACTATCATTTATCGGCCCTGCCAATGTGCTATTGTTTACTTTCAAAAAGCCCGTAGATGAATTAAATTCTGGTATTGTAGATATTTGTGGGATGATAATTGACCACGTTTTATCTGTTGCATGATTTGCTGTCCAGGTCCGGGTGCTTGTTGTCCCATAAATAGATGTAGATAGAGTTAAAGTAGCATCGCTGACGGTTGGAATATCGGAAATCGTAGCAATCACGCCGGAATGAGGTGGAAACTGTAAATTAGTTATACCTGTCACAGAATCCATTCCCAAAGTCGCTATTTGTGTGCCATTACTTAATTGCAGTGTATTACTACCAAAGAAATATTGAAAAGAATTGTCTGAACCATCAATATGGTATGTGAATCCGCCAGGATTGAACTGATATGAAGCTCCTGCATATAGTCCTATATTGAAATCGCCTTGGTCAAATTGCAGTGAGGATCCTGTGCCATATTGTGTAACAAAAAATCCATTAAGAGAATCAATCCTGAAACTTTTTTGATTACCGGACAAAATTCTATTGCCCGAAAGAGATAAGTCAGAATTACCAATGTTATCTCCTGTTGGCAATGTCACTGTACCTCCTCCACCTGAAAGGGATAAATTCTGTCCACTAAGCGACAAAACTTGTGCGGCAGGAATGGAAGATGAAGTGATGTAACCAGCATCGTTATTAAACCTACTTATATTATCCCCATCTCCAAGTAGCTCTTTCCAGGGATACCATGTTTGAACAGTCCCCCCGGACCAAGACAGAGAATTTCTTATAAATGCCTTTGGCTTTTGGCTATATTCCTGCGCAAATTGCGTTACATAGTTGTGGTCACTTCTGTATATTTTTGTAAGAACATCCCCCCCAGAATCAGAGACAAAAGGAGTGTTTGGAGAAGAGGCCGCTACACGTACAATACTTGTGTTTAGGATTGCATTTAAATCTATGTTGCCTGCACTAACTACACCAGTATTTGAACCGTTATCTAATCTAAGTAAATTACCTTTATCAGCTGCATAAACAGGATCAGTTTCAGCTGTCAGGAAGCCCTGGCTTGCTACCCACTCTCTGCTGGTCATTGTCTGCCAATCTGACCATGATTGTGTTGAAAACACTTTCTGTCTAATCCAGAAAGTCGGATTAGCATTTGCATTTGCATAGTTGGTGTTTGAAGGGATCAATATTTGTGTAATTGCACTTGAATTATTACTTGGGCTTAAAACAATTAATGTAGCCGCGCCTCCGGATGGATAATTAGGAGGAATACCGATTAAAGTAGTGGGGATTGAGTTTGGTATATAGTAGGTTCCTGCTTGAGTATATGCTCCCAAATCGTCCCCGTTTGCCAATTTTCCTTTAAATACCAACGCGGTATTCCACAGCGTTTGAGTTGATGGGTATTGAGTAGCAGATACGTTTCCTATTAAATCATTGGCGTTAGTAACTTTATTGCTCGTCCTCTCTAAATTTCCAGGCACGCCGCTAATATCAGTCCACTTGAGCGAATCTAATTTGTTCGTATCATTACGGGTAACAATTATCTGGCCGTTCAAGCCGGGTTCTAATTGTTTAGGTGAAATCTTCATGCTCTGCCCGAAAGAAAGTAGGGGCAGAAAGCTAATTGCCGCCAGTAGTATCCGTTTCATAAGTTGTCCAGGTATTTATTGTACTCGTTTGTTTGCCACATTTCACGCACTGTCGGGAAACGATCTGCGTTTGTGTATGCGCCACACTATCCGTATGATTTGCGGTTGTAGTAAACCATTCATGATGACAGGTGTCGGAACCGACATAACCGTCCTCTGTCCGTGTCGTGAACGTGGTGTAAGTGCTATCGGTCTGAACTGGAATAGATGCAAATGCCACCCTTTCAGGCTGCACCATTAAGAACGTGCAGGTAATGATACCGACCAGCAGTATAAACATTGTTGTAAGTCGTTTCATCTCTTGATTATTTATTGGTTAGTAAACGTATTTGATGTCTATTTCATCGCCAGCACTGACATTATAGGGTAAATTGGCGTTTGTAATGCTCAAAGTTGTGCCGCTCCATGTTACAGATGGCCAACGAGCCTTAACCCCATTAATCCACACCATTGGAATGCGGCCAGCCTTAACCGTGTGTGGTAATGTGATTGACAACACACCTGCCGAAATATCGGCAGCAACAACGGTATGTGTTAAAGTATCTTCTGTACCGTAAACAGTAGTAGGGTCCACTGTGGCACTGATCGTTACATTGCCGCTACCCACTAAACGGCTGGTTAATGTACCGGACATCGTGACATTTGTACCGGCCACCAAATTGCCGGTTGTAACTCCAATTTTTCCAGTCCCAGAGTTATAAGTAATAGGTGCCGTGGCGGATATATCCGCCAGGCTGGCTTTACCGTTAAATGATAGCCAATCCGCAGAACTTAAATATCCCGGAGTTGTGCCATTAGCCTGATCTATCGTTAATGCAGGCGTTGTAGTAGGCGTTGTTACATGCAAAGGGGCCGTTGCGGAAACACTCGTAACAGTACCGCCAGGCAATGCCGTCCATGCGCCGGTACCCCCATCCACATAAGTACCTGCGGCTGGCGTGCCGGTTCCTAATCGTGCGTTAGGGAATACACCGGAGGTTATGATAGATGCTGGTAAATTAGGAATATCGCCCGGTACCAATGTTCTAAATGTTGGTACACCCGCAGCACCACTTGGAGCGGCAAACACCTGATTGGCTGTTTGGCTTTTAAACGACAGCGCTAATGTACCGGAACTCGTTACAGGACTACCGCCAATAGTAAATACACTTGTAGGCGCAGAAATACCTACTGACGTAACTGTCCCCTGTGGGATGGCAGGAATGCCCGAAATATCAGCCCATTTCAGCGAATCCCATTGGGCAATGCCACTACGAACAATAATTAATTGCCCATTTGTACCTGGTTGGATTTGTTTAGGTTTAACCTGGGCAAAGGATCCAAACCCAACGGACATCATAATTGATAAAAAGATTAGCTTTTTCATTTTTCTTGTTGTTGGTTTAATAATATGAATATGATACTGTAATTACATCTGTATTATCAATAGGGTAAAATAATCCACTTTCAATCCTAAATTGATTATTTGTTGCGAATGACCAATATGTTTGAGGCAAAAGTTCTCCATTTACATAAACTTTCATGCTTATACCGATGGCATAATGAGATAACGTGTAAAAAGCCGTAGGAGTAATTGGCATTCCCTGAAAGTACTCTACTAAATGATGTTCAGCTTGAGCCGATTGTCCAACCTCAACCCATTGTCCTGCTTTCCTAAATTCCAAATTACCAGAAGTTGGGTTAATCCTTAAATCTCCATATCTACCATACCAAGAATTATCGTTTCTATGAGGGATAAAAAGAACAGAATCAGCCTGAAATCCTCCTTTATTAATGGTCATTGTATGGTCATTTCCTTGCGGTACAACCGACTGCCCAAATGAAATAAAAGGGATAAAAACAAGCAGTATTAATAGTATCTTTTTCACGCCAAAAATATTGTTATACTTTGTCCATTAATAAGCTGAGTGCCGTCCGTAAAAGTAATAAAATTATTAGCCAAAACCTTAGTAAATCCTGTATTTTTGGTATAATCATCAATAATAATCGCTCCAACTTCCCTATTTATCATAGAATTGTGAGTAATAGTAACTCCAGCTACGGAGGTTATCTTAATAACATTGGTAGCATAATCAGCAATCATATTTTCAACTTCTCTATGCTTCGCACTACGAATACGAGGCGAAGCATTATCGGGCAGATTGTCTAATATTTTTTGTGTTACTTCACTTAATGATGGCATGGCATAATATTTAGGGAATACCAAGTGTCATTTATAATATTGTTGTCAGAATCCATGAATTTAATGAGATACGAATAATTCTCATTAAATTCGTTAGGTATGACAATTTTATCCGTTTCTACGACTTCAATTTCTCGTTTAATTAAAACCCCATTGAATTTAGCGAACATTGTATAAGTGCCAATATTTAAGTTTGGGATATTGATGATAATATCGCCACAACTGCAAAAGTCGCCCAAACATACTGTATCTAAATTACAAGCATCCATTTTCGCAAGGGTTTTTTATTTCACAATTAGATGGAACAAACTGTCTAAAATTAGTAAATTCTATTTGAACAATTGTTTCATTTTTCAATCTTTGCAATGCTTGTTGAATTTTATCAATACCAATGCCTTTAAGTTGGTCAATAACAATAATTTCTCTATTCCAAGATGCGGAAGTTACATTAATATTTTTGTAAGTAAGCAATGTGCTTCTAATGTTACTTACAACTTGTTCGGGATTAGCATTGTCAACAACGGCGACTAAGGTCATTTTTTGTATATCTTGATACATTAAAGGGTTTTGTCCAACCTGATGATATTCGGCCCTATTAGCTCCCAAAATATAAAAGAAGTTTCCGTAATTATCATTAGGGAAAATTCTCAATAAATCACGTCCATCACGGGCATAAACTCCATCTTGTATGAACGCATTATCAAACCCCTTTTGGAAATATTTATTATTGGCCAGTATGTGTTCCGCTAATGTCATAATTAATCACAAAGATATTAAAAATAGTCGAAACACTACAAAAAGAAATGTACCAAATTATATTAGCCAAAATGTCTGACCATAAATGTCCTGTATGTAGCCAACAATCGCCTAAAAATACAGCCATGAATAAGTAAGCCCAAAAGCCATAAAATGCCACAAAACGGCTAAAACATACCGAGCATCCACCCCAAGACTTATAACGGTACTCATTCCAAAAACCAGTTTGCGTTCCCCAATGATGTAATTTGTCTTGCCAATGAAGCAGTTTGTCCAACCATTGTTCGGGTTGAATGGAAATGTAAAGGACTTTTGCAATTGCAGCAATGCTAATCCAAGCTATAAAAGTGTAAACTAAAAACATTTTTAAAAAATTAAAGGAGAATGGATGTTTGCATAATCAGTTACTAAATTTTCGTATCTATTTATCTCGCCTACTGAACCTGAAAATATAGGTGCTCCATATTGCTTTTCAAGTTTAATCGACTTTATTGTTTCGTGAGATGAATTGAATTTAAGAACAAATGAATTGGGGCTTTCTTTAAACGCAATCATAGATTTAATTAAATCTCCACTATATTTTAGGTTTGTAATATCCGTCCTGAATCCTTGAATATCCCTCAATTCTTTATAACCTTGCTCTAAATACATGGTCTTTTGTCCGGGCTTTTTAGGTTGAAATGCAGACCTTTTTACGAAATCTTCTCTTTTAAAATTCCATGGCTTCGTTGAATAGGGTGCTAATGGACTTTCGTTGCTCATTTCTCCCCTTTCGGTTATCCTCAACTTAATGTCATTCAATAAAAATCCTGAACCTAATGACACGGCTTCTAACATAACCTTTTCTCCCTCCGAAACAAAATCGGTAGAAAAGATTTTAGATATGTATTCATCAAATGTCATTCAGTGAACTACCCCTTGCCTAAAGGCGAAGGGGCTTCTTGTTTCATAGACGAAGGTAATCATTCATCTCCACAAGCGTTAATTCCGACAATTCCTGCCGTATTTTTAAGGTTAATGAATACAAACTTTTTTACATTGGTTGCAGCCAAAAGAATCTCTTGCTCTTTTTTTGGATATAATCTATATTTATATGCCTTGTGTTTCACGTTTACAAATAATAATTTAGAAAAACAAATATAAAATTCTAAAGCAATTCATCCCGCTACCCTAAAGGATAGGGGATTTCTTGCAATATTTTAATTAAATATTCTGAACCCACTTACTACCCGTGCAAGTCAAGCATTGTCCATTATACGTTTTAAGCATCACTGGAAGCGCATTTACAAATGTATTCCAATTATCGGTGTATTCGTTGGCAACCTCAATTCTTAAATCCTTCAATCTGTCTGTATTGTAAACTGTCCAATTATTTAATCGGTCAGTAAACAACATTTCATCAATCAGCAACATACGAGCCTTTAACCAAACGATTTTACCTATATATTGCCGTGAAAGGTCGCAAAGGATATTGTCATAATCACAATAACAATTAAATTCAACACCTAACCCATATCCCTCTTTGGCAGAAACTTCATTATCCCCATTAAACCCCTTTGTATAGGCACATTCGTTTGGTTTAGCACCATTGCATCCCACTTGGCAAATCAACTTAGAGGTATAAACATCAATATCGGCCAATACACGAATAAAGTTACCAACAAGAATATAATCAATATCAATAGTATTTACTTCTCCACCAACTAAGTCAATAGTGTATGTCGCTACTTGCCCACTATCATAAATTTTAATTTCAGCATCTACAACATCCACAACCGGATAAACGTGTAATTTAGTCAGTTTAAGCCTTTTTAGTCGCTCATTGCCCACCTTATAAAGAGAAAATCCCTTTTCTTTCCCATTCTCTAAATAAGTGTATTTTTTACTATCAAAGTTGGATGTTTCGTATGATATATTTTGCGTTAATGATGGTATCATTTTGTTTGCAGCCATTAAGCCCAACATATCATTTTTGACATCAAGGATAGCTAAATTTAGCTTCTCTTGCGCCAATTTAGCACCAGTAATATATGTTTCGTTTGCCGTTGCCGATAGTGTCAACTTGCTTAGTTCCGGTGCTTGTGAAAGGTCATAACCTGAAAGTGAAGTAACAGGGTCTTCGCACCCAAAGTTTGAAGTAACGATATTATTAAGACATTCCGCCATGATAGATATTTTTGACAAAGTTACAAAAAAGTATCAATCTTTGTGAACTACCCCTAACCTAAAGGTGTAGGAGCTTCGGGTTTCATAGAGTGTGCCAACAATGCTGGTCTTATTTCCTCTCCACCCTTGTAATCGACCGTCCCAGCCGATATATTTCTTAAACCTTCTTTGAGAATATTTCTACTTGCATTGGCATCCCGATCCAACAAAGTATTGCAATTATTACAAGTCCATTCTCTATCTGAAAGTTTTAAATTTTGATTTATCCATCCACAGTCTGCGCACGTTTTCGAACTGGGATAGAAACGATTAACTTTAATAAGTTCTTTTCCATACCAATCGCACTTATATTGAAGAAGTGTTACGAAATTTCCCCAACTTGCATCAGCAATATGTTTGGATAATTTGTGGTTTTTAATCATACCTTTCACATTCAAGTCTTCACACACAATCACATCGTATTCTGAAACTAATTGTTTTGAAACCTTGTGCAGGGTATCTAATCTACAACTTGCAATTTTCTCGTGAATCTTAGCAACTTTGAGTTTTTGTTTTTCAAACCCATTACTTCCTTTTTGTTTGCGAGATAGGTGCTGTTGCGCTTTCTTTAATTTTTTAGCATACTTTTTTGTGTATCTGTTATTTTTAAATTTATGTCCATCAGAAGTTATTGCAAAATCTTTTAAACCCAAATCAACTCCAACCTGTTTATTTGTTTTAGGTAATTCTTCAATTTCTTGTTCCGTAAATATTGAAACATAATACTTACCAGTTGCTGTTTTGGAAATTGTCATTTTACCAATTTTGCCTTTAACTTCTCTGTGAAGTTTTACTTTAATACCTTCTTTGAATTTAGATATGTATAGTAATCCGTTTGAAACACATCCATTTTGTGGGACGGTAAAGCTATTCTTATGTTTCCTTGACTTAAATTTAGGGAATTGAGCGTTCCCTCTAAAGAAATTCAAAAATGCAGTATCTAAAGACCTTAATGCAAATTGTAAAGTTTGTGAATTTACTTCTTTCAACCATTCAGTCTCCGAATGCTTTTTAATTTCTGTTAGTGTTTTCGCTTGAGCATAATAGTTATCGGACTTTTTGTCCTTTTGATATTGCTCTTTCCTTTTGTTCAGAAAATGATTATACACAAAACGAGTACATCCGAAATGTTTTGCAAGAAGAATCTCTTGCTCCGCTGTTGGATATATTCTGAATTTGTATGTTTTGTTTTTAATCATTTATGCGAGGTTCTCATTTTTTGTAAAAATACAAAAAGTATTCCATATTACCAAATACCTAACAGAAAAGCTATATTAGTCTTGCATCCCACGAGCCTAAAGGCATCGGGGTTTTACGGCTTTTGAATAAAAAAACCTCCCATTAGACAATGGGAGGAAAACAAATAATCAAGATAACAAGCTATTTGATTAGGTAGTTGGGCATTCAGGCGGTGTAGATACACAAGTGGTGTATGCGAACGTACCATTAACTCCGTCATTAGAACAGAAGTATTTAGGCAAGTAAAGCAAATCCCAATTCAATGACAAGTTGAAAGTAAACTTATCATCAGGGCAATCCACACGGCGAACATTCAGGTCAAACAACAGACCGGAAACAGGGTCTTCATAAGTACCCTTGATAGAGTTTCCTGAAGTGCGATATAGAGCATCCAAATCACGAACAGAGTTCAATGGAGTGGTAGCAAACATATCGGCATTTTTGTTGTAAGCCACGAATTTAATCATGTTAGGGTCAAATGCAATCACATGACCTTTGGTTGGGTCAGCATAAATTTGGTCGATAAGAGCATCATACCACATATTGCTTGTAGGCAATTGACCGGTTTGAATACCTTGACCATTTAAGCCGCCATATTGCACAGCCTTTAGCCATGTGAACACGTCAGTACCACCAATGATATACGGCATATTCAGACCTAAGTCCGTAAATTCACGTTCGATTTCCCAAAGACCTAATGGGCGAATAGACGCATCTTTCGGGTCAGTAAAGGAAATTTGTTTTGATGTGCTACCGTCATTATGTTTGCCCATGTTGGCAATCATTTTGGTAACAGCAGCAGCGGCAATACCCTCACGCAATTTATTCAACAGCGAAAGAATTTGCATGGTAACATTGTCCGAAAAGGTCAGATTACCATCAATCAAACGAACATCACTTGTCAACAAGTCATAGTTCTTAGTAGTGGTACATTCTGTAATTGAAGCGGTGTATTGACTTGGTTCAATAGTTTCGCCAGCATCACAAATTGAGCCGCTACAATCGTCTGCTAATGGGTCGCAAGTAGGCAAGTAATTATTAACTACAACTTGGCGATATTTGCCTTTAAAAGGCATATCTGCGCCTAAAGCGACATTGATGTAATTGTTCTGTGCAGAAGCCCTTAAAAGCGCATCTAATACAGGGTTTTTCTTGGTATAGTCGGCACGAAGCATTAATTCCTGCTGCAACGGACGACCAGCGTTTACGAAGCTCATCGTTATAAAATTTTAGGTTTAAAAAATAAATCCCAATCTTTTAAGGCTAATGGAATAATGCCTGTTGTCGAATATGTTTAAAAAGTCTGTATTCAGCGACTTGTATTCATCTGCAAAGATAGTATTAATTTTTAATTATTCCGCTTCTTCTTGTTCTTTTTGAAGCCGCAATAAAGTTTGTTTTACTCTGTCCGGTATATTGTCAGGGATATGTCGGTTTGAATTAAACTGAATACCTCCACCAACTTGTTGTTCCGATTTTGGTGCTACCGGAGGCACATTACGATTGTCCTTGCGAATCCATGCCATGCTTTCTGCAAATTCTTGAGCAAAATCTTCATCACTGAAAATCTTTTTGCCTCTAAATACAGGACTTGGTTCATCTCCTTTTGTGAACAGACCTACTCTGCCCTTTTCGGCATCGTATTTGGTGGTATAGTTACGTTCAGCAGCAGCCAATAAAGCCTCTGCTTGGGCATTTAAATCGCCACCATTACGAGGCATATTATTCAATAGGGAAATAAATCTATCACGCATATCCCTACGCAAGTATTTATGTTCGCTATCACGCAATTGGGCCTCATATTGTCCCCTCAATCTTTCCATTTCGGCTTCTTGTTCGGCAATAAGTTTTTCACGGTCAGACAGCCAATCTTTTTGCGCTTTGTCAACATTGCCACGAGTGGAATCTTTAGCCAAAGCCAAAATTTCTTCAAGCTGCAAATTTGATAATTCGGAAGTTTTCATGCCAAATGTTTGGGCTACTTTAGAGCGCAAAGAATTAATCCATTTGCCGGTATTTTTAGATTTTACATCTTCTTCAATCTCGGCTCGTAATTTTTCACGAATAAAGTCCTCGTCCGCTTCGGGAATAGACTTGATTAATTTTTGCACGTCAACGTCATTGTCGGCAGGGTTTTCATCATTACCCTCCACAACCACAGCCTCCACCTTTAGCAAGGACAGTAATTGGTTTGCTTGTTCTAAATTGATTTTTGCTTGTTTCATAAACTACGCCTTTTTTTTTAGTTTAAAATTTAAGTGAGCGAAACTCTTTTCAAAGGTCTTTAGGCTCGTTTTAAATCCAGTTCCTGGTATTTCTTGCCCATTTGAATCCGTTTGAACAACAAATGCTTCTCCAATTTTTAGCGAAACATTGGCTTCGGGAGTCAAATGTACAGCCGTTTTTTTAATTACAGGCTCTTTAATTTCTTTGACTTCTTTTTTTTCGTTTTCCATTTTAGTCTATAATTTTAAAGTTATTCTTATCGCCACCTCTTAGTAACTTTTCGGCAGCGTGTCTTGCAATTGAAAAATACGTTTTCGTTCGCTTATTTAAAATGCGAACAGTTTGTGATTGCATACGACTAAATTCCAAAGGAAAATCATCTTTGCTATCAATAATCTTAATTTCGGGTATTGCTATTTTCTTGGGTCTGCCAGCCATGTCTAATTATTTTTTACAAAAGTACAACATTTATATTAAATGTGCAATTTCTTGTATTGGATTTTCTGACCACATGCGATATAAGTGGAATTGATACACTCCTTTAGCCAATCCAACCTTTCCGCCTTTTGACTTTACACAATCGGTAAAGATAAAATCAAACCTTGGCGTATTCTCAACGAATTTGCAGTTCTTCCAAACTTTTACAGGAAACAACATGAAACATCCGGCCACAACACTATCGAAAGGCATAACTTTAGTTTTGTATGTTTCATAAAGTTCATTGGCGATAACAATATGTTCTCTTACATCCGATTCATCATTGAATTTATACTGATATAGTTGGTGTCTAAGCCTAAGTCGATTAGTAACGCATCCGATTAATTGAAACTTATTTTTGTATCTTTCTACAATTTCTTGTATTTGATTGCCAGTATCAGGGCGTAAGAACATCGTATCTAAATCCCTTACGCACACCCAATCATTAGTGGGTAATAAAGAAATGGCATCGTTAATAGCCTTTCCGAAGTTCTTTTCGGTGCTGAAATAATTAATGTAGTGTATCTTGGTCATTTGTGCTTAAACCAGCTTTTACGGTCAACAATGAAACTTTTAAAAACATTTGTTACTTTCCGTCCATGTTCTAATTTCCCTTTCCAAACCTTATAGGCTACATAATTAAACGTACCCATATCGGTAGAACCAACGGATTCGTTTTCACGCTTAGATAATTCCATAAGATTGTCATGGTACATCTTTACAATAGCATGAATAAAAGACATTAGGGTTTTACGGTCGCCACCAACAACGCCTGCATTAACCATTTGCACATCATTGGATTCATCAAAGAATGATTTTAATTCCTTGGCATGATGATATTTCCTAAGCCAATCATTTTGACCAATCATGTCAGGCTCATCTCCACAATAAATAACCCCCTTTTTCATTTCATCAAAAGGAATATTTACCATTTCAACATCAGTAGCATCAACACAAAATGCAAATTCAATATCGGGATTATCTCTCAAATACTGATAGTAGTGTATCCATCGTTGAAAATATGGATTGACTATGCAAGGACGTGAAACATAGCGTATATTACCATCAACTGCGTTATCAAAGACATTGGTAATGACAGTTATATCAATACTATCATCAATGGACTGGAGCAATGGCAGTAAATCGTTAAAATTTGCTTTCCATTCTCTTTGTCGTTGTGGGTCTAATACACCTGCGTAATAAGTGGTTAAGATTTCATTTCTCATTAAAAAGTTGCTTGTATAAGATTGTGTTTTTTTCTAAGTGCTTTATTTTTTGTTCGGGCGTTACAGACGAAACAACGGTAATGGATTCATCCATACTATGAATAAGTTTTTGGCTATTTCTAACGTCCATATACCTGAATGTGGTCAGACCATTATTAAATATTCGGTCTGAAAGATTAACGTGTTCATATCCCCAAATTTCAAACTTTTCGTTCATCGTTCCAACTATCTTTATCGCCCTCATGTCATAATACAACATACACCCTCTTGGGTGTGAATATGCAATTATCGTTTCGTCATAATAAAGGGTTGAAATGTCCATTAACCTTTGTCCATTCGTGTACTGCGAAAATATGTACATCAAATGAGGTTCTTTGTTATCCAAGTATGGCTTCCACCATTCCTCATGAATAGGATAACAATCATCATCGAAAAGAAAAACGTGGTCGCAATCTGACAGTAGTTCAAAGCATTTATTTTTTGCTTTTGCTATCCCTGCCTGTTTTTCAAACCTAAATGTTGCTTTTGGGAATGGGATTGTGCTTGCATCATCAACGATAATTAACTTGAAGTCTTTAGGACAATACTTGTCAAAATAGGTCAAGTTCTTTAGTAGAATACTATTTCGATTTCTCGTTGTTATGCCTACGCCTATTTTCATATTCATTTAGTTACGTTATCTCCATCCTCAAAGTCAAAAGCACCGCCTTGACCTAAAAATGGATTATCTGTGGCACTAAAGGTAGCATAATTTTGTTCAAAAATAACATCTACCGCCTTTTTTATATTTTGTATGGGTTCTATAATGAAAGCATCATCGCCCATGCTTGCTATAATTTGGTTCAAAATAAAGGGTATTTGAGCGGACTTACGAACTTCCTTAATGGTTATGCTACCATTCTCTAAAGCACGTCTTTTTTCGTTCTCTGTGTAGCAATAAACGGCATCCATTTCATAAATAACCCTACCCTTTTTTCGGATAACCTCATTTCCTGAATATTGCCGATTAATAAAGTCTAACGACATCTTTGAACGAATATAATAAGGCAACCCCGAAATAACACCCTCTTTGTATTCATTTAAAAGGTCATAAGAAGACTTTACCTGATACTGTGTAGGTTTCATTATAGAAAACGGAATAACGGCAGGAGCGTCAATTCCCTTAACCGTTACAATGTTCCGATACCCCAGTATATCTTTAATGCTATCCGTAATTACCCTATCAAAAATATGATTTGAAATCTTTGAAATGAAAAGATACAGACGTTCTTGGTCTATAATTTTAGCCGTACCACTCTGCCGCTGCTCTAAACGCCATAAGTTCAAAGCATCAATCATCATATCATAAATATCGGCATTTTTCTTATGATGATAGTTGTTAATTGTCGTGTCGGGATTAACAATCTTGATATGGTCTTTATCCATATCTTCCATTGGTACAATCTTTCTTTCGCCAGGATTTGTAGAAATAGTACCTTTACCATTACAAACATGGCATTCTGTACGCCTGAATCCGCCCTCGCAATCGTCATCATCTCCTACGCAAGTTATAACTTCTTCGCCCGTACCGTTACATAACCGACAATCTTCTTCGCCCTGAACAATGAAAGGGTGGCTGGATTCTTTGTCCACAAGCTGCTCTGATGAATAAGAACTAACATATTCATCCGCAACAGCCTGTGCTTTGACTAAAAAGCTGTCCCAAAAGCCTTGTGTATTCCATATTCCCCCTGCAATTGTGGTTGGCAATCTTCCCAATCCATGATGATAATATCCTACAATTGTAGCATATTCCTGATTATCGTCCTTTTCAATAGTAAAAATATCCTCTGTTGTTACTAAATAAACAACACCATCACGCTTGAATAACAATGAAACATCGTCATTGTAAATAATTTCAATAGACTTCACAAACCATAAAGACATTTCTATCTTATCTTTAGTTTGCTCATTGTATGGCTTAGAGGGTATTCTTAGGATATATCCATTTGGGTCTTCCATAATTGATTGGAAGGCTATTTGCCTAATCCATTCTACCAATGAAAGATTGTCGAACGCTGCCGACTTAATATACTTTTCCTCATTTTCATCAGATATTTCAATTGAATAGTTATTATCCTGAAATATTGATGAACTTGCTAATTCAATGATTTGTAAAAATGGTGTCCTTGTAATTGGTTTGTATTGGCTTAATCGCCATTGGAATGTTTCTTCCCCTTCTCTTGGGTGTCTTGAAAGTAGCCTATTGATAAATATCTGCTGATATTCAGGTCCGAAATAACTTTTTGGAGTGTAATATGTTTGTCTATTCCCCAATGGTACAAAACGAGGTGTAGCACCTGTTGTGTGGAGGCTCATACAATAATAGACATCTCTTTTTTGATGCAATGATTTTTTATAATCATCATCAATCTTTTTATTGTCATTCAGTATATCTAATGCGTATTGTATAGTCATTTCGGAGCAAATATAAGATAATCCCACCTAATTATTAAGTGGGATTATCCATTTTTTAGATATTAATATCTGGACAAGTTGAAATATCCAAAGCCGGAGCATCAAAAGGCAATGGGTCGCCTTTGAAAGTCAGCTCAATGTGTTTCAGTTCCAAATAAATCGGATTGGAATCATCCCCTTGTTTCTCGTAGTTACGATATGCTGTAAAGCTAAGAGTAACCGGATTGCCTTTATCGTCTTTAGGAATTTCCATTGTACCATCACAATATAGGAAAATAGCCCGAAGATTGAAAGATGCTTTCTGCAAACTCTTTATCAAAAGGTAATCGCCAAAAGGATTTGTAACCGTACCGCTACCGTCTTTAACTTCGATTGCAATAGCATCGTCAGCCGTTAATTTACGTCCGGTAAAATACTGAACAGCCGGCATACAATCGCTAACTACAATATCAGCAAAAGTAGGGTCTCCCCATGTTGCGTTACGCAAAGAGGAAGTAAATACGATTGAGCCATCATCAATCAATGGTTTTAGCGAGGCGCAATCTAATGGGTCGGGAACAGAGGTGGAGCAAAGAAAGAAACCAATTTTGTCTAAATTACGAGTTCTTAATTTAGGCTCACATCCTGCCGATGGGTTCGGGGTTAGCGTGTAATCTGCGCAATCCGCCGTGCATAAAGTTGTCATTTTTATTAATTTTTATGTTTAAATAATAACGCTTTAAAGGATGCGATTAATCCGTAATACTTCTTTGCGATACAAAGATATAATTTTTTCTTTAAATTACAATCCGTTTCCTTGGTCTTGTCCACATGGATTTGAAACAATAGAAATCCATTTACCCGGAGATGCGTTTATATTTTCAGGCAAATCAAAACAATAATGCCCTGCTGTCGGTACTGTCCATGAGAAAACCTGCGGCATACCTACAACTGGATAAAACTTAATTACATAAGGCTGTATATCAGGATTGCTTGGTAAAAAATCAATACAATACGTCCTTGTGCTATTCGGGTTTATTGTAAATGTTTCGTTGGTAATTTCAGGCGGAGAAGTACATCCACAAGTACGAATATCAATGATTGTACTATCGTAACAAACCATCCATTGCTCGTTTTCGCAACACAAAACCTCAACCTTTAATTTTACATTATTAGTTGATTGAATAGGTATAGTCAATTGATTGGGCAAGTTCAAGTTCGTGTAATTAACAACTGTATCTGCGCCTCCATTATATGAGTATGTTATCCTAACGCCACAATTATCAGGATATGGTGTGGCTACTGTGGCGTTAATAGTTATAATATTGTCACAATCTTTATTTACATAAACACCTGAAAGTATTAAACAATCACATTCCACAACAGGTGGGTCACTATCAACCGTAAATGGAATAACAACAGGGTTACATTCTTTGCCATTAGCGAAAACATAGGTTACTTCCAATTCATAGTTACCATCTGCGAGGTTATTTAAAGTAAAAGTATTTGTATCAATAGCACCAACATCAACCCATGCGCCACCGGGCAATTGCCGATAGCGAATATAAAAATAATCGCCCGGATTTAATGTTGGACTTCCTATGGTTACCGTCTTATCCATTATGAGCCTGTTGTTACATTAATCAATGTTTGGGTGCTATATTGGCCATTACAGCATTGCTTCACACCCCTAATATTGTATGTCGTGTTGTCGGAAAGATTATTCAAAACAATAGTATCGCCAATAGGAGCAGGGTCTAACCTTGTCCATTGCGTTTCTGTACTTTTCTTATAATCTACAATCATTGCATTTGTGCAATCTGTATTTCCAACTATCGGTATCGTTACTGTGTACGGCATCTCTAAATATTTTAAGTTTTATAAACTAAGTTTGTAACATCAATATACCCAAATGAACTATCAGAACTTGTTAATTGTCCCCACCATTTAATAGTTCCATCAGCACCAATTACAACGGTTACACCAGCAGGAATTGAACTATTACATGAATTTGTTATGTAGGTATCTTCTAAAGGCAAACATCCCCCATTAATCTGTGCAATTGTTTCTCCAAATAATGATACAGTTGCCGAAGCCGGAGTGTTGAATGAAATAGATATAGATTGTCCATTTCCCATACAATCTGTTAGTGTCAATACGCCATTAGACGGATTAAATGAATATCCTGACGGTGAAATAGTTACTCCATTTAAAGATACAGAATTAATAGTTGCACCAATGCCACTTGGCAATGTTACAAAACAAACAGATGAACCCGTATCATTGGTGTAATCATAGTTCAATGTTGTCGATGAATTATTATCAGGATAGCCCGGATTTTTAATGCTTAAATTGATACTATTGGAATCAATACCTGCAGTAAATGAGGTGTCGCCTGCTCCTTGTACCCACCCATTCATAGGGATTACCGTACAATCCGCACCCACCTTGTTTATTATTGGTGTGCCAAAAATTAAAGCATCACATTCTTCTTTTATTAGTGTAGGTGTACCAAAAACTAAAGGAGTACAAACGGTATTGTCTTGGTTGTTACAAAGGTCATTAATATTATTAACTGAACGTAAATAAATCTTGTTATTTTGGTTGGTTAATGTAGCATAATAAGACGTGTCAAGATTACTTCCGCCCGAAACTTTAAGCACCTTATATGAACTACATTTCATTGCTGAATTGTCCACTTCCTGAACATCGGTAACGCCATTTTGCACCCTTAACCATTCCTTGAACCCATCATAAGATGATGCTATCAACGCTTTGCTAGAATTGTAGAATTTAGAAGCGGACATGTCGCCACCGAAAATACCATCGGTTACATTGATATACCTATCATTATTCGTTTTGCAATCTTTCTTGCATCCAAATATTTGCTGCTTGGCACAATCTTCAATTTGCATACGCATCAAAAACATATCCTTGCAGCTATTCAATGCTAACCTAAACGCTTCTTCATCGCCACGATAAATCACTTCTTCGCCATCAATAACGATAGTTTCGGCCTCTAACATTTCCTCAATTTCGGCCATTTTCCATCCGGGATAAATATCTAATCCCTCTAATTGCCATAACTTTGATGAACGTACCTTTTGGGTCTTACAAAAATATGATATTGTCCGTGTTATTTTTCTCGGCACTCGGCTAATATTGGCGTGCAAATTGGTAGTCTTCTTAAATCCAATCGTACCGCCAAAACCATCACTTTTAGTTTGTACATCGCCCTCTCCGTAAAAATCTCCCGTAAACGCATCAACATCACAACCTGAATAAGCCTCTAATTTCACAATAGGCTTACCACAATCAGTTACCGGTCTTTTTATGCTAACAAGGTCTTTCATTGGTTAGGTTATATTGTAGTATTCGTTGCTGTATTCTAATGGACTATATTCTCCTAATTCTCCTGCTCCACCATCTACAATTGTAATATCACTCGGGACGGGACAACAAGGTATGCAATAACTTTCGGTAAATGCGCCAAAATGGGTCATAACAAAATCGCCCAATGAAGACGTTATCGTTACCTTTAGGATAAAACTTCCATAAGTGTACATTGCAGGACTAAAGCCATTCCCTAATTGGATATTTACATATTTATTGCCATTAGGTGCGATTGTGTACACCCAATTAAAATAACTTGAAGCATCCTCATAAAATGTTTGACCATCATTGCTATAAACTTCGATTTTAACGGCTAATCCTGACCCTACAACATCAGTTGAGCCGCCTATTAGCGCCTGCAATAATAAGTCCTCTGGATAAACCAAAGGGTCGCAATAACATGGAAATCCCGGCACCGGATGATAGTACTGCAAATCGTTAATATCGTAAATCCAAATCATTAAGCCACAAAGTTATTGAAAATAAATTATGTTTCGCCTTTTATCTCTATGTACTTTCCTATATCATCATTTTCTCCTGAATCATATGATACGGTTATCTCTGTTATTTTAGCATTTTCATAATACAATATCGGCAACTTAATCGGGGCTAACAATTTTATTTCAGACGAATCCCCGAAAACTTTTAGCTTTTCTAAATCTTCACAACATAATTCAATCTTAACATCCCACTGCAAATTCAATGTTGGATTATGTTTAGGATCGTCAATCCAATGAAACCAATCGAACAAGTTATCTTTAAATTTTGATTGGAAAAACATAGGATAATTACAAAGCAATGCTGGCGCACCATAACTCCCAAAATATGATTGAGTGTTATAAAACCCCTGCATATTACTATTCCCACTTAAATCATAAACCTTTACAAAAGTATTTGGGTTATGAACAACGTGCCACGGTTGCCCATCATCATTATAATCGGGATTAATTTCAGGCTCTTTCAAGGAACTTCCATTCTGTTCCCATGTATTTTTTGTACGGATAGACTTAGCAAAATCATAACCGCTATCTTTATCCCAAATAATAATCTTTGACATACTACAATTATCCTCTTGAAGCAATAGCGCATAATCACAATATTTTCTAAGTAATGGATAAACTATTGAAGCCATTATAATAAATGTGGAAATATTAATGCTATACAAAGCCCATGTATTAACAGCATTAACCGCATCCATAATATAATCTGTGCCTGCCCCGTCAAGCCTAAATCGTGCTGCTCCCATTTGTTGAACAGTCTTATCTATATTTCCGTCATACATGAAATTATTAGTCTTATCCCCTAAGCTAATATTGTCATTCGTATATGATATTTCCTCGTTTCCTGAACTGTCTGACGGGTCTAAACTATATATTCCCTGCATCAATACCGGCCATTTCTTTTCTGACCAATTATAGGTAATCCCTGAAAGTATTTTTAATCTATCATCAGAACCTTCCGAAAAATCATATAATGGAACTCCATTAACAAACCAATCTTTTCTCCAAAAGAAAAGTGTCGGTTGTCCTGCCACCGTTTTAACCATCCATTCGGCATTAAAAAGGCCCTTTAATTGGTCTAAAAATTGGTCTAATGCTAATATTGGCCTATTACCCTCAATATAGTATCTATCAGTGTTTTGGTCTTTCCCGAAAAATGTTTTGAAGGCACTAAATCCTTTTTCTGACGGGGCATTCAGATATGTGGCATAATAATATGGATTATCCACATTTTCTTTCATGCCTGAACTTGCATCAATTGTTATTTTCTGACCATGAAATATTGGGGATGATGTCTGGTCAACTAATACACCGCATTTTTTACACACGTTGTCAATATAATCTCTAATCAATGGAGCGGGATGCATCCTGTCACACCCGGCACTCTCCATATACCAAGATGCAATTCCATCTAATGGATTCCACCACTGAAAGTCATCCCCGAAATTAGGATGTCCACCAAATAGCCACGAAATAGCATCAATTATACTCTTAACTATACCTATCAATAAAATGATAGCATTTACGATTGGAAATAGTAATATCATTAGAACAGAAGCAAAACCCATGAGCCACCACATAACCACCAATAACCCATTTGGTCGGGCTTCCCTACAATATAAGAATCTTGGGTGCTTTTTGCCACCATCAGGCACATTCTGAAACCATCCTTGCCAATTATCCGATATTACTGTCTGTTGAATACATTGTAATGCAGGGTCTTTCTGTTGTATCGTTACCGATAATTCGCAAATAGCATCCTCGCTCCATGTTATTTGATTACTATTGATAACAAAATCCTCATAACTACCACACCCAACGTCTTCAATCATTACATCAACAGAGTTCATTGGAGCGGAAATACTGTCAATCAACCAATCTTTGATAAAAAAATAAGCATCTCCAACGATATTTATCTGACCACTTGCACTTTTTTGTGGATTATTAGCACCCGGAGCAGAATATCCGGTATCATCCCTTTGCTTAGTCCATGTTAACTTTAATTCATCAAGATTGCTAATGCTATCTGTAAAGTCAATGTATGTGGGCTGTGGAACTGTGCCTAAGACGGGCTTTAAACTTGCAGGATTAGCACCGGCATATATGATATTTGAGCCTGTTACAATACCCGTACCCGGCATATTTGATATTGCCTGATATTGGGTATGCCGTAATTTTATCCTTATTTCCATCGCCTTCTATCCATTGAAGTATGTTTTTCAATAAGTTGCGTTACTCCATTGCCATCTAATTTGTTCTCTGCCCGTATCTTAGTGGCGTAAATTGCTTCGGTAACGCTATCTAATTTTGACGAAAGTACGCCAAAATCCTCTTTTGTAGCATAAATACTTCCGGAATCTCTTTTTAATGCCGCAATATTAGGCTTTAAAATCGGCATCTTACCTTGATTCATCATTTCCAACATTGGGCGATATTTGGACGTATTGGCGGCATTAACGACATATTCCCCTTTATGAACAACACCTGCGGGCTGATACTTTCCTCCATCGCCCGTGTAACCACCTTCTGAATATCCACCGACATTTGCTTGCGTTGAGAAACTACTTGCAAATGCATACCCTGCGCCTAATGCAGCAATAAAGGCGGCCACTGTTGCTGCCGATAACCATCCGCCACCTGATAATGCAGCTTTTGCGACACCTGCCACTGCATAAGACAATGTCAACGCGGCATTTATAGACCTTTCCCGTGCTGCCATCTTTTCTCTTTCGGCTTGCATTTTCCTTAAACGCTCTTGCTCCATCGTTAAAGCCGCTGCATTGCCTCTTTCTGCCAGTATTTGCGCTTGTGTAACCGCAAACTGCTGATATTGTATTTGACGGTCTAATTGGGCAATTCTTTCATCAGCAATGCTTGTATAAACATCTTCTGCCGTTTTCTGTAAATCAACTAATAAGCCAATAGCAGCATCGGCTTTCTTTTTCGGGTCTTGTGTGCCAAATAAATTATCCCAAAAATTATTCTCTCGTGCTTGTGGATTATTTATGTTTTTTAAAGCCCTATCAACCGTTCCTTGCGCATCTTTTGTTAATCCTTTATTGCTAATATTTATCGGCAATAAATCAATAGTTAATCCATTTAATTCGCCACTTGTGCTAATTATGTCATTGGCGTATTTCTGAATATCATTTTTTAATCCTAATTCTGCTGCTACATTCTTTTTTAACTTAAATCCTTTTATCTCAAATGATAAATCAATCCCTTTTATATCAAAGTTGCTGATATTACTAAGTGTTGCCTGCATCCCTTTAAATACTGGCGCATTGATATCTCCACCATTATTTACATATCGTGCAATAAGACCTTTTACCAGTGCTTGCTGTATCAATAATTCTCTGTACCTTGAATTTGCCTGTTTTTCAGCCTCTATTTGCTTATCAATATCTCCATATCTTTCCCTCGCTATTTGCTCAATAGTTTTGGATTCAGGATGCTTACCACCTGGTGGCACAACGGTAGGGGCATTTATTGTAGTTGTTTCTTTTTTCTTATCTAAACCTGCCAATTGCTCTCTAAGCCTTGTCAATTCAGAAACTTGTGCCTCATACTCATTAATAACATTATTCTTGCTTATTCCTGCAACCTTGCCAGCACCCACCAAAGGATTGTCGAAATTATCCATTGTATTTGCAAGATTATCAATCTTTTTCCTTGTATCGGCAATCTGTTTTAATAATACAGCCCTATCATTTGAATTTTCTTTTTCAATATCAAGATTTTTGTTTAATTCTTGACCTAACGTTATTCCTTTTTTTAAATCCTGATTTGCAATAGCATATTGTAATAAAGCCCTTTCATATTCTCCAACTTCTGATGCGGAAAGAGAAATGCCTTTCGTATTTTTTAACTGAATTGCATCTAATCTCTTATTTAGGCTTAATCCATCAAAAAAAGAGGTAAGTCTATCAATCTGCAATGCTGCATTTGCTGATGTCCTATTACCGGCAAAACCTCCAAATCCATATCTTTTAATAGTTTCTGCAGTCAATTTATCCAAGTCAATATTAGCAACCTGATTTGGACTTAATCCTCCCTTTATTAAAAGACTTCTAATATCAACCGCTGCACGTGCTTTTTTAGATTGATTTTCTACATTTTCAGCTGTTTGCTTATCAGCAGCAGCCGAAGCTCCGGCCAATCTTATCCGTGCCTCATAAAGCCCATTTATATCAGATAAAGATGCTCTTAATAAATTATTAGATGCTGTTTCTAAGTCTATATTCTGAATTAAATCAGGATAACGGCTATTTAATTCAGATATAATAGCTGAACGATCTGTTCCTTTCTCATTAGCCTGTATCAATTCGCCAATCAAAGCACCATAAGCATCCCGTTCCTTTTCAATTTCAGCAGCAGGATTTAAGTCCATCCAATCTAAAATAGACTTGTTTATATCAGTCAATGCTTCATTAAATGCTATAACCGGATTGGTTAGTTTTTCTCCAAATCCTTGTTCTACTAATTGTGTCAATGCTTTTCTATGAGCAATAGCACCAGCAATGGTATTATTTATCTGTTTCGACATTAAATTATCAAACCGACCACCTGCATTTGTAGCATCAATAAACGCCTGCTGAACTTGCTTAAACGAAATCTGTCCCTTAGACATCTGTTTCGTTAGTTCAGCCATAGAAACGCCTGTACGCTTACTAATTTCCTCCAAAGGATTAAACCCTGCTTCCGTTAATTGGCGCAACTCCTGACCCATTAAATGTCCTTTGCTCTGTATCTGACCAAAAGCCAATATTAACTGCGGCATTTTTTCAATACCAACACCTGCCGCAACATTACCTAATGCTGTTAAATCGGTAGTAACGTCTTCCGCTGCAACACCATAGGCCAATAGCCTTTTTGTATAATCTACCGCATCATTAAATCCAAATGTACTCGTTAAACTCAAATCTTTTAGGTCGGAAATCAGCTTATTTGCTTGTGCTTGACTACCAACCATAACGGAGAATGAAGTTTTAATCTCATCTAAATTAATGGCCGCTTGCGCACTATCGGAAACAAATGTTTTCATGCCCTCAAACACCCTAAATGCAGCCCCAAATGCCAACACCCCAGCACCAATGCCGAAGCCTCTTTTTAATGACGCTGCAAGCCCATATCTTCCACCATTATATCTTGAACCTCTTGCTCCACCAATAGCTCCTATTTGATTTTGTACTTGTTCTATTTGCCTATTAAATCCTCTCGCTTCGGCAGCCGTCCCTGCCTGTCTTTGGGCGACTTGTAATTCTTTTAACTTAGCTTCTAATCTTTCAATATAGCCAATACGCCTATTGGTTAGGTTGTTTAATCTTTCTAATTCTGCACTTCCACTCCTTGCTATATCATTTTGGGTTGCAATCATTCTTTCGCTTGCTAATATCTCATCTCTTGATGCATTATGGGGTACGCCAATTGTTCTTGCTTTTAATTTAGCCTCTGATATTAACTGTATTTGTCTTTCAATTAATCCATTTTGCCTAATAAGATTTTCTGTTTGTTTTTGTGAATTTACTACCCATGCATTTGAACTTTGTAATTGATTACTTTGCCTAACCAAATTATTATTTTCAGATTGTGCAGCATTAACACCCTTTTGCGCACTCTGCAAACTTTTAACCAAATCATTAGCCTCCTTTAATTGTGCCTTTAATTTGGTAATTTCATTATTGGCATTCGACAATCCTCCCGTGCCGACTTTCTTATCCAATAAGCCAGTAAGTTGCGTTATTGATATTTTTAATTTCTCAATATTGCTCTGAAAGGTCTTGAATGTAGCATCTTCCCGAACAGTGAAACTTAAATTATGGATAACATCTATACCAGCCATGTTTGATATTTTTCACAAAGTTACAAAAAAATAGCCCATCATATTAAGATAGGCTATTTTTGTTTTTAGAACGGCAAGTTATCATCATCCGTTTGTTGTGGCATATTTGGTGGAGTTTCTGCTCTTGACACATTGTCCGGTATAGCCTGATTACTTTTCTGCCCGCCAATTACTTTAATATTGCCCAAAATATTACCACGAACACCACTAGCTTTTTCTTCTTTGGTTACCGATTGTACAATCATCCCCCGATTGCCATATTGGTCATCTATATCATTAACGAAAATAACACAATCCAAATATGTGCCCTTCCACCCCTTGAATAATCGGGATTTTTCAATCTTTGTAACGTCAATCTTTGCGCTGATAATCATATATATTTGTTTTTAATCTAAAATGCAAATTAACTCATTTTTTTCTGTTGAAATTTCAATATCGAAATGCCATGTTTCTTCTTCACACAATGATAGACAATATTTTATGCTATTTCTACCCTCTATTTTTATGGCTGTTATCATTCTTTGTCTCTGTTTAATATCAGTAACCAAGAATACAATTTGCCCTATATCTAATGGTGTTCTAATTATCATTTTTTAGTTTTCTCAAATTGAGCATTATGCCATTCGACATATACTTTCCTGTCTTTCAATCTTGTGTAATATTCTGCAATGGAGCAATCCAAAAAGTAATCCATTTCCCTGAAATTGCCTTCATAAGCTATTAATGCACCATTCCTAAACCCATCTATCAATTCATCTATTTTTGTGACAGGGTGCTTTGCGGCATCAGCGATTCCAACACTTTCTTCCGATTCATCAAATATTCCATATCTTTTAAATCCTCCGATAAATCTTTGTAGGCTTCCGTAGATGCGATACCCACTTGCAAAAAAAAATCATACAATTCAGGATCGGGTTTTATCCCTTGTTGAATATTGCCTTTAGCCAATAACTCCTTTTGTGCCGTATATGCCAAAGAATAATTGTCAGGGTCTTCCCCCTCAATAAAAACGTAAATAGCCCCCATGCGAATCCCGCACTCATCGTCAATTGGATAAGACATGCGATACTTCATGTTGTTGCAATAAACGGCTATATCTGACTTTAAACGCTTATTGTCTTTCTCATCATTGACCAAATCTAATATCTTGTCCACCAAATATCCGAAAACGTCCTTATTGCCTCCTGCAGCTGAATAAATATTCTGCGCATTTGCCGCTATCTGTCTGCTAATGTGATAATCGGATAAATTCGCAGGCATATAAAACTTTTTGCCATGAACCTTACTCTCGAATACCTCTTTGTATTTTGGATTGTCCTTAAAACTAAACATAGATATTATTTTTCATCCTTTATGAATATACCACCAACCATCTTGCCTTTCCTATCCTTAATCTCATGGTATGCCGAATCAACACAAGCATTAAAGTCCAATCCTAATTGCTCACATAAGCAAACTAAAACAACAACCACGTCCCCCACACTATCTATCTGCTGTTCACGATTATCCTTGTTTAATCCGTTGGCTAATTCTCCAACTTCTTCCATCAACTTGCACATCTGCACCTTCGGGTCTGCCGTATGCAAGTTTCTATCACGAACCCATTTTTTTATTTTTTCTATCATCATTTTATAACCTCAAATTTAATTCCGTCCGTAAATCCAAATTCATCAAACACGGCTGTCATTCGTATTTCTTCGGTTGGACTAAACCCCAATTCGTAACCTCCATCAACTTTTGATATAAATTGGGTTAAGTCCACTCCCTGACGCATGGATATTGCGCATATTAACTGCAAATCAGTTACCGACAAACTTGCAGGATTCTTATCCTTACAATTTAATCTCATCTTTCAACCATTTTTTTAGTAACATACAAATCAATGTCGATAAACTAATACCCTTAGCCTCCAACTTAGGCTTTAATGCCTCCTTATCATCCGCACTTATTCGTGCCGCAATGTATTTATCTTTTATTTTTGCCATGAATATTTTTTTTAAAATATGGCACTCTGGCAGTTCCCGCCTCTGTGATGGGCTTATAGCAAATTTAGTATTAGCCTACAAACAAATGATAACTAATGGCAGCCCACCTGTGTCTAACCCAGCCACCAGAATACAGCTCAAGGGTATGTCCTATCATTTGTAGCACGTTCGGCAACAAAGATAAAACAATTATTTTGATTTTTGAGATTTTTTTGAAAATTATTTAAACCTCATGTATTTTTCGATATATTTCAGGTCATACGTCTGAAAATGATACCTCATCGCATCAAATAAATCCATCTTAAAACGACCCCTATCCTTCTTTAATCGCCCAGCAACACTTGAACCTGAATCTAATTCCGCTATCTGACAATCCTCTATCAGTTTAGGACATCCAGTCTTACTTATCTTAACCCTATCCTTTATATTGAACATCGTATTGCACAGCATCCGGCTGTCATTATGAAACAAGTTTTTCTTATTCAAATGCAATTGCCTCGAACTTATCCCTAACATCTCCTGTATTATCGTATAGTAAGTCTGATTCCTACCCGAAAAGCCTACATCATGCCTATTTCCAGAAGCATCCCCAGTTACATACAATATCTGATGGGGGTAGGTGCTCCGGATTATCTTACACAACTCGTCCAACTGCATCGCTCCACTAAATTCCTTAATAAAATGAATAAACTTATTCGTACCCCGCTGTACAGCTATGCAGCTAACAGGGTCGGCATTAAAGTCAAACGTCAAATATATAGGAAACGTCCGCAAATACGGCAAATCATCCACAACGTGCTTATCCTCATCAAACGTACTTAACCAACTCGTACCACCATCTGTAACAAACTCTGCCAAATACTCCTGCGCAAACGTATCTCTTGGATATGTCCTTTGTGCCTCCTCAAATTCCTCCTTGGGAAATACTGGATTGGTATTACTCGGCATCTGCCATGTCTTCCAACCATCAATCCCATCCCAATCATGCTTCGCCAAATCATAAAAATAATTCCCCTTACCATTACTCGTACTCAAAAACCAAGCATCCCCCTTGTAATCACTCAAAAATGGCCTAATTACCTTTAACCACGCATTCTCTAAGTCATCCACATATGCCGCCTCATCTATGATAATCCGCTTATAAGCACGACCTCTTATCGCATTCGCATTCTCTAAACTCCAAAAATCTATTATACCCCCTCCACGCATCTTCCCATCCAAATCCTTCTCATTCCCACTAATAGTCTGTATCCCCAAATCCAATTTCATCCACTTCTCCTGCTCACTCTTACTCCCAATAATCGGACTTATCATATCCCTCGTATCTCGCCATATCTCATTCATCATCTTATATGTTGGCGCTAAGTACGCTACCGGGTACCCATTCAATGCTCCATTATTTTCCTCGTCCGCTCCCAATAATAAATTCTTTGCAAGTACAGACTTACCCGTCCTCCGACCAGCAACAAAAACATTAAACCGCCTCCTCTCTCGTAACACCTTTTTCTGGTGCTCAAACAAATTCGGTATGTTTATCTCAATTACTTGCATCTACACTCGTCCTGTTTATATTTATCTGTATATTATTGTTCGTTACATCAGGCTGCTCATACTTCGCCCACCTACCCAATAACTCTAACATCTGCTTCTTTACACCAATTGCCTGTATCTCATCCCTTATACTAACCAACTGCTCCCCTATATACTCCCCCGCACGTATCAAATCCAACCGCTTTACACTACGCATAATATCCCCCATCCTACTATCTATATCGTTATACCTCACAACACCCACCTCCTGTCGAACAACAGGACTTAAACCCATTCCATCAACTATCTTTTCAAATTCATTCATGCAACAAAGGTAACACACTTTCCCTAATTATTAATGTATGTAGATTATTTTAATATGTTATTTGAAATTTTTGATTTTGGATATGGGGTGGGGCGTAAGCCGTTTTTTAGGGGCCTTTGGGTTTCATGGGGGGGGGTAAGATAGTCCGGCAGTGCCCCGATGACGATGCTGATTCATATACAATTACATACAATATTATACATTCCGCTCAATCATGATATTAGTTAAAACTTTCCTAACTATTTGGAATTGTCGATTTTATTTTGTAATCGCTCCCGACCGTTAATCTTTTGTTGCATTTTTGGTAGTGTAGATTTTATTTTCCGTATAAGCAACCCGTAATATCTTTTAACTTTAGTTTAACTATAATTTCTTTCGCTTTGTTTGTTTTATTTAAAAAGAAAGTTGTATCTTTGTGTCAACAAAGCAAGGGAAATGAAGCCCTTTAATTTCTAACACCAAAACAATATAATCATGGGGACTTTCAAAAAAGAAAAATTCAACATAGATAAAGATCAAAACAATGTTGAGTTTAAATATTTTTATAATAATAATTTGGGAGAATTGTTTGATATTCATGTTTCAACATCAACGACAAATGGAATTTCTACGTATGTATCTTTTTTCGAGAAAGGGAAAACAGAAAAGCCTTTTGAAATGAGACATTCAGATCACGTCTCTAACATTCAATTTGGTGAAGTGCTTGATACGGCTTTTGCATTCAAATCAAATATAAATAGTATTACTCCTTCATTTACAGTTGTCAATCAGGTAAAGAAATTTTTTAGGCATCAAACAAACTAAATTAACTCCTGGTGAACAATTAATCATTCACTTTAAACGCACCGGGCAACGCTCCCGGATAAAATTATGAAATTCACATTCTTAAAAAACAAAAGCGCGTTGAGTAAATTATTCCGCGCACATGGGTACATCGTATCTTTAAATTCTTATGTATATACAGATAAGTATCCGGAATTTGACCTGACAGATTACTACAAAGAAAATGCGATAACATGTTATAAAGAAAGACAAATGAGGAAGAAGAGAGGCGCAAAACACACACACGATTCAACCCCTGTAAGCAAATTAAAAAAAGAATTGGCGAATAAGCGAAATGCTTATGCACTTTCTTTAGCGAAAAATATAAACGATTTGTATAAGTCACGATACGGTGGAATTGATATTAATAGCAATGGAGGGGTTGAGCATGTAGAATATTTATATGCAAAGTCTTACGGTTTTCCTGCTAAATGGAAGAATGCAGGAGTAATGATATGCCCCAGCGAGCAAAAAATAAAGGTTTATGATTATCGTAGCAATCTGGTAGCTACTTACAAGCTACCGAAATACAAAGAATTACAAAAAAGAATTTTGGGCGATTTTGAGCTTGAGTGCGCATACGCGAAGAAAAGCACCCACGGGGCCTATAAACTTTATGATAATAACGATAAATTAATATGTTTATCTAAGAAAATGCCCGCCCCGGATGGGGATGGGCAATATTGGGAACATGGGAAAGATATTGATACAATTAACGAAGAATATCAAAATAAGGTATCAATTTACAATAAGGAGTTAGCGGAAGCGGCATTGACAAAAAAGATAACGCGCGCAAAATCGTTAGCAAAACATCTGGTGAACAACTTATGTGTCACTTATGAAGATGCGCGCGCGGTTGGCTATTGTGAAGCGGGAGTAAATAACTTTATAAATAAACACCTTGCAGGAAAAAGGGAAGTAAAGATTAGTGTATTAAAACGATTCCATCAAACTTCCAGGCTGATTGAATATATGTGTGAGAAAGTAGTAAAGCAAAGATTCGCATAAAAATGCCGCCTGGATTGCCGTCAAGGCGGCTAACGTTTCGGGCTTGGCGAAGTGCTAATAAAAGAACAAAAATTAATATTAACAATTAGTGCTGCATTTTGCAAATGCTTTGTTAGGTGTAGTGCTTCTCACAAATTCAAATAAAATGTCAGATTTTAAAGTAGGTTGCTCACCGTTAAGCAGTAGGATTTTTGCAGGTAAAGTTCTTAAAAACGGAACCTGGGGGAATGTTAAACACGATGTTACCGATACTGCTGTTTGTGCGGTTGCTCAACACTTATTACAACTTGATGAAAAGTTGCAATTTAAATATCGGGGCAAAGCTTATGAGTTAAAAGTTGTCGAGGTGTCGGAGTAGTATTACCGCACCTACCTCCCAAATATCCTTATTTTTAACAAATTAAAATAAATATCAAAATGAAAAAATCAATGGATAAAAAAATTTCACAATTACGAACATTTTTCCGGGTGTCAAATGCTGCTTTTGATTTTGCAAATGCAATTCAGTTAGCATTTAACAAAATTAATATACCAAATAAAATGCAAAAACTTCACAAATTAGCGCTTGAAGAAATAGAAAAAGAAAATCCTGACTTGTCAAAAATTGACAAATTATTAGCTGAAATGGAAAAATTAGCTAATAGTCAACCGAAACTGGATTTTCCGAAAGGTGGTGTCTAAACTTGCACCTACCTCAAAAATATCCCCATTTTTAACAACCTAAAACAATCAAACATGAAAAAATCAATCCCAATAATCCTGTTATCCATTTCCATTTTTAGCTTCATTTTGGGGCTAAATTTGGAAGGATGGAGGCTAATTTTATCCACTTTTTTGACCATCTTTTGTGGCACTTTTGCAGTACTTTTAGCACCCTATTTATTCAAAAACAAATTATAAATTAGCATAATTAGTTTACTTTCGTCCTTAACAAGGCTTTATAATACTAAGTAAACGTTTTAATGTTAATTAAATTGTAAATCGTTTACTTTAATCCACTGTAAAAATGTATATATGACTAAGAACCATCAATATACACAGATAAATACGTCTAAGTATACTAATATTGTAAAAGTAAAACCAAAAAAGTTCTGTAGAAATTTTTTTTTTTTTTTTACTGTAAA
>Ga0164242_10000449_pt1 | contig 49725 bp, 43 predicted proteins | sample OricomgcompostMG_FD_108783 | JGI IMG/M metagenome (GOLD analysis project Ga0164242, IMG submission 108783) | Miracle-Growth compost microbial communities from Emeryville, California, USA - Original compost - Miracle growth compost (MG) ...
ATTCGGCCGCATTCGGCGCTGGACTACCTGACGCCCAACGAGTTTAAGCAGCGGTATTGTTCAACTGAAGCAATCGAGGCCGTTCTCCAAGATTGAGCCGGTCCGAAGAAATCAGGCAGGTCACATCAGGTTCCGCACATCCGGCAGGCCACTACCGGGCTGTAAAGGCTCCACACTTGCCACCTTGCCACGTCCGTGCACCACGTCGCGTATGAGACACAGTGGTCAGACCTTTTGATCCCGATAAGCGCCGACGCCTGGCTTTCATTGGCGATAAGGCGTATTGCCCCGCTTGCGATAGCTTCGGCCAGATTACCTATGGAGCGAGCGTGAGCGACCGGCACCGTCTCATTGACAACGTGAACGGTGGACGGCGGCAGGCAGTCGGCGGCGATTTCGTGCTTTGCAAGTGCGCCAACCGCCCGCGCATTATCGCGACCTACGGCACAAGCTGGAGAATCACCGACAAGGGGAATGCTGACGAACAGGCTGTGCGAGGCAGCACGCGCGCCGTCCAAGCGATTCACGATCAGCAATTCACGTTGATCGACGCTAGCGGTAACGCGCTCGCCAATACGTATTACACCGTTCGCTTGCCAACCGGCGAACTGCGACACGGTACAACCGACTCCAGCGGGCGCACGAGGCGCTATGTGACTGACGGCGCGCGACGGCTAGCGCTCTATCTTGGGCATAGGGAGAACGCATGACGGTAAGACTTGCATTAAAAGACGACAAGACGACGACGGGCGGTAGCATTCTCGGGCCATCGTCGGACTGGTACAACGAAGATGGCCGGGCGTTTGCGCTGGCTGAAGACAGGGCAACGTGTGGCAACTGCAAGGGGGATTGGCCTGTGGGTGGAACCGCCCATAACGTAACGGACGATGGCCGATTCTTCGTTAGAGACCTGGCGCCGGTCTATTGTCCTTGCGGGAAAAATCGCGTGCTTGCCAGCTCCGAGTCACCGTTCTTCTACTCCGAAAATAACGAACCCACGGCCACGCAATCCAGCGTAACAAACAAGACGTACGACGAACAATTCGCCCTTCGGGATGCGAACGGTTCACCGATGCCTGACACCTATTACACGGTACGCCTGCCATCTGGAGCGCTGGAACACAGTATAACCGATGCGCGCGGCCTCACCGCTAGATATACGACGAACAACGCTCAATCGCTCCACTTTTATATCGGTCACAGAGAGGAGATTTAAATTGCCTGACGCACTTGGAAGCGCAGTAACGAATACGAACCCCAATTCTTGCGTAAATCTTCAAACGGATAGGCTTTGCAAGCCGTGGAAGCTATCCCCGTGAGGATATACATTCATTGCTGTTCTTGAAAGTGGAGTAGTGAACGGGACCAACTATTTGGGGTTACCGGTTGCCGATGGATTCATAGTAAAGGTATACGACGACGGATATGGAATCCCCACCGTCGGGCTAGGTCACAAGGTTCTTCCGGCCGATCATCTTCATTTCGGCGATGTCATTTCCGTTGAAAGAGCACGAACGTTTTTCACCGGCGATGCTCGGCCGATTGAAAATGCTATTAATCGCGAGGTTCACGTTCCACTGCATCAATATGAATATGACGCGCTCGTGTCGGTCCTGTTTAACACCGGACCAGGCGCACGTCATAGTGATCCGTGGTATCCGGAGACTCGGGTTCGCCATCTTGCAAGTTTTCCGAATCGTGGTGAGTACAATAGAATGCGTGACGTTATACGGACGTTCATAGCGCATCGCGTTCCAGATCGGCGAGCGATCGAGGCAAGGCTATTTGAAACAGGAAATTACGATGCCAGTCATTAAATATCGATGCGTGATCGCGGCTACGCTCGCAATCTTCGCTATTGGGATTTCGTCGGCGTCCGTTGCGACGGCGGATACGATCTACTCCGGTTCATTTAACTATAAGCGCGCTACCCCGTCATCAACATATTTCGCCGGCAAATCTGACGCACAGATTACCTCTTTTTGCAAAGGCCAGCGGCGCGCGTCACAGGCGGATATTGACGCCTGCGCCCATCGTGGCTTCGAGCAAGAAGCTGCAATATTATCGACAAAGGTTAGCAAGCTGTACGCCGAATACCGAGCCGGGGACGAGGAACTAAAGAAGAACGGGTGGCCGGTTGCAGCACCATATTTTCAGAAGGCGCAGACGGACTGGACGAGCTACCGCGATAACTCTTGCTATGCAGAAACGTATGGACTCGGAGAAGCCTCGTTACGCTACACGGAGTTTTGGGACTGCATGACTCGAATTACGAAGACAAGAATAAGCGAACTATCGGCAAAAGACGCTGATTGACAGGCCGCGCCATCAAGTAACAACGTAGCCCCGCTTCGGCGGGGCTTTTTTATTCGAGCGTCAAGCGCGCCTATTCCTGCGTTGTGTCGGTGTAATCGAATAGCGCGCCCTGGCGGTGCGCCTCGTTGATGCGCTCGCACGCGTTATCGAAATGCGCGGGGTCCAGCTCGATGCCGACGAAGCCCCGCCCGGTCTGTAGCGCGGCTACGCCCGTGGTCCCTGAGCCCATGAAAGGATCAAGTACGATTGAGCCGGGCCGCACCACGCGCAGCAGTTCGCGCATGAGCGCCAGCGGCTTTTGCGTGACGTGTAACCGTTGATGAATTTTGCCGCCGCTACGCCATGAGCCGTTCGACGTTCTACCGGATGCGGCGCAAGGGGCTAACGCCGCACGAATTGCGCGTCGATCGCAAGGGGCTTATTACGCTTGCGAGCGCCCGCGAGTGGGAGCGGCGCATGGTGCGCGAGGAAAAGGCCGCCAGAGAGGCGCTAGCGAAGTCGTGAGGGTATCGGCGACGGACACCAAAAAGCCCGCTTCGGCGGGCTTTCATTTTTCTATTTTCCTAATACGGATAGTTTTCTTTTTCTTCCGTTCGCTTGGTCTGCTTCCCATGTTCGTCTTTGAGGGCGCGTTTGAAATCCCATACGTTCCTCTCTAACTCGAATGGCGGAATTCGGTATTTGTTTTGAATCTCCACGGAGACGTCCAAGGCAGCCAGCCCGAGCTTCGCACACTGAGAAATGCATTCCTCTTGCTCTGAAAACTGACCTTCTAGCTGTCCGACAAAATCGATGCTGCTGTTTCCGCTATCGACCTTTAATCGAAATGCGAGCGCTAGTGCGAGCAGCCTTTGATCGAAGTGTGCGTAGTCTTCGTGTGCGGGGTACTCCATCAAATCCGGCAATTTATACCTTGCTTGACCGATCGCGCCGTTGCTCCCGCTATGATTGTTATTGTCTTGGATTGAGTTGGCGCAATCTAGGACGAATTGTTCAAGGATGAAGGAAACCTGCAACGCTAAAAATTTCTGCTTCGCGTTGCTTTTAGTGTGTCGCGTCGCCCTGAGAGTAGATAGCCGATATAGGCCATTACGCCTGCGACGAATAGCGCTTGAGATAGACCGCCCCACGTCATGTATTCCCCCGTAGTCATTAGTTTGCAGCGATTGTACAGGTATATAAAAAGCCCGCTTTTGGGCAGGCTTTTTTCGGCTTTGGCAAGCGCTACGCCGCGAGGCGCGGCACCGCCGCAACCTGCGCGACTTGCGGCCCGTTGAGTTGCAGGGCCGCGACGGCGCGAAGCTTGTTATCAGGTGCTAGGTGCGCGTAACGCATGGTCATTGTGAGCGACGCATGGCCGAGCAATTCGCGGACTACGTTTAGATCAACGCCACTTTGCACAAGCCACGATGCGAACGTATGGCGCATATCGTGCCAGCGGTAATCTTCGATGCGTGCCACCTTGAGCACGGCCGCAAATGATTTTTTCATGCACTGGACAGGTTCGCCGGATTCGCCCGCGAACACATAGGGGCTATCCGGGTTCGCCAGCGGCTTCCACGTTACGAACACGTCATAGAGCGCGGCATTGATCGGAATATGCCTTTGCTTGCTGTTCTTCGCGTGTTCGTCGCGCACGGTAACGATACGGTGTACCAGGTCGATATCCGCCCAGCGCAGGTTAAAAAGTTCGCTCTTGCGTAGCCCGGTCATGATGGAGGCAAGCACGGCCGGGCGCAGCGCGTCTACGAATTCGACTTGTGCCAGATCGGGGAGCACCGGCAAGCGACGGCGGCGGCGGTGTTCGTTCGTGCGCTCGCGGGCGGCGCGTATGTCGTTCTCGCGGGCAATCATCGCCTTGTAAAGCCGGTCGGCGTCGTCGCGTGTGAGGTAGCGCACCTTGCCCGATGGCTCTTGCAACATCTTGACTGTCCGCATGGGGTGCGCCGCGAGGATTTCGGCATCTACTGCGAACGTCAGCAAACCGCGCAGCGCGGTAAGCTTTTTGTTAGTTGTCGAGCGCGCGAGGCCCGCCGTAATCTGCGCCGTGCGCCATTCCTTGAGCCACGAGGCGGTGAGTTGATCGAGCGGCAAGTCGAGATAATCGGGGAACGATTGGAGGATGATTTGCGCGTTGGCGTCGCCGTGGTCGGCCGTCTTGCACGCCGTGCGCAATTCGGCGCGGTAGGTGTCTTCGAGGTAGCGGCGCAGGGTCGGCACGCCGCGCACCGCCTTTACGATTTCCGTGCGCTTCACCTTGCGCACCGCCGCAACGGTGAGGGTATCGCCCTTGTGATCGATAATCTCGCTTTCGCGCTTCGCCGCGTTGCGGGCGTCGCCGGGATTCATGGCGGGGTAATGGCCGATCGTCTTGCGGCCCCGGGTGCCGTCCGGCTTCGTCCAGCGGTAGGTGTAGCTCGCCGAACCTGCGGGCGTTACCTTCACGCCGAAGCCGCGTAGTTCGTCGCACTGGTACGCCTGATAGTCGCCCGTACCGCGCAGCGCGCGCATGAAATCCCGATCAATCTTGAAGCGCTGGTGTTTCGTTCCCATCGTGCTGTCTCTCTCTGCGTCGCGCCGGGCCGGTAGGACAAATCTAGGACATTTGCCGTTTGGCACCGGGTGCGACCGGGTGGCATTGAGAGAGACACACAAGCGCCGGAAACCCTTGAAAAACAAAGGTTTGGCACCGACTGAGACGGGGTGAGACTGAAAATTCGCCCTCATAACCCGAAGGTCGCAGGTTCAAATCCTGCCCCCGCAACCAAGCAATAAAAAGCAGCAAAGTTAGTTCAAAGTCGGTCAGCGCAATCAAGGGTTACAACGCATCAGCGTGTAACCCTTTTTTGTTTTTCGGCGCCGGCGCGCATTGCAACATGCAGCCCCTATACCGGGGATTCGTACCCGCTCCCGTCACCCCGCCGTGCGGTGATACACTCGCATCACCCATCCCCCTATCGTGCCCATGAAATTCTGCTCGACTTGCGGTCAGGCGGTCAGCCTGCTCGTCCCGCCCGGCGACAATCGCGAACGCTACGTCTGCTCGCACTGCGGCACCATCCACTATCAGAATCCGCGCAACGTGGTCGGCACCGTTCCCGTCTGGGAAGACAAGGTGCTGCTGTGCCGCCGCGCGATCGAGCCGCGCTACGGCTACTGGACGCTGCCCGCGGGCTTCATGGAGATGGGCGAGACCACCTCGGAAGCCGCCGCGCGCGAGACGCTCGAGGAAGCCGGCGCACGTGTCGAGGTGCAAAACCTCTTCTCGCTGCTCAACGTGCCGCGCGTGCATCAGGTGCATCTGTTCTATCTCGCGCGTCTGCTCGACCTCGAAATCGAGGCCGGCGAAGAGAGCCTCGAAGTGCGCCTCTTCGAAGAGCACGAAATTCCGTGGGACGACATCGCGTTCCCCACCGTCGGCCAAACCCTGCGTTTCTTCTTCTCCGACCGCCAGTCGGGTAGCTACGGCCTGCACACGGGCGACGTCCTGCGCTCCCTGCGCGACGGCTGACCCGCTTAACGGCGATGGTGCCCTGGCTTTCGTCCGACGACTCGTTCCCACCCGTCGAGCGCGCCCTCGGCGCGTCGAGCGGCGCGCCGGGTCTGCTTGCCGCAAGCGCCGACCTGCTGCCCTCGCGCCTCGTCGACGCCTATCGGCACGGCATTTTTCCGTGGTACTCGGACGGCCAGCCCGTGCTCTGGTGGAGCCCCGATCCGCGCATGATCCTGCGCCCCGACGAGTTCAAGGTCTCGCCCTCGCTTAAAAAAACGCTCAAGCGCGTGCTGCGCGACCCCGCATGGGAAATCCGCGTCGACAACGATTTCGCCACTGTGATGCGCGCCTGCGCGAGCGCGCCGCGGCGCGGCCAGCGCGGCACCTGGATCACCGCCGACGTGATCGACGCCTATTCGAGCCTGCATCGCATCGGCGACGCGCACAGCATCGAAGCCTGGTTCGACGGCGAGCGCGTGGGCGGCCTCTACGGCGTCTCGCTCGGCAAGATGTTCTTCGGCGAATCGATGTTCGCCTCCGTCACCGACGCCTCCAAAATCGCGCTCGCGGCGCTCGTCGCACATCTGCGCCGCAACGGCGTCGAGCTGATCGACTGTCAGCAAAACACCGCGCATCTGGCCTCGCTCGGCGGCCGCGAGATCGCGCGCAAAGCGTTCATCGCGCACGTGCGCGCGACGGTGAGCGCGGACGCGATCGGCTGGCGCTTCGACAAAGGCGTGCTCGCCGACTGGCTCGGCCAGCGCCACGCCGACAACAGCGCCGTCTCCACGCTCTAGCCGCACGCCCGGCCATGTTCAGGGCCGAACTCGCGGCCGCCACGGCGGCACGGCGGCACGCAATTCGATGGATGCGCGTCTGGCGTCGATGTTAGTATGCAAGGAGAACACGTCGCATCCGCCAGATCCGCCATGGGCGGCGCTGCGCGACGATCCGAACTGCTACGAGAGCTGCCAACGTGACGCATCCAAACGAGCTGCCGCTTTCACCGCTTTCCGCGCTGCAATTCTATGCAACGGCGCCCTACCCCTGCAGCTATCTGGAGGGGCGCATCGCGCGCTCGCAAGTGGCGACGCCCAGCCACCTCATCAACTCCGACGTCTATACCGATCTCGTGAAGGCGGGTTTCCGGCGCTCGGGGGTCTTCACCTATCGCCCCTACTGCGACGGCTGCCGCGCCTGCGTGCCGGTGCGCGTGCCGGTCGAGCGCTTCGCGCCGAACCGCACCCAGCGCCGCACCTGGAAGCACCATGGCGAGCTCGTGGCGACGGTCGCGCCGCTCCATTACGACGAAGCGCATTACGCGCTCTACATGCGCTACCAGTCGGCGCGGCACGCGGGCGGCGGCATGGACCGCGACAGCCGCGACCAGTACGAGCAGTTCCTGCTGCAAAGCCGGATCAACTCGCGCCTCGTGGAATTTCGCGAGCCCGATGCACAGCGCCCCGACGAGCCGGGCCTGCTGCGCATGGTGAGCATGATCGACATCCTCGGCGACGGGCTCTCCTCGGTCTACACTTTCTTCGAGCCCGACACGCCGCATACGAGCTACGGCACCTACAACATCCTCTGGCAAATCGAGCAGGCGCGCAGCCTGCAACTGCCCTACGTCTATCTCGGCTACTGGATTCGCGAGAGCCCGAAAATGGCGTACAAGGCGCGCTTTCAGCCGCTCGAAGGCCTCTTCGACGGCGTCTGGTGCACGCTCGAATCCGCCGAAACCACTGCCGGAATCTAGCCGGCGCGCTGTGGCGCCAGTCCCCGCGAGCCACGCCACAGCAGGCGGCGCATTCGCGCGCACCTGGCGCTTCGCTTTGGGTTGTGAACTCCGCCGCAGACTTTGTCGCTAAAATAGCGGGTTCTCATTTTCCGGCGCCCGCGCCTTTTTCCCAGTGTTCAGTACCCTTTATCCGCTCGTCCGCGACCGGCTCTTTCGCATGGACGCCGAAGATGCTCACCATTTCGCCCTGCGCGCCGTCGGCGCCGCGGGCCGCACGGGCATGGCGGGCCTCTTCGCGCCGCGCGTGCCCGACTCGCCGCGCACCGTCATGGGCCTCACGTTCCGCAATCCGGTAGGCCTCGCCGCGGGCCTCGACAAGGAAGGCGCCGCCATCGACGGGTTCGCCGCGCTGGGCTTCGGCTTCATCGAAGTGGGCACGGTCACGCCGCGTCCGCAGCCGGGCAACCCGCGTCCGCGCATTTTCCGCCTGCCCGAGGCCGGCGGCATCATCAACCGGATGGGGTTCAACAACCACGGCGTCGAGCAGTTCGTGAAGAACGTGCAAGCCGCGCGCTATCGCGGCATCCTTGGCCTGAACATCGGCAAGAACGCCGACACGCCGATCGAGCGCGCCGCCGACGACTACCTGTTCTGTCTCGAGCGCGTCTATCCGTTCGCGAGCTATGTGACGATCAACATCTCCTCGCCGAACACGAAGAATCTGCGCCAGCTGCAAGGTGCGGGCGAGCTCGACGCCCTGCTTGCCGCGCTCAAGGACAAGCAGCAGCGTCTCGCCGACATGCACGGCAAGCTCGTGCCGCTCGCGCTCAAGATCGCGCCGGACCTCGACGACGAGCAGATCAAGGAGATCGCCGACACGCTCCTGCGCCACCAGATCGAAGGCGTGATCGCGACCAATACGACGCTGTCGCGCGCCGCCGTCGAGGGCCTGCCCAACGCGAACGAAACCGGCGGCCTCTCGGGGCGTCCGGTTTTCGACGCTTCGAACGAGGTGATCCGCAAGCTGCGCGCCGAGTTGGGCGAGCAGGTGCCGATCATCGGCGTGGGCGGCATCTTTTCGGGCGAAGACGCGCGCGCGAAGATCGCCGCGGGGGCCGCGCTCGTGCAGGTCTATACCGGTTTCATCTATCGCGGCCCGGCGCTCGTTGCCGAATGCGCGCGGGCGCTGGCCTCGGGCCGCGCGTGAGGCTATAGTTTCAGGCCATGTACGGCGCATCGGAGGCGCCGCCGGTCCTGACGAAGGCACACTCGAGAAACACCCCAGGGACATCCCGGGTGTGCCGCAAAACCGCAGCAAAACAAGAGGACAACAATGAAAGTCGCTTTGCTGAAAAAGCTCCTTGCGCTCGCAATCGTTGGCGCATCGTTCGTCGCAGCGAGCGCCCACGCCGAAGACCTGCTCGACCAGGTGAAGGCGCGCGGCACGCTGCGCATCGGTCTGGAAGGCACGTTCCCGCCGTTCAACTCGAAAGCGCCCAACGGCGATCTGGTTGGCTACGACGTCGACATCGCCAAGGCCGTGGCGGCGAAGATGGGCCTGAAGCCCGAATTCGTCACGACCGAATGGAGCGGCATCATCGCCGGTCTGCAGGCGGGCAAGTTCGACGTGATCGTCAACCAGGTGGGCGTCACCGACCAGCGCAAGGCCGTGCTCGACTTCTCGCCGGCTTACACGTACTCGGCGGCGCAGCTCATCCAGCGCAAGGACGATACGCGCGAGTTCAAGTCGCTCGAAGACTTGAAAGGCAAGAAGCTCGGCGTGGGTCTGGGCACCAACTACATGGACATGGCGAAGTCGGTGCCGGGCATCGACGTGAAGACCTATCCCGGTGCGCCGGAATACCTGCGCGACCTCGCGGCCGGACGTCTGGACGCGGCGCTCAACGACCGCCTGATGCTCGCCTACCTGCTGAAGAACTCGCAGTTGCCGCTGCGCACGGGCGCGATCGTCGGCAACGGCAACCCGTCGGCCATTCCGTTCAAGAAGGGCAATCCGAAGTTCGCCAAGGCCATCGACGACGCCATGACGCAGCTCGAAGCCGACGGCACCTTCACGAAGATCTCGGACAAGTGGTTCGGCATCGACGTAACCAGGCCGATCACGAAGTAATGGCTCAGGTCACCCCGGTCGGCACCGTGCATCTCGCGCTCGTACACCGCGCGCGATGCACGAGGGCTGCCACGTGACATGACTCGCGCGGGGCGGCATCGCAGGATGCCGCCCCTTGTTTTTTACGGCTCGCCCGGCGAGCGCTTCCCACTCGCGTTCTCCCATGCCCATATCTACGCTCATCATCCAGTCGCTGCCGGTGCTCGCGCAGGGTGCGGTGCTGACGGTCAAGTTCGCAGTCCTGTCGATGATCTTCGGGCTTATCGGCGGCGCCGTGCTCGCGCTCATGGGCATCAGCACGAATCGCCTGCTCGTGCTCATCGCGCGCGTGTACGTGAGCCTCATGCGCGGCACCCCGCTGCTCGTGCAGATCTTCGTGATTTACTACGGATTGCCGAGCATCGGCATCTCGCTCGATCCCACGCCCGCCGGTGTGATCGCGCTCTCCGCGAACGTGGCGGCGTATCTCTCCGAGAGCATGCGCGGCGCGATTCTCGGCATTCACAGCGGCCAGTGGCTCGCCGCCTACAGCCTCGGACTCTCGCGAAGCCAGACGCTGCGCTACGTGATCGCGCCGCAGGCGCTGCGCATTGCGGTGCCGAGCCTCTCGAACAGCCTCATCAGTCTCATCAAGGACACTTCGCTCGTCTCGGTCATCACCGTGACCGAATTGCTGCGCAGCGCCCAGGAGATCATCGCTTCGACGTATCAGCCGCTACCGCTCTATCTCGCGGCCGCCGCCATCTACTGGGTGCTCTGCCAGGTGCTCGAGTGGATCCAGCACTGGTACGAGAAGCGCCTCGCGCTGCCCACGCGGCATTGAGCGTCGTTCAGCGAAGCACTCACGCGGCCCCCCCGACGTATCGCGCGGGGCCGCGCCTCCGCCCCTTTCACTCGCAGTCGAAACGCAGGCCGAGCGCCGCGCGCGCGGCGTCGGCCATGGCGATCATGCGCCGCGACGTTTCGTGCGGCATGACTGGGCTTTCCTGCACGCCGGCGCGCAGCAACTCGCAAAAGTGCGCGGTCTCGTAGTTCAGGCCGCCGCCTTCGAAGGGCTCGTCGAGCTCGACCGTGCGACCGTCGGCATAGCGGATCGTCGCGCGCACCGGGTTCCACCAGTTCGCGTGGATCGTCACGTTGCCGAGCGGCCCCGCCAGCAGCGCGTCGCCGAAGCCGTGCAGATCGAGCCCGCAAAAGAGCTGCGCGATGCCGTGCTCGTGCTGGCAATTGAGGCTTGCAAACGTGTCCACGCCCGTGGCGCCAAGACGCCCGAAGGTCTGCGCCTCGCGCGGCGCGCCCAGCCAGTCGACGGCCAGAAACATTTCATAGACGCCGATGTCGAGCAACGCCCCGCCCGCGTGCTCGAACGAGAACGACGGATGATCGGCGGGAACATTGGCGACCGAGCAGCCCGCGCGCACGAGACCCACCGGGCCGATGGGATCGGCTTGCAGATGCGCGCGCAAGGCGCGATAGAGCGGATAAAACGGCGGCTTCATCGCCTCCATGAAGAGGCGTTGCGAACGCCGTGCCGCATCGAGCACGCGCTCGAGCTGCGCGGCGTTCACCGTTGCGGGTTTTTCGCAGAGCACGGGCAAGCCGGCCTCCAGCGCGGCGATCGCATAGTGCGCGTGGCTGTCCTGCATCGTCGCGATGTAGACGGCGTCGATGCCGCTCGCGAGCAGCGCCTCGACGCTCGGGCACGCGGCGGCGCCAAACTCCTGCGCAAGCGCCTGTGCCGGCTCGGCGCGGCGCGACCACACGGCGCTCACGCACGCGTCTTGCACGTGCGCCATGCCTTGCGCGAAGCGCCGTGCGATGCGGCCCGCGCCCACGATGCCCCAACGGATCGTCTCTGGGCGAGCCCCGCCGCGAGCCCCCATGCTGGTCCCGCTGTCGCCGCTGTCGCCGCTGTTGCCTGAGTTGCCCATGCCTTGCCTCGTATCGCCGTCGTATCGTCAATGGCCGCGCGCTTGTCGCGTCGGCGTGTTGCGTCATGCGCCTGCCGCGCGCCGGGCGCCGGGCGCGATAAGGCAAAGACTCGCACGATACGGGCTTGCGCGCACGCGGGCAACCGGGCGCGCAAGGCAACGCGCTCGCGATCCGATGTCAGATAACGAGCGGCGGCACAGGAAACCAGCAAGGAAACCAGGGGCGCTAGCGCGGCTCGACGGCCTCGGGCGCGAAGGCGCGGTGGAGTTCGTCGGCGGTGAGCTCGATCATCGCCGTCGCGGCCGCACGCGCATCTTCGGGCGCGCGCCGCTCGATCGCCTCGACCACGCGGCCATGGGCATTGACGACATTGCCCCAGCCATCCTCGCGCTGGCTCAGGATGGGATTGACGAGCGTGAGCGCCCCGCGAATGATCGCCGCCATCTGCTGATAGAACTGATTGCCGCTCGCCGCGAGAATCCGCGTATGCAGCAGCGTGTCGGCCTCTTCGCAGCCGGCATCGCCGGGACTCATCTGGCGCAGCGCCTCGAAGGCGTCGCGAATGCCCGCCAGGTCCGCCGCGCTCGCGCGCTCGGCAGCCAGCGCGCACGCGGCGGGCTCCATCAGCGCGCGAAATTCGATCACGTCGCGCAGGAACGTCTTGTCCGGCTTCGCGCGAAAGCGCCAGCTCACCACGTCTTCGTCGATCATGCGCCAGTCGCGCATGGGCCTGATGCGCGTGCCGATCTTGGGCCGCACGTCCAGCATGTGACGCGCGAGCAGCATGGACAGCGCTTCGCGCATGACCGTGCGGCTCACGTCGAATTCTTTGGACAGGACGTCCTGCGGCGGCAGGATCGCGCCGTAACGTTCCTCGACGATGCCCGAAATCAGGCCATCCATGACCTTGCTCACGAGCGAGCGTTCCTTATTCCCCAGTTCCATGACCCCTCCCCCCGATGCGGCGTAATCGCGCCTGTTTGACGGTTGCAGCGTGGGCCCTCGTGCTTCGTCGAACTGAGTCATACGTTGCCATGCGAATTGCATGATCCGCCAGCCAGGATATCTCCTGACGCAACCATCGCGCGTCTTGACGCCCAGTCCGTACGAGCTTTTCCCCGATCGGCCCTTCGATTTCCCGAATCTTGTGATTTGCAGTTTTTCGTTGTCTATTCGTAAGCAGTCTGTTTGAATTGCCCGCTTACCGCCCGGTCGTGCTGCCGCGCCGCCGCGCCGCCATCGGCATGCGCGTGGCGCGACGTCCGAATACGCATATGCGGCGCTGCTTTGGCAGTGTGCCTCAACGCGGCGTGGCCGCACCTTCGTGTTCTCCCGCACGTCCGTATTGATCGTCGAAGCGCACGATGTCGTCTTCGCCGAGGTAGCCGCCCGACTGCACCTCGATGATCTCGAGCGGCGTCTTGCCCGGATTTTCGAGCCGGTGCTTGACGCCCAGCGGAATGTAGGTGGATTCGTTCTCCGAGATCAGGAACACGTCCTCGCCGCGCGTGACGCGTGCCGTGCCGCGCACGACCACCCAGTGCTCGGCGCGATGATGATGCATCTGCAACGAGAGCCGCCCGCCCGGTTTCACGACGATGCGCTTGACCTGGAAGCGCTCCCCGCGATCGACCGAGTCGTAGCAGCCCCACGGCCGCTCGACGCGACGATGGTGCTGCGCCTCCTCGCCGTGCTGCGCCTTGAGCTTGCCGACGATCGCCTTGACGCTCTGCACGCGATCCTTGGCCGCGACCAGCACGGCATCGGCCGTCTCCACCACCACCACGTTGTGCACACCCACGCAGGCGACGAGCCGGCCATCCGAATGCGCGAAGCTTTCGGTAGAATCTTCGAACAGCACGCGCCCCCGCGCGACGTTGCCGCTCGCGTCCTTGTCCGAGACCTGCCAGACCGCGTCCCATGCGCCGACATCCGACCAACCCGCCACGAGCGGCACGACCACCCCCGCGAGACGCGCGTCGGCGCCCACGGACTCCATCACCGCGTAGTCGATCGAATCGGAAGGACAGGCGGCGAGCGCCGCCGCGTCGAGATGAACCGCGCCGTCCGCGTCGGTGCGCGCACGCTCGAAGGCGAGCGCGCACTGCGCCGCGATGGCGGGCCGGCAGCGCGCGATGGCTCCGAGCCACACCGAGGCGCGCACCACGAAAATGCCGCTGTTCCACCAGTAGTCGCCGGAGGCGACATAGCGTGCGGCGACCTCGGCATCGGGTTTTTCGACGAAGCGTTCGATGCTGCGCGCACCGCTCGCGCCAAGCGTCGCGCCGGCGCCGATATAGCCGTAGCCCGTCTCCGCCCGCTGCGGCGGCACGCCGAGCGTGACGATCGCGCCACGCGCCGCGTAGCTCACGGCGTCTTCCAGCGCGGCGGCGAACGCGGCCCGATCGGCGATCAGATGATCGGCGGGCATGGCGACCAGAATCGGATCGCTGTCGTTTTGCGGCACGTTTGCAGCGCTTCGTTCATCGGCCGTTTCAGGCGCGCCCTGCGCCGCGCAGGCGGCGAGCGCGGCAACCGTGAGCGCCGGCGCGGTATTGCGCGCGACCGGCTCGAACACGACACGCGCCGCCATGCCGCTGCGGCCGAGCCGGTCGGCTGTCATATGGCGCAGCTCCTCGCTGCTGACGACGAGCGGCGCCGCCTTGCGCACCGATGCCCCGCCGCGGGCGTAGACGCCGTCGAGGCGCCGCACGGTGGCTTCGAGCAGCGACTCGCCGTCGAGCAGGTCGATCAGCTGCTTGGGACAATGTTCGCGCGAGAGCGGCCACAGCCGCGTCCCCGAGCCGCCGGCCAGCACCACGGGCTGGACGACGAGCGCGACTTCGGGTTCATTTGCCGCGGCAATCAAGCCGGCCGGCGTGACGAGCTGGTTCATGCAGGAAGCTCCCCGTTCGGATGTCTGGTTCTGGAGCGACGCTGCGTGACGTATCGCCCGCGCGCCCTCCCGGTATTCGGACTCCATTGGAGCAAAGCGCGGCAGGCGACTCTGTACGCATACCCACACTGGTCGCTCGCTAGCTCACCCGCGCCGCCCGAGCGGACAGATCCACCTTCGCCCACACACGTGCCGCGCCGCGCGGGCCGTTGCGCGAACAACGCCTCGCCCAGCGACAGGTTGCGTCCCGCGTAACGTGACGCGTCGCGACGGTCATGTTTCAGGAGCGAACGTTTCTGCGCGACTCGCCTGCGGCGCAGCACGGCTGAATCAATTTCGAACGGTTTCGCGCACGCCGCTGCTGCATGGTCGTGGGCCCCGGGTACGCGTGTTTCAGCATGGAGTCATTTTCGAACACCCCCGCCACAGCGCCGAATAACCCAAGCAATTCAATCACTTGTACCCTGACGAAAAGCTTGGCGGGACGCCGCGCACCCGCGAGACGTCGTACATATTTGAAACAAAAACGCGGAGTTACATCGGTGCGCTCGCACCGTAACGCCCGCGAAACCGCGCGAACACACGGTTTGCGAGTTGCTGGCACATCCCCTGCTTAGTGGGATACGCCACACAGCGTGACGCATACAACCGATATCGCGCACGCATTCGGGACTATGGGGCCGGCACGACGAACCAATAGCCGCTACGGGAAGCGGCAACAACAAAGGGTTCGGCGGCCGGAATGACAAGACAGGAGGCGGTGAAAGCCGCTTCGCACGAGGACCAATCATGTTGACCCTTCAATCGGATCTGCACGGCAACCACTTGCTCGGCGCGTTGCCGTCGCACGAGTGGCAAGCACTCGCACCGCATCTCGAACTCGTCCATTTGCGCACCGAACAACTGCTCTGCGACTCCGGCCAGCGCATTCACCATGTTTATTTTCCGACCACGGCGATCATCTCCATGCTTTCGACGATGGAAGACGGCAGCTCCGTGGAGATCGCCGCGGTTGGCCGCGAGGGCATGACCGGCGTGCCCGTGCTCACGGGCGGCGAAACCATGCCCAATCGCGTGCAGGTGCAATGCACGGGCTTCGCGTACCGCATGAGCGCACAAAGCCTCAGGCAGCAATTCGCGCGCTCGGACTTCCTGCGCCGCCTCATGCTGCTCTACATGCACGCGCTGCTCACGCAAGTGGCGCAGACCGCAGCCTGCAATCGCCATCATTCGCTCAGCAAGCAATTGTGCCGATGGCTGCTGATCGAAGTGGACCGCGTGGCGTCGAACGACCTGACGGTCACGCAGCAGCTCATCGCCGATATGCTGGGCGTGCGCCGCGAAGGCATCACCGAAGCGGCCGGCAAGCTGCACGACGAAGGCCTGATCCACCACAGCCGCGGCCGCATCCGCGTGCTTGACCGCAAGGGCCTCGAAGCCCGCGCCTGCGAGTGCTACGGCCTCGTGCGCCGCGAGTTCGACCGCTTGCTGCCGCGCCTGCGCGAGGCGGAAACGGTGGAATGAGCCGGCTGCCGGCTGCTCGCCCGCGAAGCCATATCATCAGGATCCCTGATTGATTCTCGCGCACGAAGGCAAGGCTCGTTGGCGCTTTCCTTCGTGCGCGAGCGGCGGCGCGCGCACCCGCTTGACGGTGCTCGCGCCGCCGCGCTGGCGCGCTTCAGCCCTTGCGGTATTCGATGCGCTCGACACCCGCTTCGCCACCCAGCAGGCACAGGTCGGCGCCGCGTGCCGCAAAGAGGCCCACGGTCACGACGCCAGGCCATGCGTTGACGTGCGCTTCGAGCGTGCGCGGGTCGCTGATGCGCAGGCCCTTCACGTCGAGGATCTCGTTACCGTTGTCGGTGATATAGGGCGAGCCGTCCTTCTGCACGCGCAGCACCGGCACGCCGCCGAGCGCCGTGACGCGGCGGCCGATGGCCGTGCGCGCCATCGGCACGACTTCGATGGGCAGCGGAAACTGGCCGAGCACTTCCACGCGCTTGCTCGCGTCGGCGATGCACACGAACACCTCGGACACCGAGGCGACGATCTTCTCGCGCGTGAGCGCCCCGCCGCCGCCCTTGATCATTGCGCCCGACGCGTCGATCTCGTCGGCGCCGTCCACATAGACGGGCAGCGATTCGATCTCGTTCAGGTCGAAGATCTTGAAACCGTGCGCTTCGAGGCGCGCCGTGGTCGCGACCGAGCTCGACACGGCGCCGCGATAGCGGCTCTTGCTCGCGGCCAGCGCGTCGATGAAGCAGTTCGCGGTCGAGCCGGTGCCGACGCCAATCACGGCGCCTTCCGGCACGCGCGTGTTGACATAGTCGGCGGCGGCCTGGCCGACCAGTTGCTTGAGTTCGTCTTGAGTCATGATGGGGAACTGCCCGAGGAGAGAAAACGCGGAAAGCGCCTAGTTTACCGGAGTTGCGGGCCATTGCCGCCGCGACCCCGCCCGCCGTGCGCCGCCGTGCGCCGACGCGCGACGTCGCGCACGCCGGCGGGCCGCCGCTCAAGGCGCGGTTTCGGTCGCGCCGGGTTGTGCGGGCGCCGCTCGATCGACGTATTTGTCGAGCAGCGCCTGGGCAATCGCATCGGTTTCGGCGTCGGGCGTGCCCGAGTAGTCGCGCGGCCGGAAATGCATCTGGAACGCCGCGAACACGCGCCGGGTGCGCTCGTCGAGCACGCCGTCGGTCGCGACGTCGTAACCATAGCGCGCGAGCTTCGTTTGCAGGCCGAGCACGTCGGCCGGCGCGTCGGGCGAGCGGCCCGCGAGATCGGCCTTGACGGTCGCATCGTCGGGCCATGCGCCCACGCCCGCCTCGTAGAGCTGCTTCCACGGGAACAGCGGGCCCGGATCGATCTTGCGTTGCGGAGCGATGTCGCTATGGCCCACCACGCGCGTGGGCGGAATGCCGTAACGCGTGACGATGTCCTTCGTGAGCGCAATGATCGCAGCGACCTGGTCGGGCGGCCAGGGTGCCCACTCGAGCCCCTGCGGGGTTTCGTGCGGCCCCGAATTGACGTTTTCGATGCCGATCGAAGCTGCGTTCAGCTCGGTCGTACCCTGCCACTCGCTCACGCCCGCGTGCCAGGCGCGCAGCGCCTCGGGCACGAGTTGCAGCACGACAGGCTTGCCGTCGCGCAGAGGCGGATGCTCCGGCACGAGGTAATGGGCGCTCACGTTTTCCTGTGTCAGCTCCTCGAGCGAGGTGCGCTCGTCGCCCTCGGTGTAGTGCAGCACGAGGAAGCGGATGCGCGAGTCGGCGCTGCGCGCGTGGTATTGCGTGTCGGCGACGTAGCTGCCACGGTCGATCATCGTGGCGGGCGCACAGGCGGCGAGCGCCAGCGCCGCGAGCGAAGCCGTGCCGATCGGGCCGATCGGCACGAATAGGCCGAAGCGGCCAAACGCGCCGGCCGCGCGGCTCGACTTGCGCAGGAACGTCATGGGCCGCAAGCGTCAGCGGGCAGCCGCGCGTTGCCGAACCGCCTCGAACAGGCACACGCCCGACGCCACGGAAACGTTCAGGCTCTCGACCGTGCCGGCCATGGGAATCTGCATGACCTCGTCGCAGGTTTCGCGCGTGAGGCGGCGCATGCCCTCGCCTTCGGCGCCCATCACCAGCGCGACGGGGCCGTCGAGCTTGGTCTGGTACAGGCTCGCGCCCGCGTCGCCGGCCGTGCCGACCACCCAGACGCCCGCGTCCTTGAGCTCTCGCAGCGCGCGCGCGAGGTTCGTGACGGTGATGTACGGGACCGTGTCGGCCGCGCCGCTCGCGACCTTCGCCGCCGTGGCGTTCAGGCCCACGGCGCGATCGCGCGGCGCGATCACCGCGTGGGCGCCGGCGGCGTCGGCCACGCGCAGACAGGCGCCGAGATTGTGTGGATCGGTCACGCCGTCGAGCACGAGCAACAGCGGCGAACCCGAGATGCCGTCGAGCAGCTCGGCCAGGTTCTGCGCGAGCGGCAGATCGTGCACGCGCGCGACCACGCCCTGATGGCGCTCGGTGCGCGCGAGGCCCCACAGACGCGTCTCATCCGCGGCGATGATACGCACGCCCGCGTCCTTCGCGGTGTGCAGGAAATCCTGCATGCGGCGGTCGCGCCGCGTCGTGTCGTAGTAGACATCCTCGACCGTGGACGCGTCGTGCCGCAAGCGCGCGGTCACCGCATGAAACCCGTAAAGAACCTTGAGACGTGACATGACTGGATACAACCTCTGATGAACGGTTCGCGGCGCCGCTGGCATAGCGCCCCGCGCCACGAACGAGTGTGATTCTGCCGGAACGCGTGCGGTCCGGGTCACGCCTGCACCTGCCTCGAGCACAACCCGGGCGGCAGGCATGGCGTGTCTGGTCAAACGACCGTGCGCCGCGCGGCATTCGCGGCGCGGCGCACTCTGGTTACGCACACTGCAACGCTGCGCGCCCTCGCGCGCAGCCAGGCTTCAACGCTTCTTGCGCGGCAAGGGCTTCTTGGCCGCCGCCTTCGACGCCGCGCGCTTCTTCGCGGTCTTGGCCGCGCTGCGCGCCGCGCGCGCTTCCTTCACCGCGGCGCTCGGTGCCGGCGCAGCCTTCTTGCGCCGGATATCGTCGCCCGCTTGAGCACCGCCCGGGCCGCCTTGCTGCAGCGAACGCACACGCGGTCCGCCGTCCGCCGCGCCGCGCTCCGGCTGGCCCTGCGCGCCGCGGTTCATGGCGGGCTTGACCGGCGTGTCGCGCACGAGGCGGAAGTCGATCTTGCGCGCGTCGAGATCGACGCGGCTCACCTGCACGCGCACGCGGTCCGAAAGACGGTAGCGGATGCCGGTGCGCTCGCCGCGCAGTTCGTTCTTGATCTCGTCGTACTGGAAGTAGTCCGAGCCCAGCTCCGTCACATGCACGAGGCCTTCGATGAACAGCGAATCGAGCTGCACGAAAATGCCGAACGACGTCACGCCGCTCACCATCCCGCCATATTCCTCGCCGAGCTTGTCGCGCATGAAGTAGCACTTGAGCCAGGCCTCGACGTCGCGCGACGCTTCGTCCGCGCGGCGCTCGTTGGCCGAGCAGTGCAGACCGAGCTCTTCCCAGATCGCCGTATTCGCGCCGCGCGCGCGCTTGCCGCGCTTCGCCTCGTCCTCGGCCTGCATCGCGCGGGCGCGCGGCGAGAGCGCCGTATTGAGCTCGACGCCCTCGGGCGCCGCCGGCTGATACTTCTTGCCTTGCAGGATCGCGTAGATCGCGCGGTGCGTGAGCAGGTCGGGATAGCGGCGAATCGGGCTCGTGAAGTGCGCGTAGGCCTCGTACGCGAGACCGAAGTGGCCGATGTTGTCGGGGCTGTAGACGGCCTGCTGCATCGAACGCAGCAGCATCGTCTGCAGCATCTGGGCGTCGGGCCGGTCGCGGATGTGCGCCATCAGCGCGGCGTAGTCGCTCGCGTGCGGCGTCTCGCCGCCGCCGAGCGAGAGGCCCATGCCGCGCAGGAAGGTGCGCAGGTTCTCGAGCTTCTCCGCGCTCGGTCCCGCGTGCACCCGGTACAGGCCCGGATGCTTGTTGCGCTTCATGAAGTCCGCCGCGCAGACGTTGGCCGCGAGCATGCACTCCTCGATCAGCTTGTGCGCGTCGTTGCGTTGGCGCGGCACGATCTGTTCGATCTTGCCCTGCGCATTGCAGACGATATAGGTCTCGGTGGTGTCGAAGTCGATCGCGCCACGCTTCTGGCGCGCCGCGAAGAGCGCCTTGTAGACCCCGTAGAGGTTCTGCAGATGCGGCATCAGCGCCGCGCGCCGCGTCGCCTCCGGTCCCTTGGTGTTCTTGAGCACCGCGGCGACCTCGGTATACGTGAGGCGCGCCGCCGAGTGCATCACGCCCGGATAGAACTGATACGCCTTGATCTCGCCGCGCGCGGTGATGACCATGTCGCACACCAGCACGCAGCGGTCCACGTGCGGATTGAGCGAGCAGAGGCCATTCGAGAGTTTCTCGGGCAGCATCGGAATCACGCGGCGCGGGAAGTACACCGAGGTGCTGCGCTCGATGGCGTCCACGTCGAGGCCGCTGCCGGGCAGCACGTAGTGCGAGACGTCCGCGATGGCCACCAGCAGGCGGAAGCCGTCGCCGCGTCCGACCTTCATCGGCTCGCAGTAGACGGCGTCGTCGAAGTCGCGCGCATCTTCGCCGTCGATGGTGACGAGCGGCACGTCGCGCAAATCGACGCGATAGCGGATATCGGTCGGGCGCACGGCGTCGGGCAGCTTCGCGGCGTCGTCGAGCGCGGCCTTGCTGAACTCGTGCGGCACGCCGTACTTGCGCACGGCGATCTCGATCTCCATGCCCGGATCGTCGATGTCGCCGAGCACCTCCATCACGCGGCCGAGCGGCTGCGAGTGGCGGCTCGGGAAATCCGTGAGCTCGACCACCACCACCTGCCCGACCTTGGCCTTCTTCGCATTCTGCGTGACGAGGATGTCGTGGCCGATGCGCTTGTCTTCGGGCGCGACGATGAGCGCGCCGTTTTCGTTCAGAAGCCGGCCGATGACACTACGGTTCGCGCGATCGGTGACCTCGACGATGTGCCCCTCCGGACGCCCGCGACGGTCGTAGCCGACGATGCGCGCAAGCACGCGGTCGTTGTGCATGACCTTCTGCATCTCGCCTTGCGGCAGGAACAGGTCGTCCTGGCCGTCGTCGCGAACGAGGAAGCCGTAGCCGTCGCGATGGCCCTGGACACGGCCCGCAACGAAATTCGACGGATGCGCAAGCTGATAGTGGCCGCGGGAGTCGAGCCGGATCTGCCCGTCGCGCTCCATCGCGGCGAGCCGCCTGAAGAATCCTTCGCGCTCCTGGCGCTTGATGGCCAGCGCCTCGGCGATATCGTTCGCGGTACAGGGCGATTCGCTGGTCCGCAGCACGCCGAGGATCTCTTCGCGGCTGGGAATCGGATACGGATATTTGCTCAAGGGCTTGTCGATGGTTGTTCTCGTGACTTGGACGTCGGATAGTGCGCGGACACGGGAATCATGCCGCGCCCCGGTCTTCGAGTGCTGCAACATGCGTCGGCAGAGGCGGCGCGCACCCGGCGCTTAACCTTCAGTGAAGCTTCGAGCGCTTGCGCCATGCCGCCTCTTACTGCTGCGAGGCATTCTATCACCCGCGCCGCACCCGGCAGTTCGGCGTGCAGGCTGACGGACACGCGGCGCGCGAGGCGCTGGCACCGGATGCGGCGCCAGCGGCAGCGGCGAAACTTTTTACTGTCAGGGCCTTGACAGGCCCTGCAGACACGCTAGAATCTCGTTCTCTGCTGCACGACACAATGCAGCAGCAAGTAGTAAGCGACACCTTGCCCAGGTGGCGGAATTGGTAGACGCACCAGGTTCAGGTCCTGGCGGTGGCAACACTGTGGAGGTTCGAGTCCTCTCTTGGGCACCAAGATTCAGAAAGCCGGCTTCATGCCGGCTTTTTTCATTTCCGGCGGCGCAGCGAAGCCGCAGCGCCGAATGTTTCGCCGGTTCCCGCATGCCAAAGCAGATCTTTCGCGATGTGGAGATTTTTTGAAAACCTGTATTGACAGGGTTAGCAAACGCGCTATAATCACGGTCTAGCTTGAAGACGTGCCCAGGTGGCGGAATTGGTAGACGCACCAGGTTCAGGTCCTGGCGGTGGCAACACTGTGGAGGTTCGAGTCCTCTCTTGGGCACCACGCTTCTTCAAGTCAAGGTTTCATCGAAAAGCCCGCAAATTGCGGGCTTTTTTGTTTCCCGGGTGACTGCATAGCCGGGAAATCAAGGCCCGAGCCAATCTAGCAGTCCGATCCGGAGTTCAGCGAGTTGGCGCTCAATCGTCCCCACCGGATCGCGAGAACCAGGGTCGCCCCGCAGCATATGCATGACCGTCAGTCAGTACGGCCTGCTTTCCTTCCGACAGCGGCGTCTTGAGATATATCGCCGTCATTCGCCTTGCTCCAATTGCTCGCGAATCAATGCCGCCGCCTCTGCGTTGCGAGACTCCCTCGTGCGCTGGAGATCTGTCCTGAGCGCAGAGGCGCTTGCGGAGGTGGCAGGCTTTCCCGATCTCGTGGCAAGACGCCTGATGTCCGGATTCGCCAGTCGGCCGGTTACGAGGATGTACTGCCCGGGGGCCTCGAGCCTATATGGCTGGTGGCACCGTTCATCTCCAGCGTGACCGTCGCTTCTCTAGCCGACGCCGCGCTTCGCCCAGCCGGGCGGAAGTCGACGACACGCAGCGGAACGTTCAGACGTCCTGTTGCGGCATCGACGAGTTGCCTGACTAGCGCTTCGGTTGGGCGGTCAAAGTTCGGGTGGCCGTGATTGTTGACGTCGTTCATAAATTTCGTTTTTCGAACAACAACTCATGATGAACGAACGCCGGTACTTCGCATTCCGTCACGGAGCGCCTGACCAGGATACGCCACCGCAAAAGGGCCTCCGTTATATTTAGTGGTATACATTGATCCCGGGCAGACGACACCTGAAGTCCGCCGTTCGCCCGGGACCCAGCCATGAAGCACGGAGACGAAATGGAAGTCGTCGTTATCGCCACAATCATTGCCGTGAGCTTCGGCGCCACGGCAACGTGGTTGATCGCGACCAGATTGCCCGCCGAGTGGATCGAGCACGGCCGGGCCGAGGGGCGTTATGCGGCGCTAGCCGCCGAAGAGGAGCCCACCGAGGAGCCCGACCCGCGTCGCACGCAGGCCCGCACCGACTCCCGCCGGATTCGACGCGCGCGCGTGCGCGCGTCGCCAACGGTGCCGCTCACGCGCTTGTTGCGCGCGCATGCAGGTCACGCCGCGCCGGTATGCGAAACGCTTCGCCCAAAGGGCGCGCGCGGCGGCGACAAGGCCGCGCCCTGAGCGCCGCGCGGCATCCGCCCTACTCTCCTGAGCCAAGCGGCTCGCGAACGAACGCCTTCGCGGCGCGCACCGCAGGCTCGCCCGACTGGAAAATCCAGCGCCGCCGCATCGGCTGCAGGACCACCTTCGCGCACACGCCCGCCATCATCGCAATACACGCCGCGAAATCGAACACCATGTCCCAGCCGCCATGGACGGCCAGCAGCGTCGCAATCGGCACCATCAGCGCAGCGGTCCCCTTCGCCGTGTAGAGCGTGCCGGCGTTGCCCGCCGCATTGCGCGCGCCGAAGGTGTCCGCGCAGGTCGCCGGGAAGTTCGAGAAAATGTCGCCGTAGAACAGGAACACGAGCCCCGAGAACAACATGAAGAGATACGGGTCGTGGCCGAAGTAGCGCAGGCCGAGCAAGGCCAGCCCCTCGCCGAGGAAGGTCATGAACATCGTGTTCTCGCGGCCGATCCGATCCGAAATGAAACCGCACAGCGGCCGCGTCAGGCCATTGCAGAGGTTGTTGATCGACAGCGTCATCGTGAGGAGCGGCAGCGACATGCTCATGAACGCCACCGGCATCGAGGCGAAGCCATACGACTTGGCAATCGGCCCGATCTGCGCCGTGGCGATGATCCCGCCCGTGGCCACGCACACGAACATCGCGTACATCACCCAGAAAAGCGGGGCGCGGACCATCTGCCGCGTGGTGTAGTCGGTCTTCGTAGCGACGATGCGCTTCACGCCGGCCGCATGCGCGGGCGGCTTCGGGCGCACCATCACCAGCGCGAGCGCCATGATGCACACCCCCTGCAACAGGCCGAAAAAAACGAAGGCCGTCTCATAGCCCGAATGCTGGATCATGCGCGCGATCGGAATGACGGTGAGCGCCGCGCCCGCGCCGAAGCCCGCCGCCGTCATGCCCGCGGCCAGGCCGCGCCGGTCGGGAAACCATTTGAGCGCGGTGCCGACGCAGGTGCCGTACACGCACCCCGCGCCGATGCCCGAGATCACCGCAGCCACGTAAAGCACCGGCAACACGGGTGCCCAGGCATCGAGCAACCACCCGAGCGCCACGCAGCACGCGCCGCCCATCACGACCGGACGCGGCCCGAAGCGGTCCACCAGCCAGCCCTCCACGGGAACGAGCCACGTCTCCGTCACGATGAACAGCGAGAACGCGAGTTGAATCGCGGCCTGCCCCCAGTGATGCTCCGAGTCCATCGGTACGACGAATAGCGTCCACGCATACTGCAGGTTGGCGACTAGCCCCATGCAGGCAATACCCGCCACGAGCTGCACCCAGCGGTTGTGCCGCCGCGCCGTATAGGAGGCGTCGATGCGATCGGTATGTGCCACGGTTGTCTCTCTCCGTTTGTTGATGCGCCGCCGTATTCAGCGGTCTCTGTCGCGCGGCGGGTGTTGCCGTGCCGCGCGCTACCTGCCGTGCGCCACTAGCCGTGCGCCACTGCCGTTCAAGCCGTTTCGAGCTGCCTTAGCAACGCATCGACACTACCCTTCGCGTCGCCGAACAGCATTCGGGTGTTCTCCTTATAAAACAGCGGATTGTCGACGCCCGCGTAGCCCGTCGCCATGCTGCGCTTGGAGACCACCACGGTGCGCGCCTTCCACACCTCGAGCACCGGCATGCCCGCGATCGGGCTGCCCGCGTCCTCCTGGGCGCCCGGGTTCACGATATCGTTCGCGCCGATCACGAGCACGACGTCGGTGCTCGTGAAGTCTTCGTTGATTTCGTCCATCTCGAGCACGATGTCGTAGGGCACCTTCGCCTCGGCGAGCAGCACGTTCATATGGCCCGGCAGGCGCCCGGCAACCGGATGGATGCCAAAGCGCACGCGCACGCCTTGCGCGCGCAGCCTGCGCGTGATCTCGCTGATGGTGCTCTGCGCCTGGGCGACCGCCATACCGTAGCCGGGCACGATCACGACCTCGGCGGCGTCGCGCAGCAGCGTGCTCACCTCCTCCACCGAGGTCGCCACCACTTCGCCCTGCGGCGCGGCGCTGGCCGTGCCGGCCGTGGCGCCGAAGCCGCCGAGGATCACCGAAACGAAGCTGCGGTTCATGGCGCGGCACATGATGTAGCTGAGGATCGCGCCGCTCGAGCCCACCAGTGCGCCGGTCGTCACCAGCAGGTCGTTGTCGAGCATGAAGCCGGTTGCCGCCGCGGCCCATCCCGAATAGCTGTTGAGCATGGACACGACCACGGGCATGTCCGCGCCGCCGATCGCCATCACGAGATGCACGCCCAGCGCCGCCGCAATCGCGCACATCGCGCCGAGCGCGGCGAGCGCATACGGACCCTCCGGCGCGCTCACGAAGACATAGCCGAGCACGATGCACACCGCGAGCGCCACCGCGTTCATGAAGTGCCGGCCGGGCAGCACGAGCGGCTTGCCGCCCAGCGTGCCCTGCAGCTTGAGGAACGCCACGATCGAGCCGCTGAACGTCACGGTGCCGATGAACGCGCCGACATAGATCTCCGTGTCGTGGATGCCGCGCTCGACGGCGCTCATCGCGGCGGCGGGCGAGAGAAAGTTGGCGAAGGCGATGAGCGCCGCCGCGAGGCCGACGAAGCTGTGCAGCACGGCCACGAGCTGCGGCATTTGCGTCATTTCCACGCGCCGGGCGAGCACGGCGCCGATGCCGCCGCCCACCAGCGCGGCCCCGAGCGCGATCTCGAGCCCCGCCCCGCCCGTGACGAGCAGCGTGGCGAGCACCGCGATCGCCATCCCGCAGATGCCGAAGAGATTGCCGCGCCGGGCGCTCGCAGGATGACTCAGCCCGCGCAGACTGAGGATGAAGAGCGTGGCCGAACCGAGCCACGCCATGTTGCCGATTCCACTTAGCATGACGTCAGTCTCCTCAGGTCCGTTGGAACATCTTCAGCATGCGCTGGGTCACGAGGAACCCGCCCGCAATGTTGATCGTCGCGACCACGAGCGCGACGCCCGCGAGCACGCTCACCACCGTGGCCGTAGCCGCGCCATTGGGATGCAGCAGCGCGCCGATCACGATGATCCCGCTGATGGCGTTGGTCACGCTCATGAGCGGCGTGTGCAGCGAGGGCGTCACATTCCAGACGACCTGATAGCCGACGAAGACGGCCAGCACGAACACCGTGAAATGCGCCACGAACGCAGGCGGCGCGACAGCGCCGAGCGCAAGCAGCAGCACGGCGGCCAACACCAGCGCCACCAGCGGCCAGGCGCTGCGGCCGCGCGCAGCAGCAGCGTCCGGGCTTGCGCCGTCTGCCGCCGCCTGCGAGCCCTTCGCACCCGACGCCGGTGTCGACGGAGCAACCGCTGCCGTCGGCACGGGCGGCGCCGGCCAGCACAGCTTGCCGTGCGCCATGACCGTGGTGCCCCGCTGCACGACATCGTCCATGTCGAGCTTTATTTCGCCATCCTTAAGAGGCGTGAGATCGGTCAGCAGATGACGCAGATTCGTCGCGTAGAGCTGGCTCGACTGATTCGCCATGCGGCTCGGCAGATCGGTATAGCCGATCACCGTGACGCCATGCGCCTGCACCACCTCGCCCGCGCGCGTGAGCTCGCAGTTGCCGCCCTGCTCCGCGGCCATGTCGACGATCACACTGCCCGCGCGCATGCACGCGACCATCTCCGCATCGATCAAGCGCGGCGCGGGTTTGCCCGGGATCAGCGCGGTCGTGACGATGATGTCCACCTCGCTCGCCTGGGCCTTGAAAAGCGCCATCTCCGCTTCGATGAACTTCGCGCTCATCACTTTCGCGTAGCCGCCGCCACCGCCGCCCTCTTCCTCTACGTCCACGCTCAGAAACTCGGCGCCCATGCTCTCGATTTGCTGCCCGACCTCGGGCCGCGTATCGAAGGCGCGCACGATGGCGCCGAGCCCGCGCGCCGCGCCAATGGCCGCGAGACCGGCCACGCCCGCGCCGATCACCAACACCTTCGCGGGCGGCATCTTGCCCGCGGCCGTGATCTGGCCGGTAAAAATACGGCCAAAATGCTGCGCGGCCTCGATCACCGCACGATAGCCCGCCATGTTCGCCATCGAGCTCAGCGCATCGAGCTTTTGCGCGCGCGAGATGCGCGGCACGCAGTCCATCGCGAGCACCGTCGCGTCGCGCGTCGCGAGCACGTCGAGCAGCGCGCCGCTTTGCGCGGGCCAGATGAAGCTGATGAGCGTCGCCCCGCTCCTGAGGCGCAGCGCCTCTTCGATCGACGGCGGACGCACCTTGAGCACGATGTCGGCATTGGCCCAGAGTTCGAGCGCATCTTCGACGACGCATGCGCCCGCGGTGCGATAGGCGTCGTCGCCATACGAGGCTTGTTCCCCCGCACCGGCTTCGATCTCGACTTCATAGCCGAGCTTGATCAGTTGTGCGACGCTTTCCGGCGTCGCGGCTACGCGGCGTTCGTTCTCGAATGCTTCGCGGGGCACCGCAATGGTCATTGCCATGGCGAACTCCCGTGCATGAATGAGGCGCAAATGCAGGCGCGCGGAATCGGCGGGGCGCAAAGGCCCCTGGCGCGCCGATGGCGTGGCCATGTCGTCATGAAACGTCTCCTGCCGGATGTTGGAATTCTTCGCGTGGCGCGGCTTGCGCGGCGCAGCCTGCGCCGCGCGTCGCCTTGCTGCGGGTTGCTGGGGCCGCTAGCGCGGCGAGTTGAGCGCCCCGAGATCTGCGAGCACGGCGAGCGCCGCCCTGCGAGCGCCGGCTATGGCGGCCGACTCGCTGGCGAAAACGGTCTCGTCGGCCACGCGCTGCTCGGGGAAAACGGCGGCGTGCTCATCGTGCTCATCGTGTTCATCGCGCCCGCCATGCTGGGCAAGCGGCTCGTTCGCACGCGCGTGGATCGCGGCAAACGCTGCCCAGCCGCCGTTGTGAATGAACTGGCGGGCCGAGAGTTCGACCTCGTAATGTCCGAGTCTTTCTGTCTGCATCGAAGCGCTCCGTGCGGGCCGGGATGGGGCAATCAAGCGATGTACGGCCAGCCCTCGGGCTGGTTCGCGGATTCCGGGCTCAGGACTGCTGCGCCTGCGCCTGCGCCTGTGCCTGGGCCTCGAGTTCGGTAATGCGCTTGCGCAGATTGCGCTCCTCCTGAAAGCGCGCGGTCTCGTCGCGAACCACCGCGACGATGCCCGTCACCTCGCCTTGCGGGCCATGCAGCAGCGCCACGGTAAACGCGATGGAAAGCGCGCGCCCGTCCTTGTCGACGGCGGGCACGCGCAGCACGTCGTTGCCGTAGCGCGTCTGCCCCGTCGCCATCGTCTTGTGATAACCGTCCCAGTGGCGGCCGCGCAGCCGCTCGGGAATGATCAAATCGAGCGTCTTGCCAAGTGCCTCGTCGCGCGTATAGCCGAACATGCGGGTGGCGGCGGGATTCCAGTAGGTGATGTCGCCGGCGGCGTCCGAGATGATGATGGCGTCGCCGATAGCGTCGGCAAGCTGGGCGAAATCGATGGCGGTTGGCATGGTATGGGCTGTGTGGGGAAAAGGTTGGATCGCCGGAGCGCGGCGCGCGCGATACTCGCTCGCGCGCCGCGCTCCGCTGCCAGGACAGCGTGTCCCGCGCCTCAGACCGCGCGCGTCTCGTGCAGCGCCGCGATCTCCTGCGGCGTATAGCCAAGGCCGGCCAGCACCTCGTCCGTATGCTCGCCGAGCAGCGGCGAACCCGTGATTTCCGGCTTCAAATCCGAGAACTTGATCGGGCTGCCCACGGTGAGGTACGAACCGCGCGACTTGTGCGGGACTTCGACGATAGTACCGCTTGCGCGCAACGACGGGTCATTGGCGATTTCCTTCATGCTGAGCACCGGCGCGCACGGGATGTCGAATTTGCGCAGGATATCGACGGCCTCGAACTTGGTCTTGTCGGCCAGCCACGCTTCGATCGTCGCGAAGATGTCGAAGATATGTGGCTGGCGCGCCTGGGCCGTCTTGTAGTTCGGGTCTTCGATCCACTCGGGCTTGCCGATCGCGCGGCAGATCGGCTCCCATGCGTGCCCCTGCACCGTGAAGTAGATATACGCGTTCGGATCGTTCTCCCAGCCCTTGCACTTGAGCACCCAGCCCGGCTGGCCGCCGCCGCCCGCGTTGCCGCCGCGCGGCACGACATCGCTGAAGGTGCCGTGCGGATACTGCGGATACTCCTCCAGAAAGCCCACGCGCTCGAGACGCTGCTGGTCGCGCAGTTTCACGCGGCACAGGTTGATCACGCTGTCCTGCATCGAGACGGCCACCTTCTGGCCCTTGCCGGTCTTGTCGCGGCCGATCAGCGCCGTGAGAATGCCGATGGCCAGATGCATGCCCGTGTTGCTGTCGCCGAGCGCCGCCGCGCTGACCGTGGGCGGGCCGTCCCAGAAGCCCGTGGTCGAAGCCGCGCCGCCCGCGCACTGCGCAACGTTCTCATAGACCTTGAGGTCGTCGTAGTGATGGCCTTCGCTGAAGCCCTTCACCGAAGCCACGATCATCTTCGGATTGAGCTCCTTGATGCGCTCCCACGTGAAGCCCATGCGATCGAGCGCGCCGGGGCCGAAGTTTTCCACCATGACGTCCGACTCGCGAATCAGCTTCTCGAGCACCTCCTTGCCCTCGGGCTTCTTGGTGTCGAGCGTGAGCGAGCGCTTGTTGCTGTTGAGCATCGTGAAGTACAGCGCGTCCGCATCGGGAATGTCGCGCAACTGCGAGCGCGTCACGTCGCCGGCGCCCGGCCGCTCCACCTTGATCACGTCCGCGCCGAACCACGCGAGCATTTGCGTGCATGCGGGTCCGGCCTGGACGTGCGTGAAGTCGATGATCTTGATGCCGTCGAGGGGTTTGCTCATGGTCTTGACTCCTGATGAATGTGTTCTGCGAGACTGATCTTATTTCTTCATGGCCGCGCTTTGCGGATTCAGATTCGTGAGGCGGCCGCTTTCGGTGCCGGCCGATTCGTCGATCACGGCGTTGATCAGCGTGGGCTTGCCCGACGCGATCGCTTCGAGCAGCGCCTTCGTCAACGCTTCGGGCGTGCTCGCCTGGTGTCCGATGCCGCCGAACGCCTCGATCATCTTGTCGTAGCGCGCGCCCTTCACGAACACCGTGGGCGCGACGTCGGCGCCGCCGCTCGGGTTCACGTCCGTGCCGCGATACACACCGTTGTTGTTGAAGACGATGGTGCAGACCGGCAGGTTGTAGCGGCAGATGGTCTCGAGCTCCATGCCGGAAAAGCCGAACGCGCTGTCACCTTCGATCGCCACGACCTGCGTGCCGCTCGTGACCGCCGCGCCGATCGCGAAGCCCATGCCGATGCCCATGATCCCCCACGTGCCCGAGTCGAAGCGCTTGCGCGGCTGATACATGTCGATGACGGCGCGCGCGTAATCGAGCGTGTTGGCTCCCTCGTTCACGACGTTGATGTCGGGACGCGTCTTGAGCACGTCGCGAATCGCCCGCAGTGCGCTGTGGAAATTCATCGGCGACGGGTTCTTTTCGAGCGTCGCGGCCATCTTCGCGAGATTCTTGCTCTTGCGCTCCGCGACAGCGCTGAGCCATTCGGCCTTGGGCTGCGGGAAATCCGCGCCCATGCCGGCGACGAGCGCTTCGACACAAGAACCGATATCGCCGATCACGGGCGCTTCGATCGCCACGTTGCTGTCGATCTCAGTGGGCGCGATGTCGATCTGCACGAAACGCTTGGGCGCCGGCGCCCCCCACGTCTTGCCCTTGCCGTGCGAAAGCAGCCAGTTCAGACGCGCGCCGATCAGCACCACGGCATCCGATTCCGCCAGCACGAACGAGCGCGCCGCCGATGCGGACTGTTCATGCGTGTCCGGCAGCAGGCCCTTGGCCATCGACATCGGCAGATAGGGAATGCCGCTTTTCTCGACCAGCTCGCGAATTTGCGCGTCGGCTTGCGCGTAGGCCGCGCCCTTGCCGAGCAGGATGAGCGGGCGCTTTGCAGTCCTGAGGACGTCGAGCGCGCGCTTGACCGAATCGGGAGCCGGCAACTGGCGCGGCGCCGCATCCACGACCTTCACGAGCGATTGCTCGCCCTTCACGGCGTCGATGGTCTGCGCGAGCAGCTTGGCCGGCAGGTCGAGATAGACGCCGCCCGGGCGGCCCGAGACCGCCGCGCGGATCGCCCGCGCGATGCCGATGCCGATGTCCTCGGCATGCAGTACGCGATACGCGGCCTTGGCGTACGGCTTGGCCGCGTTCAACTGGTCCATTTCCTCGTAGTCGCCCTGCTGCAGGTCGACGATCTCGCGCTCGCTCGAACCGCTGATGAGGATCATCGGGAAACAGTTAGTGGTGGCGTTCGCGAGCGCAGTCAGGCCGTTGAGGAAGCCCGGCGCCGAAACCGTGAGGCAGATGCCCGGCTTCTTCGTCATATAGCCCGCAATGGCCGCGGCGTTGCCGGCGTTCTGCTCGTGCCGGAAGCCAATGAAACGCATCCCTTCGGCTTGGGCGAGACGCGCGAGGTCCGTGATCGGAATACCGACGAGACCGTAGATCGTGTCGATGTCGTTGAGCTTCAGCGCGTCGACGACAAGGTGAAAGCCGTCGGTCGTCGGTTGCGCTTCCTGCGCAGGGCTGCTCTGCGCGTCGTTCATGCCTGCTTCTGCCATGACGTCTCCTCTTTGGCGGGGCGTTGGGTTACTCGTGATATACAATATTCCACACACAATATTAGTTCAAGCGGTTTTTTGCGTCCGGGACACTTGTTGCGTCGCAATATGACGCGCAGCGCTTATGCGAGCAGACCTTTGCGCCAACGCGGTGATGCGGCACACAACGCGAGACGCAAGCGGCATCGACATGGCCTTGGCAGGACGCGCTCATTTATTACGGACTCCAAACATATTGGTTAACGGAATCACAGCGGGAATCACAGCGGGAGCGCACGGATAAAAGCACGGCCTGCGCAGGCTCGCGCCATGGGGCGGCGTTCAGTTCAGGCCTGAATGTGCGGTTAACCGGCGTGCGGCGCTATGCGCTGGGCGAGATCAGTCGAGAAAGTCGCAGTTCGCCTCGACGAACAGCGCAAGATCGATCGAGTGCTGGCGCACGAGCCGCTCCACTCGTTCGGTATCGCGCGCCTCGAGCGCTTCGATGATCCGCATGTGATCGACGATCGATCGGGAGGCGCGGTCGCTCTGCGCGATCGTCATGCGCCGGATCGCACGCACGTGCATGAAGATGTTCTTGATGGTCTCCACGATGATCGGAGACTTGGAGAGTTCCACCAGCGATTGATGGAACGTGATGTTCGCTTCCGAGTATTCCTCGATGTGCTCGGCAGGCGCACCCTCGCCGAAGTCCGCGAACATGTGGCGCAGGCGCGCGATGTCCTCATCCGAAGCGCGCTGCGTGGCAAGCCTCGCCGCAATGCTTTCGAGCGCGGCCCACATATAGATCATCTCGACGATCTCCTTGCGGGTCTTGCGCAGAATATAGACGCCGCGTCGCGGCACGGTACGCAGGAATCCTTCCTGTTCCAGCAACGTCATGGCCTCGCGCACCGGTGTCCGGCTCACGCCGAGCTTTTCGGTCAGCTCCTTTTCATCGAGACGAATTTCGTCTCGGGAGCGGTAGATATCGGTCTCGGCAATCGCCTGCTTGAGCCTCGCGTACGCCTGGTCGCGCAGCGAGACAGTGGCGTGGATGGGTTCGAGCGTCAAGCTCAGCGGGGACACCCCCGCTACGTCCTGGGTTTCGGCAGACATCGGTGGTTTGTCTCCAACGTTGTGTTTAGCCGCTGCTGCAAGCAAATTCCATATGTGCAATACAATATATCAGAAGAGCAGGCGCAACCAAGCGGGTTTACGCGCATCTGGCTCCCTCATGGCTTGCGCCACACATCCATATATGATGATTTATACAAATCGAAAAAAACTTTAACTATCGTTTATTGATTGGTGCTTCTACGATTGGCTCACGTCATCTGAACTCGAATGGAGACTGCCATGAGCCACTCTTCAGCCGGCCTGAAAGCCACGGAGCACGATCAGCACTTGCACGCCCAGTTGAGCGCATTCAATTCTGCCTTTGCCGAACTCGGGCTGCGCTTTCGCTGGGATGCCCCCACGTTCTACGCGCTTGCGTCGATCCAGGGAGAGGCGGCACGTCTCGCGGCCTACATCGAGACGCATCATGCGCATCTGCTGAAGGCGTATAGCGTCGATTTTCTCTGCGAGGCGATCCTCGGGCGCAAGAACGCGCAGGCGCCCGGCGAATGGTCGCCGGGGCACGCCACGCAGCACGCGGGATCGAAAGCGGCGCCCACTGGAGCGCCGCACGGAGGATGGGACTGGAGCGAGCCCGGGTTGCCCGCGCTGGCAGGCGCCTGAGGCTCGCGAGGCGGGAGGTTCAGCGCACGTCAAGGTTCGCCATGCTTCAAGGCTCGACGCGTGCTAGCGTGCGACGGCCTCCTCTTCCTGCAACTTGCGCCAGAGGATCTTGCCGCTGCCCGACTTCGGCAGCGTCTCGACGAACTGCACGATGCGCGGGGCCTTGTAAGCAGCCATGTTTTCGTGGGCCCACGCAACGATGTCGTCTTCGCTCACGCTGCCCATCTGTTTCGGATCGAGCACCACGACGGCCTTCACGGTCTCGCCGCGCTTCGCGTCCTGGGCACCGATGATGCAGACTTCCTTGATGGCCGGATGCCGGTACATCAGCGCTTCGACTTCGGCCGGCCACACCTTGTAGCCCGACGCGTTGATCATGCGCTTCAAGCGGTCGGTCATGAAGTAGTAGCCATCGGCATCGCGCCGCACGAGGTCGCCGGTGCGCAAAAAGCGCTTGCCGTCGCGCTCGACGAAGGCTTCGCTCGTGGCCTTGGGGTTGCCCCAGTAGCCCTGCATCACTTGCGGCGCGCTCATGATGAGCTCGCCTGCCTCGCCCTCGGGCACCTCTTCGAGCGTGATCGGATCGACGATGCGCGCGTCGACGTCGTAGACCGGAATGCCGAGGCACTGCGCCTTCGGATGTTGCGGCGGGTTGATGTGCGTGGCGGCCATTGTCTCGGACATGCCATAGCCTTCCACGAATTCGAGGCCCGTAAGATCGCGCAACTTCTTGACCACGGCATCGGGCATGGTCGCGCCGCCACCGCGCATCCACGCGAGGCTCGACAGATCGTATTCGCCGATGCGTGGATTCGAAATGAAGTCGACCACCATCGTCGAGATCGCCTGCCAGCCGCTGATGCGGTAATGCTCGATCGCACGCGCCGCCGCGTCGCGATCCCAGCGCGGCAGGATCACGATCGTGGAGCCGTTGTAGAGCGGACTGTTCATGCCGCCCTGCATGCCGGTCACGTGAAAGAGCGGCAGCACGGAAAGTTGTACGGCATCCTGATTGCTTGCGAACCAGTTGCAGCCGCCCACTGCGGTGCACATCACGCTGCGATGCGTATGCATGCAGCCCTTGGGCTTGCCCGTCGTGCCCGACGTGTACGGCATCACGCACAGGTCGTCCGGACCTGCGGTAAGCGCGCCGGGCGTGCAGCCCGCCGCGAGCACGTCGGCCCAGTGCGCGACGCCCGGGCCGCTGACGTGGCGCGCTGCGCTCACGAACTCGGGCGGCGGCGAAAACGGCTCGTTCTTCAGATAGTCGCTGTACGTGGCCACAAGCAGGTGCCGCAGCCCCTGCTCCGCGCCTTCACGCACCAGCGGCGCAATGCGCGGATACAGATCCTGCGCGACGAACGCCGTGGTCGCGCCGCTATCCTCTACATAGTGCCCGAGTTCGTCGGTGAGATTCATCGGGTTGACGGGCACGACCACGGCATTCGCGCGCAGGATGCCGTAATACGCGATCACCCATTGCGGGCTGTTCTGCATATAGAGCAATACACGGTCTCCGGCCTTCACGCCGCATTGCGTCTGCAGATAGCCCGCCACTCGCTCGGCCTCGTCCTTGAACTGGGCGAACGTCACGGGCGTGTCGTAGAAGACGATGAAAGGCTTGTCCGGATAGCGCGCGGCCGAAACCTCGGCGTTATAGAACAGGTTCGTGGCGGGAATGCTCAAGTGCGGCGAGAGTTGCGAAGGCCAGTAAGGCGAGCGCTCGCGCGGTACGGCAATGGCGGACATGGGCATGGCAGGTATTCGTCTCGTGGGAGGCGCGCCGCTTCGGGCGACGCGCAGTTCTTGCAATCCATACAATCGGTCATGCGGCGCACGACCGCCCGTCGTTCTGCTTCGGACTACGATTCAAACGCCGGCGCGGCGCAGTGGCGATCAAGGCGATTCGGGCCCGCGCCGGACCTCGTCGAATACGGTGTCAAACGATGCTCGCGCCACCGTCGATCGCCAGATGCTGGCCGGTGATATGGCGCGACGCGGCGCTCGCGAGAAATACGACGGCGCCCTTGAGATCGCTTTCGTCGCCCAGACGATGCAACGGCGTGCGCTCGATCACCGTCTGACCGAGCGTATCGAGCAGCCCGGCCGACATCTTCGAGGGAAAGAAGCCCGGGCAGATCGCGTTGACATTGATGCTGTACTTGCCCCATTCGGCGGCGAGCGCGCGCGTGAAGTTGATGGCCGCGGCCTTCGACGTGTTGTATGCGATGGTCTGCATGGAGCCCAACGCCCCCTTCAGACCCGCGATCGATGCGATGTTGATGATCTTGCCGCGCTGCGCGGGAATCATGCAGCGCTTGCCCACTTCGCGCGCGAGAAAAAACGGCGCGTTGACGTTGAGGTTCATGACCTTGTGCCACGCCTCGTCGGGGTAGTCCTCCGCCGGCGCGCCCCACGTGGCGCCCGCGTTGTTCACGAGAATGTCGATCTGGCCATACGCCGCCAGCGTCTCGTCGACGAGCGGTTTGACGGCCTCGGGGCGCTGCAGATCGCTCACGACCGTCATGGCTTCGATGCCGCGGGCCTGCAGATGTTGCTGCGCTGCCTTGAGTTCGTCGGCCTTGCGCGCCGTGATGACGACGCGGCAGCCCATTTCCCCGAGCGCCTCGGCCATCTGCAGCCCGAGCCCGCGCGAGCCGCCCGTGACGAGTGCCACCTGGCCGCCCAGTTCGAACAATTCCCTGACCTGCATGCTTGCGTCTCCTTGATATCTGCCGGCGGGCCCGCGCTGCGCGGCAACGCCCGCCGATTGCGCCGGGCCGCCGATCGGCCCTCGCACGAATCGCACGGCTGGCCCGCAGGAATTCCACATAACGGAATCCGCGAGGATCAAACCGATTCTAATGACGCCGCCCAATCCCGTGAATCAGGAAAAGCACGGTCGTTCATTATCCTAGAAAGTATGCGTCAGCGCAGCGCGCGGCGTCGAGGCAATTTTAAGAAGCCTCCGATATCGGCCTGTCGCGCGTATCGACAGGATTGATCCGACAAATCTTTCGACATCCTCCGATGACCCACGATCCGGAACAACGACTCCTCCAGGCATTCGTCTCGCATGCCCGCACCCCCTCCGAACCCGCCCCCCTGATCCGGATCTGCGAAGCGCTCGTCGGCGTCAAACGCGACGAGCACATGCTGCCGTGGGCCGAAAAGGGACTGGCGCTCGATCCGCGTAACCGCGGCTTCGTGCACGCGCGCGCCCGCGCGCTGCGCCTCATCGGCCAGCACGCGCAAGCCGCACAGACCTGGCTCGATTTCGCACCGCTCGACTGGTCGCCACTGTTCTACGAATCGAGATTCGGCCGCGATCTTTATCTGAGCGGCGACACGGCGCGCGCCATTGCCATGCTCGAGCACGCCATGCAACACCCCAGCGCCGAAGACGATCCGGACAAGCTGCGGTGCCGCAAGTGGCTGGCCGAGGCGCTACTCAGCACCGGCGACGCACGCGGTTTCGGGCACTGGATCTGGCGCAACGTCAACGACACTGGAACCTACCGTTACGGCGAAGTGCCGATGTGGAACGGCCAGCGCGAGTTGCGCGGCGAGCGCGTGCTCGTCACGCACCAGATGGGCTACGGCGACCAGTTCATGCTGTTCGGCAGCATCCGCCACTGGCGCGCCGCCGGCGCAGAAGTCATGGTGACTTGCGATGCGCCCATACATAGTGTGATCGAGGCATCGCTGCCCGACTGTCTCGTCGTGGCGGCGCCGCGCCCGCTGGCATCGCTCGAGCCGTTTGACACGCAGACGCTGCCCGCCATTCAGGCATTCGCGCCGACCCTGCAGGCCACGCTGCTGCATCTGCCGATGCTCGCCGCCGGCGACCAACCGCGCCCCGAGCCCTTTTTCGGGGCCTATATTCGCGCCCCGCAGACCGAGCACGACCGCGCCGCAAGCTGGGCGCACGCGCTGCGCGCGCAGCACCCGGGCAAGATGCTGGTTGGCGTGTTCTGGGATTGCCTGCAACGCCATAACCGCAAACTGCGCAGCAAGGAGCGCAGTTGGGCCGGGCTGCGCAGCATGCCGCTCGACGCACTCGAGCGCCTGACGACAAGCCCGCAACTCGCAAGCCGCGTCCATTTCGTGAGCCTCCATCACCCCGTTGCCGAAATGATGGGCGGCTCGCCGCGCGGCAATATCGGCCATTACGCGCCCGGCATCATGACCTTTGCCGACACCACAGCCTGCATCGAACAACTGGACGCGGCGATCAGTGTCGACTCCGGCGTGGCCAATCTCGCTGTCATGAGCGGCAAACCCACTGCCGTGCTCCTCAATCCGACTGGCGAATGGCGCTGGGGCAACGGCGGTACGCGCTCGCCCTGGATGCGCGATGCTCACCTCGTGCGCCAGACCGCCATGGGCGCGTGGGACGGAGTCGTATCGCGCGCCGCCGAATGGCTGGCGCAACGCTGAACCACCGCGAATTGAGCGCGCGAATGGGCACGCGTTCGTCATTCGAGAGGCATTCGATTTTCAATTCATTTAAATTACATTTAAATTACTATTAAAACAAAAACCTTTCATTCGATAAGACCCGATAAACCCATTCTCCAGGGATTAGTCCGGGTTGCGTCCGACATTCATGCAAATGTTTAATGCCGGGCGTACACTCGTACGCGCTTGCCCTGCGGGGCGGAGCAAGCCATATGCGCAAAGCCGGGAGACAAGGCATTGCGTACGCCTATCAGGAGAACAACGAAATGAGCTGGACGCGAGAGCAAAAAAACGTCACGATCGCAGCGTATTTGGGGTGGACGCTCGACGCATTCGATTTCTTTCTAATGGTTTTCGTTCTGAAAGATATCGCCACTGAATTCAACACCGAAATTCCCGCCGTCGCATTCGCGATTACCCTCACGCTGGCCATGCGCCCGATAGGCGCCCTGATCTTCGGCCGGCTCGCCGACAAATTCGGGCGCCGTCCCACGCTGATGGTCAATATCGCGTGCTATTCGCTGCTCGAGCTGCTGACCGGCTTCTCGCCCAATCTCACGACTTTCATCGTCCTGCGCGCGCTTTTTGGCGTGGCGATGGGCGGCGAATGGGGCGTGGGCTCCGCGCTCACGATGGAGACCATCCCGCCGAAATCGCGCGGCATCGTCTCCGGCCTCCTGCAGGCGGGCTACCCGAGCGGCTATCTGCTCGCTTCGATCGTGTTCGGCGTGCTCTACCAGTACATCGGCTGGCGCGGCATGTTCTTCGTCGGCGTGGTGCCCGCGCTGCTCGTGCTCTACGTGCGCGCTCACGTGCCCGAATCGCCGGCCTGGAAGGAGATGGAAAAGCGCGTGCGCCCGACGCTCCTCTCCACCCTCAAGCACAACTTCGCGCTGTCGATCTACGCGATCGTGCTGATGACGGCATTCAACTTCTTCTCGCACGGCACCCAGGATCTCTATCCGACCTTCCTGCGCGAGCAGCATCACTTCGATCCGCATACGGTCTCGCTCATCACCATCACGCTGAACATCGGCGCGATCGTGGGCGGCCTCTTCTTCGGCTCGATTTCCGAAAAGATCGGCCGCCGCAAGGCCATCTTCATCTCGGCGCTGATCGCGCTGCCGGTGCTGCCGCTCTGGGCATTCTCGTCGGGCCCGGTGCTGCTCGCGCTCGGCGCGTTCCTCATGCAGATTTCCGTGCAAGGCGCCTGGGGCGTGATTCCGGTGCACCTCAACGAGATCTCGCCTGACGAAGTGCGCGCGACCTTCCCGGGTCTCGTCTACCAGCTCGGTAATCTGCTGGCTTCCGTGAACGCCACGCTGCAGGCGTCGATCGCGCAAACGCATGGCCAGAACTATGCGATGTCGATGGCGATCGTCGCGGGCACGGTGGCCGTCGTGATCGCGGTGCTGATTCCGTTCAGTCGAGAGCGGCGCGGCATCGACATGACACAGACCGCCAAACACGTGAACGCCTGATGCGGCGCGCCAGCTGAGGCTGGTGACACTTTCGCCAGCACTCGGGACGGCGTGCCGCCGCGCCGCCGGAAGCCCGAAGCCAACCACGCAGGATCACCCAAAGGCCGTGCCGGGCTGCTGCCCGCACGGCCTTTTCGCTTGCCGCCCCGCAGAATCGGGCGACGGGGCGCTCGCGGCAGGCTCGCGCGACGCTGCGGGGAAACGCTGTCTGCCCTTCTTTCCCGGCGAGGCGCATCATGGTGTATGCGTCGGGTAAGCCGGGCTCGCAGCACACGCCGGCTGCGCGGTGCGATACGGTGACGATCCACGCTACGCCCGGAGAACGACGATGAGCGATACGCCACAACCGCCGCGGCACGAAACGCCCCCAATCGATGCACGAGCCGCCACGCAAGCCGCCGCGCCACCGCTCGCGCAACCTGTTGCCGACGCAACGGCCCCCGATACCGACGGCGTCTGGTATGCCTCGTATCCGCCGGGCGTCCCGCACGAAGTCGACGTCGCGCAGTACGCCTCGCTCGTCCAGTTCTTCGACGACTGCACCGCACGCTTTCGCGAGTGCGTGGCCTACGTGAGCGCCGGCTCGCCCATGACTTATGGCGCGCTCGCGCGCAAGGCCACCGCATTCGGCTCGTGGCTGCAGGGCGCAGGCGTGCGGCCCGGCGACCGCGTCGCCATCATGCTGCCCAATACGCTCCAGTATCCGGTCGCGCTATTTGGCGCGCTGAAGGCCGGCGCTGTCGTCGTGAACGTGAATCCGCTCTATACGGCGCGCGAGCTTGCGCATCAGTTGAAGGACAGCGGCGCGCAAACCATCGTCGTGTTCGAGAGCTTCGCGAAGACGCTGGAAAACGCGCTGCCCGGCACGCGGATCGAGCGCGTCGTCCTCACCCAGCTCGGCGACCTGCTAGGCGAAGGCTTCAACCTCAAGGGCCGCCTCATCAACTTCATGCTGCGGCACGTGAAGAAGCTCGTGCCCGCTTACCGGCTGCCGCCCAGCGTACGCGCGGTACGCTTGCTCGACGCGCTCTCGCAAGGCGCACGCGAGCCGCGCGCCCCCGTTGCCGCAACCCTCGACGATCTCGCTTTCCTGCAATACACGGGCGGCACCACGGGCGTGGCCAAAGGCGCGATGCTCACGCACGGCACGATCCTCGCGAACGTGATGCAGGCCAAAACGTGGATCGCAGGGCAGCTCGAGAGCGCGGCAGAGACCATCCTCACACCGCTGCCGCTCTATCACATCTATTCGCTCGCCGTGAACGCGCTGATCTTCATGGCGATCGGCGGGCGCAACATCCTGATCGCGAATCCGCGCGATATGAAGCGCGTGATGAAGATCCTGCGTCACGAAACGTTCAGCTGCATCAGCGCCGTCAACACGCTCTACAACGCCTTCCTCGAAAACGAAGCATTCCGCCAGCGCGATTTTTCCGGCCTCAAGCTCGCGATGGCGGGCGGCATGGCCACGCAAGGGACCATCGCCGAGCGCTTCAAGGCCGTCACCGGCAAGCCGATCGTCGAGGGCTACGGGCTCACGGAATGCTCGCCCATCGTGGCCATGAATCCCGTCGATATCGCACATCTTCAGGACTTCGAAGGGTCGATCGGGTTGCCAGCGCCCTCCACCCAGGTGCGCTTTCGCCGCGACGACGGCACGTGGGCGAATCTCGGCGAGGCGGGCGAGCTTTGCGTAAAAGGCCCGCAGGTCATGAAGGGCTACTGGATGCGCCCCGACGAGACCGCGCGCGTCTTCGTCAACGACGGGTGGCTCGCGACCGGCGACATCGGCATCATGGACGCGCGCGGCTATATCCGCCTCATCGACCGCAAGAAGGACATGATCCTGGTCTCGGGTTTCAACGTGTATCCGAACGAAATCGAGGACGTGATCGCACGGCATCCCGGTGTGCGCGAAGTGGCGGCCATCGGCGTGCCGGACCCTGTGCAGGGCGAGCGCGTCAAAGTGTTCGTCGTGCGCCGCGACCCCGCGCTCACCGAGGACGCGCTGATCCAGTTCTGCCGCCAGCAGCTCACAGGCTACAAGGTGCCGCGCCTCGTGGAGTTTCGCGAGACGCTGCCGCAAAGCAACATCGGCAAGATCCTGCGGCGCGAGTTGCGCGACGAGGAGATCGCGAAGATGGGCAACGCGAGCGCGGCTTAGGTCTGCGACAGGTCGAGCACGATGCAGCGCCGCTACCATTGCGCCGAGGTGCCGCCGAGCGCGCCGCACACCTCGTAGGCGATCGTGCGCAGGCGCGCCTCCGTGGCGGGGCCGGAGAGCGCATAGCCCATGCCGTCGGTGCTCCAGTAGAACGTGCGACGACTGCCGTCGCTCAGCAGATGCACCTTGTCGCGGTCGCGGCCCGATGCGCTCACATAGAGCGTGAGCCGTGCGCCGGCATCGTTCTGATACATGAATTGCGCCGCCGGGCCAGCCGCGCCGGGCAAGAGGCGCCCGCCCACGAGCGCATAGCCGTATTCGCCGAGCGGTGGAATGGCGAGCGGTTTGCCGAGCCGCTTCGAAAGCCACGTAATCAGATGAGCCTCGTCCGCCGCGCGCACTTCCACGGGATGACGCATTTCAGGCGAGTACACGGCGTAGGCCACGTCGGCACGCCGCGCGAAGCCCTCCCCGTCGCGTGCCGGAAACGCGGCATCGCGGTCCGCTGCGCCACGCATGGCCCACGAGCCCGCGGGCAGCCATTGCGGCATCAGCGTGCCCGCCGCCACCGCGAAGCCCGCACCCGCGACGGCCCACGCCGCCGCGAGGCCCGCGCGCCGCCACCACGGATCGCGCCGCCTCAGCACCACATAGCCGGGCGATGCGGCTGCGTCGTCGGCGCGGCAGAGCGTTTGCAACGCGGCCTTCTGCGCGCGCCAGGCGGCGACACGCTGTGCGGCGCCGGCGTCGTCCGCCAGCCGCGCTTGCAGCGCCGCGCGCGTGTCCGCGGGCAATTCGTCGTCAACGTAGGCGCAAAGCGCGGCACAATCGGAGGCGGAATCATCCGCTGCCGCTTTCGACGGCATCGGCCCGAACGGCGCCCCGCTATCGGGCGAAGCGGCCGGTGCGGGATGCGCGCTCGCGCGCTCGCGTTCGAGTTCGTCGTCGTTCATCGCGTCGTCCCCACCACCCTGAGCGGCGCGGCATGCCGCGCCGGATCCTGCGCCGGCCCTCTGTCGAGCAGCACGCGCAGATGCTCGCGTGCGCGCGAAAGACGCGACATCACCGTGCCCGCCGGCACGCCGAGCACGGTAGACGCGTCCTGATAGCTCAGTTCCTCCACACAGACCAGCAGCAGCACTTCGCGCTGGGCGGCGGGAAGCAGATAAAGCGCGCGCTGCAGATCGCGCAGCACGAGACCGTCGACCTCGCCGTGCGGCGCTTCGAGCGTGCGCCAGGGCGCGCTTTCGTCGTCCACCGCGATCTCGCGCCGGCCGCGTAGCTGGTCGATGTAGATATGACGCAGGATCGTCAGCAGCCAGGCGCGCAGATTGCTGTCGGGCCGAGACGACGAAGCCCGCGAGAGCGCGCGCTCGGCGGCGTCCTGCACGAGATCGTCGGCCCAGGCGGCGTCGCCGGTGAGCGCGCGCGCGTAGCGGCGCATGGGCGCGAGCTGCGCGACCACCTGCGCTTCGAACTCCGCGGACGGACGGCGCAGCATGGCGCGCGGCACTCAGTGACGTTCGGTCGTGTCCGGCATCGGTGGCGCAATCAGTAACCGCCGCTCGACGAGCTACCCGAGCTGCTCGAGGCGCCGCTGCCCGAATTCATGTCGCTGCACGCGGTCACCGAACCCGAGACCGCAGCCATCGCCAGACAGACAAGACATGCAAGAACAATGCGATACCGCTTCATGGCCATCTCCCGTTTGAGGATGCCCGGCAAGCCATTGACCCGATCATGGGCAACCCGGTACGACGCGCTTTCCAGGTGGGTTGGGAAAGCCGGAACTGCCGGTGCGTCGCAAACGTGGCGCGCGGCCCGAACGCGGTCCCAGCGCGAACCGCAGGCGTCGACATGGTGATAAACGCGGCGCGCAGTCGCCTTATTCCGGACCCACGCCAGCCGCGCGAGATTTATTTTCAGGGGGCCCTGTCACCGGCAAGCGATGCACAGCGACCATGGCGCGCAATCGGAGACGATCACGTGCACGTGCGTCGCCGCACGGAGCGCCAGCGCGCGAAACCGGACAATCGCCATTCGGCGAGTAAGGCGCTGGAAAGGTCTGTTATGCCGAAATCCGCGACACATTCGCTCATCTTTGCACTACGCTATGAACGTATGCCCCACGACGGCGTCTAACATGGCCGCGTCCGACCGACAGTAGCTGGCCGGCCACCTCCCGCTGTCACGTTTGCGCCCCGCTTTCATGTGCATCCTGCTGTTGCGGCCGCGAGCCGGTATAGTTCTGCAGTAAAGTATGTCAACGCACGCGCGCTTCGCCGGCACAAGGTAGAATCCCGGCGAGCAAACGTTTCCAATTGAATTGCGGCATTGAGCCGCCTGGTCAAAATTCGTCCATGCCTTCCGCAGAATCGCACCCGCAAAACGACTTCATGAACGCCGCGCGCAAAGAGCGCAAGCGCGTCGAAATCTATCTGGTCAATGGCATTCGCCTGACCGGATGCATCGAGTCGTTCGATCAGTACCTGGTGATGCTGCGCACGCCTGTCGGCCTGCAAGGCATCTACAAACGCGCCATCTCCACCATCCAGCTCGACACCGGCACGCGCCCGGGGCCGCGCACGCCGCGCCCCGCGCACGGCGAGCACACGAGCCGCGGCCCGCATGGCAACTACGGCAATCACGGCGGTCATGGTTCGCGCGAACCTCGCGAGTCGCGTGAGCCCCGGGATCGCGAGCCGCGCGAATCCTGGTCGGCACCGGCGTCGGCCGGTTCGTCCACGTCGTCCGACCGCCCCGCGCAGGACGGCCCGGTGGTCGTCACGCGCCGTCGCAGGCTCTACGGCTCCGTGAACAACGGCGGCAACGGCGGCGAAGGCTCGAACAACGGCTAAGCCGCACGCACTTTTGCAGCGACGGCCGATCTCACGATGCGAAGGCGCGCGATGCGCGCCTTCGCACGTTCCCGTCAAGGCGCACGGCTACGGACATCTCCGCGCAGATGCGCGCGGGCTCCGCGCCAGGCGCTCATGATTTTTCCCTTTGCGTTATTCTGAAGGCGACTCTCTTCGCCCCGGAGAACGCCATGAGCTCATCCAAACCGAAGTCCCCTCAGCCCTCGCAGGACGACGCGCTCGACGAAGCGCTCGAAGAAACCTTCCCGGCGAGCGACCCGATCGCCATCGATCCGCCGCCCGCCAAACCCCAGCCCGCCGACCACACCGGCAAAGAACGCGACACGCATCGTCACGGCAAGCGTTGACGCGCGACGCGCGTCGGTTCCGAATCGCCTGAACCGCGTCCCGAAGCGGGCCGCGGCACTCACCAGGAATTCGCCAGGAGCTCGCCTGGTTTTCGCGAGATACCCGCCGGCAGACCTCGCGCGACCGGGCGCCCAGAAACAACGAAGGCGGCACGTCATGGACGCCCGCCTTCATTTCACAACCTGTCTTCCCGCCTGCGAACCGCATCGCCGCGCCAGCGCATGGCGACGAGACCGTGGGCCTGCGCCCCGGCGCGCTTCACCGCACTGGCAGACCGCCTTCCACCTGACGCTGCAGCTCTTGCACCTGGCGCTGGACCGCGCGCAGTTGATCCTGCGCCGCCGTCTTCTCGGCCTGGAGCGCGTTGGCCTGCGCGCGCGTCTGCTTCTGCTGATCCGCGACGAGCGCCTGCTGCTGGCGAGCGATCGCGAGGTCGGCCTGCAAGCGATTGGCATGATCCTGCGTCAATGCGATCATGCGGGCCGTGTACGCCTTTTGCGCTTCGAGACGCGTGCGACGGATCTCCACATCCGACAACTGGAGCGTCTTCTGCGCGAAATCGCGGTAGATCGCCTCCGCGCGCACTTCGTCGCTGGTCTTGATCACGCGCCAGAACGTCTTGTTCTGGAACAGCGCCACGTAATAGGTCATCTCCTTGCCGTAGAACAGGAGACTCGCGCCATACGTGCCGTTGTAAGTCGTGCGCAATTCGTTGAGATCGGAGCCGTGGATCATCTGCTGCAGTTCGGCCACATTGCCGGCCGCGTTCTGCTGCGCTTCGTCCGGCGTGAGCGCGACCGGCGTACCGGGCAACGGTTGCGCAGCCGTCGCCGCCTGCGACTGCACGGACGTGGCCGCCGCGTCCTGCGCGACCGCTGCGCTTGCCGGCGGGTTCGCGGCCATGTTTGCCGTTGCGTGCACCGAAGTTTGCGCCGCTGCCTGTGCCTCGGCCTGATCGGACAGCGATTGCGCGCAGCCGGCCTGTAAGCCCCCGAGCAGCATCAGCGCGGCAAGCGCGACCTGGCGAACTCTCCACTTGTTGTTCATGAAGCCCCTGTTTTTGTACCGTTTCTTTTCGTACGATTTTACAAAATCGCACAATTATTACTCACTTTCACCGGTTGCGGGCTCCTCGCCGAAAATTTGGTATTCGTGTATTTTTTCCCACAGCACTTTGCGGCTAATGCCCAGATATCGGGCGGTGTCCTTGCGGCGCCAATCGCTTGCATCGAGCGCCACAGGCAAACGACTGCGCCCGGCCATGTCCCACTTGCTGCGGGCGACGATGGGCGCCGCGCCGTAGCGGCGTGTCGAGCAACTGCGCGTAAGCGCTCGCGCTTCCCTGCCGCGTCATGCGGAGCCTACCAGCAGAAGTTCGAGTAGTACGGAGTACGCAGGAATAGAAACACAGGCAATCAGGGAACCCGAGAAAGACTGCCGGAAAGGCGGTACAAAGAGACGGGCGCTCTGGAGCGTTCAGGCAACCACCGCACGAAACGTGAAGATCTCTACCCACTCAACTGAGCCGATGCCCGCGCGGGAAAATAGCGCGCGCCGCCCAGCTAGCCGAACCGCCAGGCATGGCGCGCGCATCACGCGCTCGTGTACGCCGACTAGAGTTTCTCCTCGCAACCGCGCGCAGCGCTTTCGCGTATCCTGCCCTGACCGCGCGGCGCTTTCGCCGCGAACGAATGCGCCGCGCGGTTCGCAGCGGGCCTCGTCGCGAATCGAAGCCAGGCGACATGGCTCGCGGCGATCGAACGCAGACATAGCGATAAACATCAGTGGAGGAAGACCCATGTTCGAACTCAACAGCCGCAGCGCCTCGTTTGCCGCCCGCGCGGCGCGCCAGCTCGCGCTGGCCGGCGCACTGCTCGGCGGCGTCGTTGCCGCTCACGCGCAATCGAACTCGCCAATCGGCGTCTGGCAGACCGTCGACGATCACACCGGGCAGCCCAAGGCGCTCGTGCAGATCGGCGAGGACGGCAGCGGCGGCCTCAGCGGCAAGGTCATCAAGGGTCTGGGACCGAACGACCAGCCCGACCGCCGCTGCACCGCATGCACGGACTCGCGCAAGGATCAGCGGATTCTCGGCATGACGATCATCGACGGCATGAAGCAGGCCGGCGACGAATGGGACGGCGGCCACATTCTCGACCCCGAGAACGGCAAAGTGTACCGCTGCAAGATGCACACCGAAGATGGCGGCCAGAAACTGGTGGTGCGCGGCTACCTGGGCATTTCGCTGCTCGGCCGCTCGCAGACTTGGGTACGCCAGCAGTAATTCATAGCGCTAAAAAGCGCAAAGGCCGCCTTGCGACAAGGCGGCCTTTGCAGGCGACGCACCACACGCTCGATGCGCTTGACCCGGGGCCCGGCGCCAGATACGCGACTCGTCAAGCCGTGTGACGGTACACCGAGCGATAGCTGAGCGACTGCGGGACCCCCGGCGTAGCGGGGCTGAACGGCGAATTGCGCGTGTTGGAAGACAAACCCGGCACCCCTTCCTGAGCCCGCGCGGCGGCCTTTTCGACACGGCTCAGGTGCTTGCGCATGCGCGTTTCGATCGTCTCGCACAACGCAACGCCCTCTGCGCCGAAGAGCTCCGCCATTACGCGCTTGAGCACGCCTTCATCGTGCCAGGCCTTGAAGCGCCGATGGCAGGTTTGATAAGACGGGTAGCGGCGCGGCATGGCCGACCACGTGGCGCCGCTGTACATGACCCACAGCACGCCGTTGAGCACCGAACGGGTATTGGCGAGCGGACGGCCGCGCATTTCCGAGCGCGGACGCAGTTCTGGCAGCAGCGGCATCACGCGCTGCCATTCTTCCTCGGTAATATCGCGATGGGGGGTCATGGTCTACTCCTTTGTCGGAACCTGTCCTGACAAAGATATCGACTTGACCCGGCAGTCCCTATCAGACGAGTCCGAATCCTGAAAAAGCGAATCCGCGCCTGAATGTCGGTGCCGGACCGGGACCGGTTATCCCCGGATGTCCTGGCAAGACGGCCCGGGCGCTCAGGTGAGCGCCGTATCCACGATGCGCCGTGGCGCTTCGAGATATTCCTTCGACTGCATCTCGACGATACGCGAGACCGTGCGCGTGAATTCGCTGGCCATCGGGCCTTCGACGTAAAGCGCCTCGGGCGGCACCGCCGCCGACATGAGCAGCTTCACCTTGTGGTCGTAGAACACGTCGATGAGCCAGGTGAAGCGGCGCGCCTCGGACTGCATGCGCGGCGTCATCTGCGGCACGCCGGAAAGAATCACGGCATGAAAGCGGCTCGCGAGTTCGAGATAGTCGTTCTGCGAGCGCGGACCGCCGCACAGCGTGGCGAAGTCGAACCACACCACGCCGTCCGCCTTGCGCAGCGCCTTGAGCTCGCGCTTTTCGATGTGCAGGATCGGGCTTTCGTCCGGTACCGCGGCAAGCTGCGCGAACGAGTGGCGCAACGCCTTGTCGGCGGCCGCGCCGAGCGGCGTGTGATAGACCTCGACCTGCGCGAGCGTGCGCTGGCGGTAATCGATGCCCGCATCGACGTTCAGGACATCCAACTTTTCCTTGAGGAGCGCGATGGCGGGCAGCATGCGGTCGCGATGCAGGCCGTCGGGATAGAGCAAATCGGGATCGTAGTTGGACGTCATCACGAACTGCACGCCGTTCTTGAAGAGCCCATCCAGAAGGCGATACAGGATCATCGCGTCGGCGATGTCCGAGACGTGGAATTCGTCGAAGCAGATCAGTCGATAGCGCTTCGCAATGCGCCGCGCGAGTTCGTCGAGCGGATCGGCCATGCCCTTGAGCTCTTCGAGTTCGCGGTGCACTTCGCGCATGAATTCGTGGAAATGCAGACGCGTCTTGCGCTGCAGCGGCACGACCGCATAGAAGCTGTCCATCAGGAAGCTCTTGCCGCGGCCCACGCCGCCCCACATGTAGACGCCGCGCGGCAGGTCCGGGTGGTTGATGAGCTTCCAGAACGCATTCGAGCGGCGGCCCTTGTAGGCGGCCCACTCGTCGTAACACCGCTGCAGCCGGTCGATGGCGACGCGCTGTGCCGCATCGGGCTTGTATCCCCGCTTCTGCAGTTCGTTTTCGTAGTATTCGGTGACGTTCATTTTGTGGACCGCAAACGAGGAAAGGCGGGAGGGCAAAAGCCCACCCGCCTCTGTACGTGATGCAAGGTTCTGCAAGGCGGGGCGGCCATAAAAAGCCGGCCGCCCCGCCCTGATGCATTACATGTTGAGCGCGCGCTTGTCGGTGGCGAGCGCCGCTTCGCGCATGACTTCGGACAGCGACGGGTGCGGATGGCAGATGCGGCCGATGTCTTCGGCGGCCGCCTTGAACTCCATCGCCACCACGGCTTCCGCGATCAGGTCCGATGCGTTGGCCGAGATGATGTGCACGCCGAGCAGTTCGTCGGTCTTGGCGTCGGCGATCATCTTCACGAAGCCGTCCGACTTGTTGATGCCAAGCGCGCGGCCGTTCGCCATGAACGGGAACTGGCCGGTCTTGATGTCGCGGCCTTCGGCCTTCAACTGCTGCTCCGTCTTGCCGACCCATGCGATTTCCGGCTCGGTGTAGATCACCCACGGAATGCAGTTGTAGTCGATGTGCGGCTTCTGGCCGTCGATCACTTCCGCGACCAGCACGCCTTCGTCTTCGGCCTTGTGCGCGAGCATCGGGCCGCGCACCACGTCGCCGATCGC
>Ga0164242_10000450_pt1 | contig 49703 bp, 46 predicted proteins | sample OricomgcompostMG_FD_108783 | JGI IMG/M metagenome (GOLD analysis project Ga0164242, IMG submission 108783) | Miracle-Growth compost microbial communities from Emeryville, California, USA - Original compost - Miracle growth compost (MG) ...
ATGAGGACCTTCGCCTCGCGGTCGGCCGCCGCTTCGTCGAGCACGCGGAGGTATTCCACGCCCATCTCGAAGGTCCACGCGTTGAGGGCGTCGGGCCGGTTCAGGGTGATGATGCCGATGCCGTCCTCGACGGCGTACAGGACAGGTTCGCTCATTGCGGCGCAAGCTCCTTCGCGGCGGTTGCTGCGTCGACCCCGACCGGCAGGACGGCGAGCACCGGCGTCGTGATGCCGTGCGCGACGTACTCCTGGATCCGTTCCCGACAGGCGGCCGGGTGCCCATGTACGACGAGGTCGTCGACCAGCTCGTCCGGGATTGCGGCCAGTGCCCCCTTGCGGTCTCCGGCCGCCCATGCCTCCTGCATGCCGGCCATCAGCTCGGTCCGGCCGAGCCACTCGTGGAAGGCGCGGTAGACGGGCACGGTCAGGTACGCCGCAAGCGCGAAGCGCCCGACGGCGCGTGCCATGTCCTTGTCCTCGGTAGGAGCGACGAAGATGCGGGCGGCGAGCTCTTTGCCGTCGCCGCCGGCGGCGAGCTCAGCCGCGACGGCCGGGACATCGGTTGGCGCCAGCCAGTTGGTGATGGCGCCGTCGGCCTCACGACCGGCGAGCCGCAGCATGCCCGCGCGCAGGGCTGCGACGAGAACCGTCGGCGGCTCGGGCGGCGTGAACCCCATCCGAAAGCCATCGATCGCGAAGGTGTCGTAGGTCTCGGTCACCTTCTCGCCGGCAAACGCCGGCTTGAGGAAGCGCAACGTGTCGCGAACCTTCTTGTACGGGTCGTCGAACGGCGTGCTGTTCCACTTCTCGACGATGACGTTCGACGAGGTGCCGATCCCCAGGACGAAGCGACCCGGAGCGGCCGCAGCCAGGCTGCCGGCGCACATCGCGAGAGTGGCCGGGCCACGGGTGTAGACGGGGATGATCGCGACACCGAGGCGCAGGGTCGGAGCCCAGACGCTCGCGAGGGTCAGCGGCGTGAAGCCGTCGTACCCGTTCGATTCTGCCGACCACAGATCCGTGTAGCCGAGATCGGCCAGTGACTCGACGACAGGTCGCTGCTCGAGAAGGGACAGACCGTCGAAGGGAAAGGTGATGCCGTAACGGTTGCTCACCCGGGGACCCTATCCACGCGCCACCGGCCGTGCACCACGGCGTAGTTCAACCAGACTGTCGAGCGTCTGGCGGGGCGGGCGCGGTGCACCTCGGCATTGCGCAGGCCATTAGGCGGTACGCCGAACCGGCTCCCCGGGAACTGTTGACTGCACATCTGCTGACCGCGTCGCTGCACGCCGACCTTGTCAGTCACGTGCCACTTGTCGTGCGGGCCGACACAGGCTGCATGTCGCTTCGCCTGACAGCTACCTGCGTGGAAGCGTCCGTCCGTGCCCTGATAGGCGCAACCACGCCGAACCCCCGGCTGCCCCGGCGCCCAGCTCCAGATGAACGCCTTGAGCCGGCCGTCGGAGGGCATCAGCTGGTCGATACCGGTGAGGTTGACCCCGCACCGGACCATCTGCCGGAGCGCGTGCGGGGTCAGCGTCTGGGTCGCCCCCATCACGGCCTCGAGGAACGGGCTCTCCTCATACCAACGCCTGAACACCGAGTGCGACTCGCGCGCTTTGGTATCGGCCGCGCAGTCCTTCGCGCCGTACGTCGTGGGGTTGCCGCCCTCGTTCCACTTGTCGCCGCGGGTGAACACCCAGTGGTTCCACGCGTTGCCAGGCCCGCAGTTGCCGACGAGCAACACCCGGTGTCCGCCTCGCGCCATGGCGGCTTCGCTCTTGCCGTATGGCATCTGCGCACAGTCGCCCGCCTTGAGCGAGCCCGGTGGGCGGTACACGAGGTGCCCGAACGCCTGCTTGATGAGTGATGCGGCGAGGTTGTGACCTTGCACGTTGTCGTCGAGCTGGTTCTCCAGGTAGAGGAGCAGGAACTGGTGCGGGTGCGCCTTCAGCCAGGCGCGGATCTCGGCGAGCGTGTTCTGCAGCGACCTGTCGGTGGTGCAGCCGACATGGATCGACTGCCCGGTATCCGGGATCGCGGTCGACTGCCCATGACAGACGTCCACCCAGTAGCCGCCCGTAGCGACGCTGCCGTAGATGCTCGGCACCCAGTGGAGGTCGATCTCCAGCCCACGGATCCCCATCCGCAGCTGGTCGGTGATGGAGTAGACCTGGTTCGGGTCCTGGTTGGTCAGCGACGGAAAGTACTCGATCGGCTTCCCGTCCAGCGGGACCAGGTACGACGAGGCGTTGAACGAGTTGTGGGTGCCCGCGATCTGCGCCTCATACAGCGGCGAGGATCGGGCGAGCTCCTGCTGCGCAACGATTGCCTTCGACACCCAGGTCTTGCGGTACGCCGCGATCTGCTGCTCGCTGATCGACCGGCCGTCGACCAGCCCGCAGTCAGCGATCAACGCCTGGTTCGGCAACGACCGCATCGGCATCCGGCACAGCGAGGCCACCGAGTCGACAGCGGCCTGGAACCCGCGACAAGTCGCGTACTGCGGCGAGTTCAGCGGCTGGCCAAGCGAGTCGTAGCAAAGGTCGACGAGCGTCCCGCCGACCGGCGTACGAGCTGGCGTCGCGGCGGCGACGGCCGGAGCGATCGCCAGCAAGAGCGCGGCGATCTTGACGACAAGGCCCGCTGGACGCCTCTTGGACGCCTTCTTCGTCAAGATCACGGTGGGTTAGACGCCGAGGGAGCGGCCGACGATCTCCTTCATGATCTCCGTGGTGCCGCCATAGATCGTCTGTACCCGACTGTCGATGAACGCCTTCGCGACCGGGTACTCGAGCATGTAGCCGTAACCGCCGTGCAGCTGCAAGCAGGAGTCGATGACCTTCTTCTGCAGCTCCGTGGTCCACCACTTCGCCATCGCCGCATCGACCGCGGAGAACCGGCCCGCGTTGTGCTCGAGGATCGACTTGTTCAGGTAGTGGCGCGCGATCTCGACCTCGGTAGCGAGCTCGGCAAGCACGAACCGCGAGTTCTGGAACGATCCGATCGGCTTGCCGAACGCGGTCCGCGTCTTGCAGTACTCGATCGTCGTCGCAAGCACCTGCTCGGCCGACGCAACCGCACCAACTGCGATGGAGAGCCGCTCCTGCGGCAAGTTCTCCATCAGATGGATGAAGCCGCGGTTCTCCCCGCCGAGCAGGTTGTTGCCCGGCACCCGCACGTTGGTGAAGAAGAGCTCGGCAGTGTCCTGCGCCTTCATACCGACCTTGTTGAGGTTGCGGCCTCGCTCGAACCCCGGCATGTCGCGCTCGACGATCAGCAGCGAGGTGCCGGCAGAGGCCTTCGCCTCCGGATCGGTCTTCGCGACGACGATCACGAGGTCGGAGTTGATCCCGTTGGTGATGAACGTCTTCTGGCCGTTGAGGATCCAGTCGTCACCGTCGCGCACCGCGGTCGTCTTGATGCCCTGCAGGTCAGAGCCGGCCGCCGGCTCGGTCATCGCGATCGCGGAGATCAGCTCACCGCTGCAGAACTTCGGCAGCCAGCGTTCCTTCTGCTCCGGCGTGGCGAGCCGGTCGAAGTACGGCGCGGACACGTCGTTGTGCAGCCCGAAGCCGACGCCGCTCGCGCCGGCCCGGATCAGCTCCTCGGAGAGGACGGCGTTGTAGCGGAAGTCGTGGACTCCCCCGCCGCCGTACTGCTCCTCGATCTCGAAGCCGAGCAAGCCGTGCTTGCCGGCCTCCACCCAGACGCCACGATCGACGACGCCGTCCTTCTCCCACTCGTCGTGGTGCGGCGAGATGTAGCGCTCGACGAACCCGCGGGCGGTGTCGCGAAAGGCGTCATGGTCTTCGGTGTAGAGGTCCCTTTGCACCTCAGCAGAATACGGTTCAGCCGGTGGGTTTCCTGCCTCGCCTAGGACGTCGCGTGAGGGCGCTGGTTGATCCGGCGGAAGCCGCGGTACCCGCCGAGGCCGATCAGGCCCACCAATCCGAGCAACAGGACCGCGAAGACGATCGGCCCGATCGCTCCCACGATGGCGTTGACCCCCCGGTCGAACCGGCTCCATGAGTCGTGCCACGCCTTGTCGATGCCGTCGCGTTGATGTACCGCGGCGAAGGCCCGCGTGTCCGACACGACATCGACGGTCAAGGTCGAGTACGACGACTGGCTGCCGAGCAGCTTGAGTTGACCATGCAACTGGTCGATCTGCTGCTGAACGCCGTCGATGCGCTGCTGCACGGCCAACGTCGCCCCGATCGTCCGTGCCCGCGACAGAATCGTCAGGTACGTCGAGCGGGTCCGCTCGAGCGCGTGCTTCTTGGCCGAGAGGTCGACGTACTTCCCGGTGACGTCATCCGCCGACGTCGTCAGTGACACGACCTTCTGGCCCAGCTTCTCGGCCGCCGTGATCGCGTCCTGGAAGTGTGCGACGGGAATTCGAAGGACGACCTCGGCATACGGGCTTGCGGTCTCAAGGCTCGCGTTGCTGCCGGAGACGTACCCACCCTGCGCCGTCGCGAGACCGGTCAGTGCTCGCGCGGTGTCCTGCACGCTGAGCTTCGGGACCCGGATGGTGAGGTTGCCGGTCTTCACGATCCGGCTCGCACCGAGGTCGGCGCCACCACCAGCCGAGCTGGCACCCGCCGAAGCGACAGTTCTGCCCGACGGCGTGACGCCGGCGACAGCGTCCTCCGACGCTGCGGCCTGGTCAGTGGTCGGCGCGGCGAGTCCGGGCGCGACCACTGGCTCCGGCGCGACGCTGCCGCCGCTGTTGGACGTGTGCCGGAGCGTGAAGCTGTCTGCTGGTCGCGCGGCAACACCTACCGACGCGGACCCGCCCGCGTCGTTGTTCGACTGTGATCCGCCCACCGCGAACGCAGTAGCGATGAGCGCGACCAGCACCGCACATGTCCCGATCAGCCCGATCCGGGCCTTGTGACCGAGTCGCATGACGCCTCCCCACCTTGACTGCAGGTGAGACGTTTCGCGCTACGTGTCGGTTCCGTCTGAGTCGACGACCACCAGCACCGAGCCGGCGTCTACCTGCTGGCCGGCCTGCACCCGCACCTCGCTGACGGTTCCGTCGGCCGGGCTGGCCACCGTGTGCTCCATCTTCATCGCCTCGAGGACGATCAGCGGGTCGCCCTTCGTGACCGATGCGCCGGACTGGACGAGAACGCGGACGACTGATCCCGGCATCGGCGCGACGAGCGACCCGGCCGCCACGTGATGGGACGGATCCTCGAAGCGAGGAACGACCCCGAACGACGATGCCCCGAGCGGTGAGTCGACGTCGACTGTGGCGCCACTCGCGCTGACCGCCACCGCATAGCGACGCCGAACTCCGTCGACCGTGGCATCGACGAGCTCGGCCCTGACGGAATGGATGTCGACCTCGACCGCCTCGTCATCGACTGCCACCTCGACAGCGCCTCCGCGCCCGACGACGTACGTCACCTTGAACTCGAGCTCGCCGTCGGCAAGCACGACTTGCTGTCGTTGTGACGGGTTGTTGCGCCATCCGCTCGGGATGCTCGACCACGCTCGCGCCGCGGCGCGGTTCGACGCCTGGATCGCGAGCGCGGCGACCGCGGCGTGGTGAAGGCGACCCGTGTCGTCGACCAACGTCGCGCCCAGTTCCGCTGGGTCGTGGCGATCGAGGTAGCCGGTGTCGGTGGCTCCGGAAAGGAAGTCGGCCTCGGCAAGGAGGCGGACGAGCAGGTCACGATTGGTTGTCACGCCGTGGATGCGCGAAGCACTCAGCGCTGACGCAAGGCGAGCGGCCGCTTCGCCACGACTCGGCGCGTGGGCGATGACCTTGGCGATCATCGCGTCGTAGTACGGCGAGACCGAGCTCCCCGCCTCGACGCCGGCGTCGCAACGAACCCCGGGGGCGATGTCGAAGGCGCGCAGGGTCCCGGTCACGGGCAGGAACCCGTTGACCGCGTCCTCGGCGTAGAGCCGGACCTCGATCGCGTGGCCGTCGATGGTCGGGACGAGCGCTTCGGGGGGCAGCGGCTCACCGGACGCGACGAGGATCTGCAGCCGCACCAGGTCGAGACCGGTGATGCATTCGGTCACCGGGTGCTCGACCTGCAGGCGGGTGTTCATCTCGAGGAACGCGTACGACGAGTCGGGCGCCATGACGAACTCGACGGTGCCGGCTCCGACGTAGCCGACAGCCCGGGCAGCCGCAACGGCCGCCTCGCCAAGCTGCGTGCGGAGAGCCTCGTCGACTGCGGGCGACGGTGCCTCTTCAACGATCTTCTGGTGCCGTCGTTGGATCGAGCACTCGCGCTCGAACAGCGAGACGACATTGCCATGCGTGTCCGCGAAGACCTGGACCTCTATGTGGCGCGGCGATTCGAGATAGCGCTCGCAGAACACTGTCGCGTCGCCGAACGCGCCGGCCGCCTCACGACTGGCGGCGTCGATCGCCTCGGTGAGCTCCCCCGGCTCGCGGACGATCCGCATGCCGCGACCGCCGCCGCCTGCCGACGCCTTCACCAACAGCGGGAAGCCGACGTCCGCCGCGCCGTCGGCCGACTCCGCCCATGGCAAGGTGGGCACGCCGGCGTCACGCATCATGCGCTTCGCGCCGAGCTTCGATCCCATCGCCTCGATCGCGTCGGCCGGCGGCCCGATCCAGCTCAGCCCGGCCGCGACGACGGCTCGCGCGAACGACGCGTTCTCGGAGAGGAAGCCGTAGCCAGGGTGGATCGCGTCAGCCCCCGCCGCCTTCGCCGCGGCGATGACCAGGTCGCCACGGAGGTAGGTCTCCGCCGGGGTGTTGCCGGGCAGCCGTACGGACTGGTCGGCGTCACGCACGAACGGCATGTGGGCGTCGGCGTCGCTGTAGACGGCGACCGTGCCGATGCCCATCTCCCGTGCGGTCCGGAAGACGCGGCGCGCGATCTCACCGCGGTTTGCGACAAGGATCCGGCGAATGGACGGCACGGCGCTCACATCCTGAAGACGCCGAAGCCGCGGCGTCCCTTTACCTCGTTGTTGTGCGCCACCGACAGTGACATCCCGAGCACGGTCCGGGTGTCGCGCGGATCGATGATCCCGTCGTCATAGACGCGCGCCGTGAGGAACAACGCCTTGCTCTCCGCCTCGATCTGGTTCTCGACCATCTCCCGCATCGCAGCGTCGGCGGCCTCGTCGTACGGCTGACCCTTCGCCTCCGCAGAAGCGCGCGCAACGATCGACAGCACGCCGGCGAGCTGTGCCGGACCCATGACCGCGGATTTCGCGTTGGGCCAGGTGAAGAGCACCCGTGGGTTGTATGCGCGTCCGCACATGCCGTAGTTGCCGGCGCCGTACGACGCACCCATGTTGATCGTGAAGTGCGGGACGTCGCTGTTGGAGACTGCGTTGATCATCTGCGCGCCGGCCTTGATGATGCCCCGCTGCTCGTACTCCTTGCCGACCATGTAGCCGGTCGTGTTCTGCAAGAACAGCAGTGGCGTGTCGCTCTGGTTGGCGAGCTGGATGAACTGCGCCGCCTTTTCGCTCTCCTCGTTGAAGAGCACGCCGCGCGCATTGGCGAGGACGCCAATGGGATAGCCGTGAAGCTGCCCGAACCCGGTGACCAGCGACGAGCCGTACAGCGGCTTGAACTCGTCGAACTCGCTGCCGTCGAGGATCCGGGCGAGTACGTCGCGCGGGTCGAACGGCTCACGCAGGTCGGTCGGCACGATGCCCAGCAGATCGTCGATGTCGTAGAGCGGCTCGGAGTACGACGCCATCGGCACCCGGCCGAGCTTGCGCCGGTTCAGTCGGCGCACGATCTGCCGGCCGATGCGGATCGCGTCGTGCTCGTCGACCGCGAGGTAGTCCGCGAGGCCGCTCGTCCGTGCATGCATCTCGGCACCGCCGAGCTCCTCGTCATCGGAGACCTCGCCGGTCGCCATCTTCACCAGCGGCGGTCCGCCCAGGAAGACCTTCGCCCGCCCTTCGACCATGACGATGTAGTCGGACATGCCGGGGACGTAGGCCCCGCCTGCTGTCGAGTTGCCGAAGACCAGCGAGATGGTGGGGATCCCCGCCGCCGACTTCTGCGTCAAGTCCCGGAACCCGGACCCGCCCGGGATGAAGATCTCACTCTGGGTCGGCAGGTCCGCGCCGCCTGACTCGACGAGGTTGACGACCGGCAGCCGGTTCTCGTGAGCGATCTGCGAGGCGCGTCCTTGCTTCTTCGCGCCGAAAGGGTTGATCGCGCCGCCCCGGACCGTCGGGTCGTGGGCCTGAATGAGCACTTCGGTGCCCTCGACCACACCGATCCCAGTGACGACGCTGCCGCCGACGGTGTAGCTCGTGCCCCAGGCGCACAGCGGCGAGAGCTCGAGAAAGGGCGAGTCCGGATCGAGCAGCAGCTCCACCCGCTCCCGCGGCAACAGCTTTCCGCGCTGACGGTGACGCGCGACCGCACGCTCGCCGCCACCCGCATTCGCCAGCGCCAGCTGCCGGTCGTGCTCGGCGAGCAGGTCCAGCAGTGCCTCGCGGCGAGCCGCGAACTCCGGCGCGTCTCGGTCGACGCGATCGGGAAGCACCGGCACGAGCGGGGACTCTACCCAGGACGGGGAAGCGTGACATCCAGTGGCGCCACGCGGGCGTGCTACAGCGCCGAAAGCGTCGCGTACTCCTCGTCGGTCAGCTCCACCTCGGCCGCCGCGCAGTTCTCCTCGAGATGCGCCACCGATGACGTACCAGGAATCGGGAGCATCACGGCAGAGCGGCGCAGCAGCCAGGCGAGAGCCAGCTGCGACGCAGTGGCCGAGTGACGACCTGCAACGCCCGCAAGCGGTCCGCCGTCGGCCGCCAGCTCACCGGTCGCGAGCGGGAACCAGGGGATGAAGCCGATGCCCTCCCGCTCGCAGTAGTCGAGCACCGGCTCGTGGGTGCGGTCGGTGAGGTTGTACAGGTTCTGCACGGACACGACATCGACGATCTGGCGCATCGCCGCGATGGTGTCGACGTCGACCTCGGAGACGCCGATGTGGCGGATCTTCCCCTCCTGCTGCAGCCGGCTGAGCTCCCCCAGCGAGTCCTCCATCGGCGTCTGCGCGTCCACGCGGTGCAGCTGGTAGAGGTCGATGCGCTCGAGCTTCAGGCGCCGCAACGACATCTCCACGCATTGCCGCAGGTAGAGCGGCCGTCCGACGGCGTGCCAGATGCCGGGTCCCGGTCGGGTCAGCCCGCCCTTCGTCGCGATGACGAGCCCGTCCGGGTAGGGGTGCAGCGCTTCGCGGATCAGGTCCTCCGAGACATACGGGCCGTAGGAGTCCGCAGTGTCGATCAGGTCGACACCGAGGTCGACGGCGCGACGCAGCACCCGGATGCACTCGTCGCGGTCGGCCGGTTCGCCCCAGATGCCCTTTCCGGTGATCTGCATCGCGCCGAAGCCCAGCCGATGCACCGCGAGATCGCCGCCGATCATGAAACTGCCTGAAGCGTGGACGGGTGCTGCGGTTTGGGTCATCCGTCAAGCATTCCCGACCGACCAGGTGGTAGTCAGCGCCGGAGCTCCCAGAAGGCGATCCCGGCCGCCGTCGCCACGTTGAGCGAGTCGATGCCCGCCGACATCGGGATCCGTACGGCGACCTCGCAACGTTCCGCGACTTCGTCGGACAGACCTTCGCCCTCCGTCCCGACGACGATCGCGAGCCGGTCATCGATGTCGACAGCGACCTCTCCCAGGTCGAGCGCGCCGTCTCTCGGCGTCAGCGCCAGCGTCCGAAAGCCGGCAGCCTTGACCTCGTCTATGGCGTCGGGCCAGGTCTCGGCGCGCGCGTACGGGACCGTGAACACCGCACCCATCGAGACCCGGACCGAACGCCGGTAGAGCGGATCCGCGGCTCGGGGTGAGATCACCACGCCGTCGACTCCCAGCGCCGCAGCCGTCCGGAAGATCGCTCCGAGGTTGGTGTGATTGACCATGTCCTCGATGACGGCGAGTCGACGCGCCGACCGGATGACGTCGCCCAGCGTGCGAAGCGGTTGGCGCTGGACCGAGGCGAGTGCGCCGCGATGGACGTGGAAGCCGGTGAGAGCGCGCAGCGTCGCATCGGAGCCGAGATACACCGGCGCATCAGAGTTCGACAGGACCGGCGCCGTACGCTCCAGCCACTCCGGCGTCATCAACGCGGAGCGCAGTGAGTACCCAGCCGCCCGTGCCCGTTCGATGACCAGTGCGCCCTCGGCGATGAACAGACCGTGCGGCGCCTCGATCGACGACCGCAGCGCGACGTCGGTCAGCGACCGGTAGTCGGCAAGCCGCGGATCGTCAGGGTCGTCGACCTCATAAACGGTTCCCATCGCAAGACTTGTCCGAGGCTCAGCCGGCTATAGCCGGCGCAGAGCCGGACAACTTTCGTCAGTCGAGGAGGTCGGGCTGCTCGCGCACGATCTTCTCGTAGAGCGGCTGGAAGGAGAACCATCCGGCCAGCTCCGAGCCGACCGTCTCGTGCGTCTTCTTGGCCTGGTCGAGGTCGATGTGCACGACCTTCCCGGCGGCCTTCGCGAGCAGCTGCACCTGGCAGGAGCGCTCCATCGTGATGAACCACCACACGGCCGAGTCGACCGTCGTTCCAGCGGTGAGGAGGCCGTGGTTGCGAAGGATGACTGCCTTGTTCTCGCCGAGGGCGCGCGCGATCCGCTTGCCCTCCTCGAGATCCGTGACCACGCCGGTGTAGTCGTCGAACAGCGAGTGGTCGTCGTAGAACGCGCACACGTCCTGCGTGATCGGCTCGAGCAGCTCGCCCAAGGCTGAGAGCGCTCGACCGTACGTCGAGTGGCTGTGCGCGGCGGCCACCACGTCGGGCCGCGCCTCATGAACGCGGGAGTGGATGCAGAATGCGGCCTCGTTGACGGCGTAGTCGCCCTCCACGACCTGTCCGGTGTCGTTGACCCGGATCAGGCCGCTCACCGACACGTGCGCGAAGGGCACCGCGAACGGATTCACCCAGAAGGTGTTCGGCTCGATCGGGTCACGCGCGGTGATGTGGCCCGCGACGCCCTCCTCGAACCCGAACTTCGAGAACAACCGGAAGCCGGCGGCAAGCCGCTGTTTGCGATGCTGGCGCTCGTCCTCGAGGGAGTCGAACTTCGGGGGCAACGGGATCCGCAGTTCAGCCATGCTCCAAGTATCCCCGCTCTCGGCCCGGATGTCAGGACTCGCCGCCGCGCTCCTGCCACTCCCGCATCCGTCCTTCGGGCCCGAGCTCGTAGAGCCGCTGGCACTCGGGGCAGACCGGAAACTTCTTCGGATCGCGACTGGGCACCCAGACCTTCCCGCACAACGCCACGACGGGCGTCCCCGTCACCATCGCCTCGGTGATCTTGTCCCGGTCGGCGTAGTGCGCGAATCGCTCGTGGTCGCCGTGATGCGTCGGTTGGACGTCCGGGCGTTCGTCAACCCGGGATTCGGTGTCCGCATACGCCATGAATCGAGCCTAACCAGGCCGACACGCACGGAAAGAGTTACCGAGGGGTCGAGACATATTGGCAACGGCATGTCACGCTTATGGAGTAGCAACGGACTCGGCTCAGGTGGCCGAGCGGGGTGGGAGTGAGCCACTCGGTTCCCTGAGTGCTCGAAAGTAGGAGTCGTGGACAAGCTCGAGCTCCTCGTCAGTGAGGCGTTCGGCGACGGCGCGATCACCGAGGTGTTGCGCCCATCGGCGATCGTGCCGGAAGACGCTGCCCGGAACATCCTCATCGAGATGGCCATGCGCGACGTACGTCTCGACGGCGAGTGGTGGGCCGATCCCGCTACCTGGCGCCGCTTCGACAAGCCGTGGGACGGCCCCGAACGCACCCAGGGCAGCGCCGAGCTGCTCGGCAGCATCCAGATCGCCTACGGCACCCCGACCCGCTACGAGATCACCATCTACCGGGTCTCCGTGACTCGGGTGGGCACCGAGCGAGGCGTCACCGTCGAGTCTCTGACGAACGAGGCGCTCGCCTTCGGTGGCCTGACCCTCGAGAACTGCCCGCGCGCGGACCTCAAGCCGCCGCCCAAGCCGTTCCAGCTCCCCGACGCCGGACCTGACCCCCTGCACGAGCTTTCGCAGCTCAGCGCGTCCTTCGAGGATCCGGCCGACCCTTCCTAGCCGGACCCGTCGCGAACCCATACGTCTAGGGTTCGGACGTGCGCGCGATTCAGATCAGTGAGTTCGGCGGTCCCGAGGTTCTGCAGCTCGTCGACCTGCCGGAGCCGACGGCCGCTGACGGCTTCGACGTCATCAAGGTGTCGGGGGCCGGCGTGAACTACGCCGACACCCACCAGACCGAGAACTCCTACCTGTCGACGACGCAGCTGCCGCTCATCCCCGGCAGCGAGGCGGTCGGCACCCTGGGCGACGGCCGCCGAGTCGCCTCGATCGTTGGAGCCGGCGGGTACGCCGAGTACGCGCTCGCGCCGGCCGCACTCAGCTTCGCCCTACCCACAGCGGTCACCGATGGCGAGGCGCTCGCCTTGATGGTGCAGGGCCTCACCGCATGGCACCTGCTGCGCACCTCGACGCGGATGACCAACGGCGAATCCGTCGTCGTACACGCGGCGGCGGGCGGTGTCGGCACACTCGCGATCCAGCTCGCGAAGCTGTGGGGCGCGGGGCGGGTCATCGGAGTCGCCTCCACTCCGGAGAAGCGGGAGCTCGCCGAGCAGCTCGGTGCGGACGCGACCGTCGACGGCGCCGCTGACGACCTCGCCCGGGTGCTGCGCGACGCGAACGGCGGAGAACGCGTCGACATCGTGCTCGAGATGTCGGGCGGCAACGCCTTCGATGCCAGCCTTGCCGCGCTGGCGCCGTTCGGGCGGATCGCGACGTTCGGGATGGCCTCACGGGTTGCGCCGAAGCCGGTCGAGCCGAACTCGCTGATGATCGGAAGCCGGTCAGTCATCGGATTCTGGCTCACGAACTGCATCGGTCGGCCGGGGATGATCCACGAGCCGATGGCAGAGATGCTGGACCTGGTCGCCGAGCGACGGCTGAAGCCGATCGTCGGCGCGACCTATCCGCTGGCCGAAGCCAAGCAGGCGCACGAGGACCTTCGGTCACGCCGTTCCACGGGCAAGCTCGTCCTCGATCCCACGAAGTAGGTCCCGCGCGCCCGGTGACAGCGACCGAGAGAGGGAACGCAGCAACACATGCCCCATTCGATCGACCCCGAGTTCACCGCACTCCCCCTCAACGCGATTGCCGACGCCGTCCTCGACCGAGCGCGTGAGCTCAACGTCGAGCACGCCGACGTGAGGGTCGAGCGGATCCGCACTGCGGACCTCGCGCTGCACGACGCGCGGCTCGAAACCAGTCACGACAACGACGAGCGCGGGCTCGCGGTTCGCGTGGTTCACGACGGCACCTGGGGATTCGCCGGCGGGGCTGTCATCGACCCTGAGGCGGCGCGTGCCCTCGTCGACCGAGCCGTCGAGGTCGCCAAGGTGTCGAAGCCGGTGACGGGTGAGCGCATCGAGCTCGCGCCCGAACCGGCACACGGCGAGCAGACCTGGCTCTCGGCGTACGACGTGGACCCGTTCACGATCGCCGAGGCGGACCGCATCGCGCTGCTCGCCGACTGGTCGAGCCGGCTCATGGCGGCTGAGATCGTCAAGCACGCCGACGCCAGCCTCAAGCAGGTGAGGGAGAACAAGTTCTTCGCCGACCTCGCCGGCACCGTGACCATGCAGCAGCGGGTGCGACTGCACTGTCAGCTGACTGCGCTTTGGGTGGACGAGGCCACCGGTCGCTTCGAGTCGATGCGCACCATCGCCCCGCCGGTCGGGCGCGGATGGGAGTTCATGACCGGCGGCTACGCCTGGGATCACGAGCTCGCGCAGCTGCCCGAGTGGCTCGCCGAGAAGGCGCAGGCGCCCTCAGTGGAGCCTGGTCGATACGACCTCGTCGTCGATCCTTCGAATCTCTGGCTGACCATCCACGAGTCGATCGGGCATGCGACGGAACTCGACCGCGCGCTGGGCTACGAGGCCAACTATGCGGGCACCTCGTTCGCCACGCCGGACAAGCTGAACACGCTGCGCTACGGCAGCGATCTGATGCACGTCACCGGCGATCGACAGGCCGAACACGGCCTGGCAACGGTCGGGTTCGACGATGAAGGCGTGGCGGCGCAGACCTGGGATCTCGTCAAGGACGGGACGCTTGTCGGCTACCAGCTCGATCGCCGTACGGCGGCACTGTCGGGGATCGCGAGGTCGAACGGCTGCGCGTTCGCCGACTCGCCGCTACATGTCCCGATTCAACGCATGGCGAACGTGTCACTGCAACCTGCGGAAAACGGGCCGTCCACGGACGAGCTGATCGGGGCCGTCGAAGATGGGCTGTACGTCGTCGGTGACAAGTCGTGGTCGATCGACATGCAGCGCTACAACTTCCAGTTCACCGGTCAGCGGTTCTACCGGATCAAGAGCGGCAAGATCGCGGGCCAGGTGCGAGACGCGGCGTACCAGTCGATGACCACCGACTTCTGGAACTCGATGGCGGCGGTCGGCGGACCGCAGACCTACGTGCTGGGTGGCGCGTTCAACTGCGGCAAGGGCCAGCCCGGGCAGGTCGCCGCCGTCAGCCACGGCTGCCCATCAGCGTTGTTCACGAGGGTCAACATCCTCAACGCCACAAGGGAGGCCGGGTGACCACCATCCGGCCGCAGGAGGCGGTCGACCGCGCTCTCACCGCGAGCAAGGCCGATGGCTGCATCGCGATTGCCACTCACGCCGCGACGACGAACCTGCGCTGGGCGAACAACACACTGACCACCAACGGTGTGACGCAGACCCTCGAGGTCACGGTCGTCGCCACGGTGAACGACGCCGACGGCACCAAGGCAGCATCCGTCAGTCGCAACCTCACGTCTCACGACGAGGTCGACGCGCTCGTCCGCGAGGCCGAAGCCGCCGCCCGCACGTCCGCCGCCGCCGATGATGCCGCCCCGCTTCCAGACGGCAGGACGTCCGCCGACTGGGACGACGCCGCAGTCGAGGCTCCGGTGGCAGCACTCGGCGGGATCGCGTCGTGGCTGGGTGAGATCTTCCAGACCGCGAGGGCGGCGAACCAGGGCCGGTACGGGTACGCCGAACATTCCATCGACACGGTCTACGTGGGGACGTCGACCGGCGCACGTCTGCGCTTCGCGCAGCCCGCAGTGCGCCTCGAGCTGACCGGTCGCACTTCGGACGGGTCGCGCTCGGCATGGAGCGGCAAGGGAAGCGCCGACATCGCGGCGCTCGACCTCGCCGCGATCGAGTCCGACGTCGCCCGACGCCTTGCCTGGGGCGAGCGGAGAGTCTCGCTCGACGCCGGCCGCTACCAGACGATCCTGCCGCCCTCAGCGGTCGCCGACATGATGATCAACGCGTACTGGAGTGCCGGCGCACTCGACGCCCACGAGGGTCAGTCCGTCTACTCGCGCGCGGGTGGCGGAACCCGCGTCGGCGAGCACCTCGCCGACGTACCGCTCTCACTTCGCAGCGATCCCTCGATGCCGGGCCAGGAGTGCCCGCCTTTTGTGGTCGCAGGTGCGTCGAGCCGGATGTCGTCGGTGTTCGACAACGGTTCACCGATCTCGCCGACCGAGTGGATCCGGGATGGCGAGCTGGCCTCGCTGATCCAGACCCGCTACTCCGCGAAGCTCACCGGGCTGCCGTTCACGCCGTGGGTGGACAACCTCGAGATGACCGTGCCGGGCGCCGACGGTGGTGTGACGGACATGATTGCCACGACGGAGCGTGGCCTGCTGCTGACCTGCCTCTGGTACATCCGCGAGGTCGACCCGCAAACCCTGCTGCTCACCGGACTGACCCGCGACGGGGTCTTCCTCGTCGAGGGTGGCGAGGTCGTGGGCGCCGTGAACAACTTCCGGTTCAACGAGAGTCCGGTCGGGATGCTCAAGCGCATCGTCGAAGCCGGACGCACCGAGGAGACACTTGCCCGCGAGTTCGGCGACTACTTCACCCGGACCCGCATGCCCGCGTTGCGGGTCGCCGACTTCAACATGAGCACCGTCAGCCAGGCGTCCTGACCGACAACCGCTACTCGATGCGGAAGCCGACCTTCATCTGCACCTGGAAGTGCGCGACCTGACCTTCACCGAGTTGGCCGCGGATGCTGCTCACCTCGAACCAGTCGAGGTTGCGGACCGTCTGCGCGGCCTTGGCAACGCCGTTGCGAATCGCCTGGTCGAGGCTGTCGGGACTCGTCCCGACGATCTCGCTGATGCCGTATGTCTGATCTGCCACGACTTCGTCCCTTCTCGACACAACGAAGATCAACAACGACGACGCTATCTATGGACGTCGCACCTTCGAACCTGGCAGGCTAGTGAACAGCGCCTAGCGGACACGCGATCTGCGGGGGGATCCGGCGCTCGACGCTCTCGGACGCGATGCCGGGCGGCTGCCCCCGTGGCCGTTCGGCATCGCCCGGGGTCCGATTCGTACCGCTAGCGCCCTTCGTCCCGCTACTCCACGCGCACGACGTCGCCGACGATCACGACCGCCGGTGGTACGACGCCGTGCCGCTGCGCGACGTCGGCAAGCTCCCCGAGCCTGCATCGGATTACACGCTGCGCGGGAAGCGATGCGTTCTCGATGATTGCGGCACCGGTCTTCGGATCGCGACCGCCCGCGACGAGTGTGTTCGCGATCGCGCCGAGGTTCGCCACCGCCATGAGGAGGACCAGGGTGGCGTCGGCCGCCGCGACCGACGCCCAGTCGACGGTCGAGCGCGTGTCGCCCGGCGGAACATGGCCGCTCGCCACGACGAACTGCTGCGTGACGCCGCGCTCGGTGAGGGCGATACCGGCGAGGGTCGCCGCCGCGGTCGCGCTGGTAAGCCCGGGAACGACCGCCACCTCCACGCCACCAGCCAGGCAGGCGTCGACCTCCTCGCTCCCCCGGCCGAGCACGAACGGGTCACCACCCTTGAGGCGGACCACTCGCTGACCGGCTCGGGCTCGCTCGATCAGCAGAGCGTTGATGTCGGCCTGCTCCGCAGCATGGCCCCCCGGAGTCTTGCCGACGTCGACGATCTCGATCTCGGCGTGCAGCCCGTCGAGCAACCCCGTCGGACCGAGCCGGTCGGTGACGATCACGTCGGCATCTTGTAGCGCTCGCATGCCCTTGAGAGTCATCAGATCCGGATCGCCCGGGCCGCCGCCGACGAGGGTCACGCGACCCTCCCCGGGTCGCCGCCGACGGGGGGCCAGCGTCCCACTGCGCAACGCGTTCTCGATCAGGTCGCGAAGCTCTGCGGCTTGGCCCGGGTCTCCCCCGGCACTTACGGCCACCGTGAGGTCGTCGATCGCTGTGGCCGCCGGTCGCCACGCCGCGGAGCTGCTGGCGTCGTCCGCCCTCACGCACCAGATGCCACGTTCCTCAGCGTCCGCCGAGACGCGGGCATTGACGGCCGCGTCGTCGGTGCACGCGAAGACCAACCAGGCGCCGTCGATGTCGGGGGGCTCATACGAGCGCCGGGCCAGGTCCGCACTCTGGGCGGCGAGATCGGGCGCGATCTCCGGCGCGACCACCAGCACCCGCGCTCCGGCCGCGAGCAGGCCGGGCAAGCGGCGGGCAGCGACCCGCCCGCCGCCGACGACGACGACACGTCGCCCGGTCAGATCGAGGAACAGCGGGTACCGCACCACTCCATCGTCTCAGCCGCTCGTGCTGGGTGCGCTGCCGAAGAGCCGGTCGCCGGCGTCGCCGAGCCCCGGAACGATGTAGGAGCGCTCGTCGAGGCGGTCGTCGACTGCGGCGACCACGAGGCGAACCGTGTCGTCGGGGAAGGCGGTCTCGACCCGGTCGACGCCTTCCGGGGCCGCGAGCAGGCAGACGCACGTGACGGTCCGGGCACCACGGGCGAGCAGCACCTCGACGACGGCAACCAGCGTCCCACCGGTCGCGAGCATCGGGTCGAGCACGAACACGTCACGGCCGGCGGCATCCTCGGGAAGCCGATCGGCGTACCAGGAGGCCTGGGCTGTCCGTTCATCGCGGACCAGGCCGGCGAATCCCACCTCGGCGGCGGGCAGCAGGCGGACCATGCCGTCAAGCATGCCGACACCGGCTCGCAGCACCGGGACGACGAGCGGCGGCGGCATGGTGAGCCGCACCCCTTCCGTGACCGCCAACGGTGTGGTGATCGGCATCGGCTCGACCGACACGGATCGCGTCGCCTCGTAGGCGAGAAGCGTGACGAGGTCGTCGACCAGCCGCCGAAACACCGGTGCAGGGGTCGATTCGTCCCGCAAGGTGCTCAGCTTTGCGGCGACTACGGGGTGGTCGACCACGGTGATCTTCACCGGCTCAACCTTCCTCCCCGATGTCCTCGTTCCACACCGCCGGGTTGGCAGCGATGAACTGCCGCATCAGCGTCTTGCACTCCTCGTCGTCGGCGACCACCACCTCGACGCCGCGGCTGCGAAGGTGTGCCTCGGCACCCATGAATGTCGCGTTCTCGCCGATCACCACCCGCGGGATGCCGTAGAGCAGGATCGCGCCGGCGCACATGTCACACGGTGACAACGTGGTGTACATCGTCGACCGTCGATAGACCCGCGCCGGTTGACGACCGGCGTTCTCGAGCGCGTTAGTCTCGCCGTGGTGGATCGCGCTGTCCCGCTGCACCCGGCGGTTGTGTCCACCCGCGAGCAGGTTCCCGTCGGCGACCAACGCCGCGCCGATCGGCACGCCGCCCTCGTCGAGACCGGCACGAGCCTCGGCGAGCGCCACGTCGAGCCAACGCCGGTCGGCGCCGGAGAGCGTCATTCAGGGACCGTCGCGCGTTTCGTCCTCGGCCCGAGCCCGGTCCGGCACAGGACGAAGTACAAGGCTGCTGCGACGACGAAGCCGACCTCGAAGGTGAGGTCGCCCCAGCCGGGATGATGCGCCGGAACGTACGCCGTGTAGCGAGGTGGCTGTTCGGCGAACAGGCCGATGGCAGCTGCCATGCCGACAGCCATCGCGATCGGTCCTGCCCAGTTCGTGTGGTGCCGGTCGTAGAGAACGTCCGCGTGGTTGCCTCGGTTGATCAGCTGATCGACGAAGAACACCGCGAGCCATGGCCCGATCCAGTACGAGATGATCAGCAGGAAGTTCTCGTACTTGCTGATGTCGTTGAGCCCGACAGCCGCGACGACGAACCCGGCGACGCCGAACACACCCGCGATCAGCGCGCGACGCAGGTGGAGCGGGATCTTGAAGCCGACCGCCGTGAACGACATGGACCCCGAGTAGATGTTTATCGCGTTGGCGGCAATCGCCCCGACCGCGATCGACAACAGAACGAGGTCGCGGACGACCGTCGGATAGGGAGAGACGAATGCGGCCGGACCGTTGAGCCCGCTCAGTCCGGTCGCAGTGGCCGACGCTGCACCCACGATCTCGAGGAAGATGCAGGACAGCCCGATGCCGACTGCCGCCCACCAGCCGGTCGCCTTCTTGTCGGACGTCGGCGCCATGTAGCGGGTGTAGTCGCTCGCATACGGGTTCCAGCCTGCCGCGTAGCCGAAGGTGGCGGCGACGGCGACGAGAAAGCCGCCCGGGATCGGGTGCCCCGCGCCGCCGTAGTGGCCCTTGCTGAACGTCCAGATCGCGCCGAGACCGAACGACACGACCAGGAGCGGGAAGGCCACCTTCTCGAAGCGGTGGACCAGGTTGTGCCCATAAAGGGCGATCGCGATCTGTGCCAGGACGATGATGACGAGGCAGCCGTACTTGTTGAGGTGGATCAGCGTGCCGAGGGCAAGTGCGCCGGACACGCTGTTGACGGCGAACCAGCCGATTCCTGCGATCACCGCGTTGATGCCGGCTGGGAGCACGTTGCCCCAGTAGCCGAAGGAGATCCGGGACAAGATCATCTGCGGTACGCCGTACTGCGGACCGCGAGCCGACAAGACACCGTGGCTCGCCGACCCGAGGACGGTGCCGAGCACGATCGCCGCTACCGCCTGCCAGAAGCTCAGGCCGAAGGCGGCAACGGCCAGGACCCCGAGGAAGACGGTCGCGAACTCGAAGTTCGGCGACATCCAGGTCCAGAACAGCCGTGACGGCGTCCCGTGGCGTTCCCCGAGTGGGATGAACTCGGCGCCGCCGGGCTCGATGACGGCGATCTTCTCGCCGTAGTCGCCTTCCCGGATCTCAGTGGTGGCCGACAAGCCCGTGTCGTCGCGCACCGATGTCATAGGCCGACAACCTTCCCGGTGATGTTGATCCGGATGCTAACCACGCCGGAGGCGCTACACACCCAGAGCGCGAGCTGGCGCGTCTTATCGGAGCTGCGTGTCATCAGTCGTGGCCAACAGATGCGACGGTCGAGGTTTTCAGGTGTGACTCAGGTGGGCAGACGAAGGTCACACCATGACGACACGGACCGCGCACGCCCCCCGAAGCAGCGAACCGCGCCGCGAGACGTTGCTCACCGACTTCACCCTCGCCCCGCTCTCGCCGGAGCAGCGACGACGCGCGGCGCTGACGGTCTGCCGCAGCTCCGAGACTGTCGATGAGGCGCGAGAGCTGCTCAGCGCCCTAGGGCTCCTCGACGACGACGCGATCCGGGGCGCGGCCTAGCCGTTCAGCCTCGGTTGGCGGCCGAACGGCGTACTCAGTTCGAAAGGTCAGGGATGTCTTCGCCGATCACGCCCGGCTGCTTGCTGAGACAGGTCGTGAGCAGAGCGATGTCGCGGTCGTTCGCATGATCGATGCGGTACCGCACGTTGTTGATCTGGTTCGAGACCGGCCCGGTCGTGCTGAATGGCTCAGGCGTCGCCGCGGTCGTCACGTGAGCACACGCGTCAAGGGCCGCCCGGTGTTGCTCGGTGGTGGCCGACGGATCGAAGTGGACGACCATCTCGCGCTTCGACAGTGCGGCGGCGTTGCAGCCCGACACTGCCGCCGCGATGGCGACGGCAGAAGCGATCGATACGAGGCGGCGCGCCACCATCGTGCGTACCTCCAAGTGCGACCGGCCCCGGTGCGTGGAAGCCTACGGGTATGAGTGATCGGCCACGTCAGGAGCCAATCGAGAGCTACGCCCTGCTCGGCGACATGCACACCGCAGCGCTCATCAGCCGCAAGGGCTCGATCGACTGGCTCTGCTTTCCCCGATTCGACTCCGGCGCCTGCTTCGCCGCGCTGCTCGGCACGGAAGACAACGGCTCCTGGCAGCTGGCGCCCGCCGGGGCCGGCGACTGCACGCGTCGCCGATACCGGGGCGAGACGATGATCCTCGAGACCGAGTGGGAGACCACGGCCGGGACCGTGCGCGTGATCGACTTCATGCCGCCGCGCGGCGAGGCGCCCGATGTCGTGCGGATCGTCGAAGGCGTCTCCGGCCAGGTGGAGATGGAGACCACGATCCGCGTCCGGTTCGACTATGGCGGGATCGTCCCGTGGGTGCGCCGGGTCGACGACTGGCTGCGAATGATCGCCGGACCCGACTCGCTCTGCCTGCGGGGTCCGATCCGGCTGGAGCCGGAAGGGACGTCGCATCGGGCCCGGTTCACGATCCGAGCCGGCGAGCGCGTTCCGTTCGTGCTGACGTGGCAGGCCTCTCACCTGCGGGCTCCACGTTCGGTGGACGCCGAGCAGGCCCTCCGCGACACCGAGACGGAGTGGACCGAGTGGGTGGCCCGCTGCCACTACGACGGCGAATGGCGCGACGCCGTGATCCGCTCGCTCGCGGTGCTGAAGGCGCTGACCTACCGACCCACCGGCGGCATCGTGGCGGCAGCGACCACCTCTCTACCCGAAGCCATCGGCGGCGAGCGCAACTGGGACTACCGGTTCTGCTGGCTGCGCGACGCGACAATGACCCTCCAAGCGCTGTTGTACGCCGGTTGCACCGAGGAAGCCAAGGCATGGCGCGAGTGGCTGCTTCGCGCGGTCGCCGGCGGCGCGAGGGACATGCAGATCATGTATGGCATCGGCGGCGAACGCCGACTCACCGAGTTGACGCTGCCATGGCTGAGCGGCTACGAGGGCTCGACGCCGGTGCGTATCGGTAACGAGGCGTCCGGGCAGTTTCAGCTCGACGTGTACGGCGAGCTGCTCGACGCACTTCACCTCGACCGGGTGTCCGGACTCTCCACGATGGATGCGGCGTGGGACGTGCAGAAGGTGGTGCTCGACGAGCTCGAAGGGCGCTGGGCCGCGCCGGACCAGTCGCTGTGGGAGATGCGCGGCGACCCGCGGCAGTTCGTGCACTCGAAGGTGATGGCCTGGGTCGGCTTCGACCGCGCCGTCATGGCCGTCGAACGGTTCGGCCTGGACGGACCGGTGGAGCGCTGGAAGGCAGCCCGCGACGAAATCCACGCCGAAGTGTGCGCGAACGGGTATGACGCCGATCGAGGCACCTTCACCCAGTCGTACGGATCGCCCGGACTCGACGCCGCGACCTTGTTGATCCCGCAGGTCGGGTTCCTGCCCCCGACCGACCGGCGGGTGGTGGGCACGGTCGAGACCATTGCACGTGAGCTCACCCATGACGGCTTCGTGTTGCGCTACGACACGACGCAGGCAGCCGACGGCCTGGCCGGCGCGGAGGGCGCCTTTCTCGCCTGCACACTCTGGCTGGCCGACGATCTCCATCTGATCGGCGAACAGCGCCGGGCGAGGGAGACCTTCGAGCGCGTTCTCGATCTACGGAACGACGTCGGGCTGCTCTCCGAGGAGTGGGACCCGATTGCGAAGCGCCAGCTCGGCAACACGCCGCAAGCCTTCAGCCACGTGCCCCTGGTGAACACCGCCCGAGCGCTGTCGACGACCGGCGCCAAAGTCGGACGGGTGTCGCGGCGCGAGCCGCGTCATCACCGCCGTCACGACGTCGATAGGCTGTCGCCGTGACCACCGAGGACAAGTTCGTGTTCGTCATGGCCGGATTCAGCGTGCTGCTGCTGGTCGTCGGCCACTTCATCTCGAAGATCCTCGCCAGCGCGCACCCGAAGGTGATGCGTACCGTCTGGCCGATCGCTGCGGCGCTCACCGGCGCCTGCTACGCGACGATCGTCTACATCGCCCGCTACAACGTCAAGGGGTGACGAGCGCCCGATACGCGCTCGCACGAGCGGCCGGCTCCGCGGCGGCCGCTCTCTCTCGCATCACCCGCCAGGGCGATGGCACGACGGTCGGCGGCCGGATCACCCTCGCGATCGACCCACGTGCCCTGGAGCACGCCGCCGGCGGACGGGACCTCGCCCTGGTCACCGGCACCAACGGGAAGACCACGACGCGGTCATTCCTGGTTGCGGCGCTCGAGACTCTCGGACCGGTCGTCAGCAACGCCGGCGGCGCGAACCTCCCGAGCGGCCTGACCGCGGCGCTCGCCCGCGACCGCGCCCCTCGCCGGGGCGTCCTCGAGGTCGACGAGCCGTTCGTGCCGCAGGTGATCGAAGCGGTCCACCCGCGCGCCGTCACGCTGCTCAACCTGAGTCGCGACCAGCTCGACCGCTACGCGGAGGTGCGCCGGCTCGCCGGGATCTGGCGCGACGCGCTGACCGGCGTCGCCGCCCCGACAGTGATCGCCAATTGCGACGATCCCCTCGTCGTCTGGGCGGCCAGTGCTGCTCCCGACATCGTCTGGGTCGCGGCGGGCCAACGCTGGCACGACGACACCTCCGTGTGCCCCGAGTGCGGCGGCGTGCTGTCGCGCACGGGAACGGACTGGTCGAGCACGTGCGGCTTACGCCGTCCTGTGCCGAGCTGGCGAGCCGAGGGTTCGACCGTCACCGACCCGCAAGGGCAGGGTCACGACGTCACCCTCGGCGTGCCGGGGGCTGTCAACGTCGGCAACGCCGCCCTCGCTGCCGCGACAGCATCGTTGTGGGGAGTGTCAGCCGCCGACGCGTTGGCCGCGATGACGAGCATTCGCACGGTTGAAGGGCGCTACCTGTCAACGAGCTACGCGGGCTCGGCGGTGCGGTTGCTGCTCGCGAAGAACCCGGCAGGCTGGACCGAGGCGCTGACGATGGTTCCCGCCGAACGACAGCAAGTGGTCGTCGCGGTCAACGCGCGTGCCGCCGACGGCCGCGATCCGTCCTGGTTGTGGGATGTGCCCTTCGAACAGCTGGCCGGACGACGCGCCGTCGCCACCGGTGAGCGCTCCCGCGACGTCGCGGTCCGGTTGCGCTACGCGGGGGTCGATCACGAACGCATCGACGACCCTGCCGCCGCCCTCACGGCAGCGGCTCGCCTCGGCCCCGTCGAGGTTCTTGCCAACTACACGGCGTTCCAGACGTACCGCAAAGTGGTCCGCGGTGCTGAGACACGCGTCGGCCGCGATGGCTGACCCGGTCAGGATCGCGCTGGTCTTCCCGGCGGTGCTCGGAACGTACGGCGACAGCGGCAACGCCGTCGTCCTCACCGAGCGGCTGCGCTGGCGAGGCATAGCCGCCGAAGCCGTGCCGGTCGAGATCGACCAACCGCTGCCTCAGCAAGCCGACATCTACGTCCTCGGCGGTGGCGAAGACAGCGCTCAGGCGTTGGCGGTGTCCAAGCTCGCGGACGGCTCGTTGCGCCGTGCCGCCGATCGCGGCGCGCCGATGCTGGCTGTGTGCGCCGGCTTCCAGATCCTCGGTGAGACATGGTTGGACGGCCACGGCGATGTCAGCCCCGGTCTCGGCCTGATCGACTGCCGCACCGATCGTCTCGAGGGGCCACGCGCCGTCGGCGAGCTCCTCGTCGACGCGACGCGAGAAGGCGTCGGAGTGCTCACCGGATACGAGAACCACGGCGGTCGGACCGTCCTCGGACCGGCCGCGCGACCACTAGGGGTCGTTCGATCCGGCGTCGGCAACGGCGCCGCCACGGTGGATGGCGCGGTGCAAGGCAGCGTGGTCGCGACGTATCTCCACGGACCTGCGCTCGCCCGCAACCCGGCACTCGCGGATCACCTGCTGACGCAGGTGGTCGGCAGCCTCACACCGGTCGACGACCGCGAGGCCGCGGAGCTCCGGGAGGAGCGGCTGCGGGCAGCGCGGTCAGCTGGGCGGGGCATGCGTCGCAGGCAATGGCGGCCGCCCGCCCGCGACGCCTGAGTCCCGACCGCCAACCGCGCCGTACACGGCACTCAGGCCCACCATGACCGCCATCGCCGCGATCGGGATCCCGGAGTCGTTGAGACAGACGCCGAGCACCGCGGTTGCCGTGGCGGCAGTGGCCCCGGCTCGCAGCCCCGGTACGGCCTCGACCGCCCGCAGCACGCGGGGCCAGGTCAGCACGAGCGCGACGAGAGCGATCACGGCGACGAACGTTCCGACCGTCCAACCGAAGGTCGACAGCGCGGCGTTGGCCTTACGGTGCACCTCGGTCCATGCGCCGCCGTGGAGCACCTGCCCGACGAACCGTCCGACGTGGGTCTGGGCCGTCGCGGGCCGGGAGTAGTCCGCCAGGGCGACCAGCACCGCGATGACCGCGGTCGCGGCAAAGGCGAGCACCACCCGTCGCCAGGTCAGCCTCGCCCCCATCACCAGCACCGTGAGGATGATCGCGCCGGGCACCAGCGCAAAGACACCGCCAAGGTCGTTGCCGAGCGGCGGAGCGCCGTCGACGACGACCGCGACGGCTGCGATTCCGGCGGCCGCCAGGACGCCACGCCGGCCACCCAGCCATCCGCCGACGACGCCGGCGAGCAGCAGCGCGGACGTCGCGATCTCGGCGAAGTCCAGGTTGCCGACACCGGAGAAGCGGCCCGCCACGATCGGGCTGTCGCCCATCGGCGCGGAGAACTGGAGGTGCGCCCCCGTGAGCTGGTCGAGGACCAACGCCACGAACACGACGCACAGCGGCACTGCGACCGCCGCCGCGAGGCCGCGGCGGGCGGCAAGCGTGGTGACCATCGCGACGACGAGCGAAGCGCCGATCACGAGGACCGCGAAGACCGGCTGTCCCCACCGCCACCACGGCAGCCCGTTCATCACGAACACCAAGGCCGGCGCCGGTGCGAGCACCCGCGCGAGCCAACGCGCAGCGAGGCGCGACCCACGCCATGGGACGAGGGTGAGGAGTATCAGCACGATCGTCGCGATGCCCAGCGTGAGGAACGTGCGCTGCCCCAGCGTCCGCTGCGCGAAGGCATGCCGGTCGTCGTCGACGTACTTGGAGATGGGTGGAACGCTGCCCCCGCTCTGCAGCATCGGTCGACCCACGACGGCCGGAGGCACCGCAATGCGCTCGATGCTCAGAATCGTCGGAGCGATGTCGATCAGCTGCACGAACGGAGCCCGTCCGGCAGCCGACGAGCGCAGCTCGGTGTGCGCCCATCCGGGGCCCCGGATGGCGACCATGTGGAGATGCGCGCGGCCGGTAGCGATGTCACTGATGCCGGCGACGATGACCGTCGCGTCACGTGGCGTCGTGGCGAGCATGCCGGCCAGGTCCGCGTCAACCTGAGCGGCCCGAGCGGCGCGTTGGGCGGGATCCGGGTCGAGCAGGTAGTAGAGATGCGGGTTCAGTACGGCGACGACAGCGCCGTTGGGTTCGGACTCAGCGTCGGCCATGGCTTGCGAGTACGTCGGAATGACATGGTCGACGGCGCCATTCTCGTCAGCGAGCAGTGGCGCGGCGTCGTACCCGACTCCGATGCGGGTCACCCCGGCGTGACGCAGCGCCGTGCCGAGCAGGCCGACGGTCGTCCGGTACTTGGTGTGCGCATTGATGTCTCTCAGCGTCTGCCACGTGCCAGGCAGGATCGGGCAGTTGCCGTGCGAGTCCGCGGTGCGGTTGCCCGCGGTGACGGCGAGGATCCCGGCGGAGCATCGGGTGACGCCACCGGCCGTCTTCACGCTGAGCTCACCCACCGCGGCATCGGCGACGAACCCGCGCAGAGTCGGCATGCCGGTGACGTCCGACCACTGGAGACCCGGTACGGCGATCAGCACGACGGGCGCCCGATTCGGGGCGGTCGCGGCTGCGCCGGCAGCCGTTGGCAGGCAAAGGAACAGGCAGATGACGGTCGCTAGTAGCGCAGCCCCCCGGCGCAGGGTCACTGCTCGTCGCTGATGATCTCGACTGGGCCGAGTTGGAGTGACTCGATCTCCTTCGCGAAGCCAGACGCGTCGCCGACGATGACGGTGACGAGGTCCTCGCAGCGCAGTCGGCTGGCCGCCGTCGCATTCACCTCGTCGAGCGTGACGTCGAGGATCTTCGCCCGTAACGCGTCGAAGTGGTCATCGGCGAAGCCGTGCACGATCACGTCGCCCAAGCCCGCCGCGACGGATCCGACGCCGGCGAAGTTCACGGGGAACACGCCCGCCCGGTACGACCGTGCCTGCTCCAGCTCCTCGGCGGTGATGCCGTCGTGCTGGACCCGCTCGATCTCGGCGAGCATGTCGGCGACCGCCGGGACGGTCACCTCGCTCTGCACCGCCGCTCGCGCCGCGAAGACGCCGCCGTGCTTGCGCGTGTCGAAGCCGCCGAATGCGCCGTACGCGTAGCCCTTCTCCTCCCGGAGCTTCATGTTGAGCCGCGAGGAGAACATGCCGCCGAGCACCAGCGCCATCGTCGTCATCGCCACGTAGTCGTCGATCGCACGGGCCGGGCCGTCGTGACCCATCATCACGACCGACTGGACCGAGCCCGGACGGTCGACGATGACGACCCGCCGTCCTGGTCCACGCGCAGCGACGGAGGGTGCCGCGACGGTGGGACCGCTGCTGTCCCACCCGTCGAAGACAGCGCGTCCGAGCCCGTCGACATCGACCCCTTCGAGGTCGCCGACCACGACCAGGGTCGCCGCCTCCTTGCGGACGCCGGTGTCCCGGTAGCTCCGGATGTCGGTGTGCTGGAGCGCGTCGATCGTCTCGGGATCGCCGCCGTCCGGCCACGCGTACCGGCTGTCCGGCTGGAACAGAGCACGACCGAGCGCCTCCGACGCGAGGACGGCGGGCTGGCTTCGCTCGATGCCGATCTCATCGATCCGCTCGTCCACCACGCGATCGAGGACGTCGTCGGAGAAGTCTGCCGACCGTGCGGCGTCGGCGAGGAGAGCGGTCGCTGCGGCGAGCTCGGCGGCGGGCACCTCGAAGCCGACCCGCAACGAGTCCCAGTCAGTGGATGCCCGCCACGTCGCGCCGATGCGCTCACCTGCGACGCCGAACTCGTAGGCGTCCCGGCCCGCCGCGCCCTCGGACATCGCCCGCGCCACGATCTCTGAGACACCCGCCAACGGCGTTGGCTCGAGCGCCGCACCCGCGTCGACGACCAGCGACGTGACGGCGAGGGCCTTGCCCGGCAGGTGCGCGGTCAACATCCGGCCGCCGGCGACGGTCCGTCGCTCGAAGGAGGGAAAGGTCCACGGCCGTGGCGCGCCTGGTGTCGGGCGGCCGGTCATGCGGCGACTTCCTGCTCGTCGGTGAGCGCCGGCATGAACGTGAGGACCACCCGGTTGTCCACGCGCATGACCTCGGAGACGACCTCGCGGACCTGGTCGGCCGTGACCGCGAGAACCCGTGGCAGCGCATCGTTGACCAGACGCGGGTCCCCGAGCAGCGTCGCGTACTGGTTGAACGTGTCGGCTCGGCCGTCAACCGACGCGAGATGGTGCAGCCATTGGCTGGTCAGCAGCGCCTTCGCCCGAACCAGCTCGTCGTCATCGAGGTCCTCGAGCACCCGCGCGACTTCCTCGTGGTAGGCGTTCTCCAGCCGCTCGATCGCGACGCCCTCGCGCGCCGGCAGGTCCGCGATCGTCAGCGTCGCGCCACCGATGAACGGCCACGACTCGACGATCGCTTCGCTCGGCTGCATCAGCTGCTGGTCGAGCACCAGCGTCTTGTAGAGCCGGCTGCCGCGGCCAGCGCCCAGCACGGTCGCGGCCACCTGCATCGCGTCGAACTCCGTCGAGCCGAACGGCGCCGTGCGATAGGCAACGAACGCGCGGGGCACCGGCACCCGGTCCTGGACGGTCTGCCGGATCTCCTTGCCGATCCGCGGCGGGATGTCCGTCGCGGGCGGCTCGGGGAAGCCGCCCTTCGCCGGGATGGAACCGAAGTACTTGTCGGCGAGCGCGAGCGCTTCGTCGGTGTCGACATCGCCGACGATCGCCAACGAGGCGTTGTCGGGGGCGTACCACGTCGAGTAGAAAGTGCGCGCGTCGACCAGCTCTGCGGCGTCGAGGTCCTGCATCGAGCCGATCGTCGAGTGGTGATACGGATGACCCGGCGGATACGCGAGCTCGTGCAACAGGTCGAGGGCAGAACCGTACGGCTGGTTGTCCCGCGTCTGACGCTTCTCGTTCTTGACCACGTCGCGCTGGTTGTCCAGGTTGTCCTGGTCGAGCGCCTCGAGCAGACCGCCCATCCGGTCTGCCTCGAGCCACAGCGCGGTGGCGAGATGGTGCGACGGCAGCGTCTCGTAGTAGTTCGTCCGGTCGCACCAGGTCGTGCCGTTGAGAGTGCCGCCGGCGGCGTTGACCAGCGCGAAGTGCTCACCGCGGGCGACGTTCGCCGAGCCCTGGAACATGAGGTGCTCGAAGAGATGGGCAAAGCCGGTTCGGCCGAGGGTCTCGTGCCGGGAGCCCACGTCGTACCAGACGTTCACCGCAACGACCGGCGCCAGCCGATCCTCGCTGACAATCACCTTCAACCCGTTGTCGAGGGTGTGGGTGGTGAGCTCGTAGTTCGGCGTCGACACGCGGCTCAGCATATTGAGATCACCTGAAGACCCGTCTTGTCAGGCGCTCAGGGCGCCGGAGGGGTGGAAGCCTGACAAGTGATCTAGTTGACCTGTCGGTCGCGACCCGACCAGTACGGCTCGCGCAGCTTGAACTTCTGGACCTTTCCGGTCGCGGTACGCGGGATCACGTCGACGAAGTCGATGGATGTCGGGGCCTTGTAGCCGGCCATCCGCTGCTTGCAGTGGGCGATCAAGTCCGCCTCGCTGCACTCCTCGCCAGGGATCCGAACGACGATCGCTTTGATCGTCTCGCCCCACCTCTCGTCCGGTACGCCGATCACCGCGCACTCGGCGACACCGGCGGCTGCGTACAGGCAGTCCTCGACCTCGATCGAGGACACGTTCTCGCCGCCGGTGATGATCACGTCCTTCTTTCGGTCGGAGATGACCAGGTAGCCGTCATCCTCGACCACCCCGCCGTCGCCGGTGTGGAACCAGCCGCCCTCCAACGCGGCGGCGGTGACCTCGGGCTGCTGCCAGTAGCCGTCGAGCACCACGTTGCTCCGAGCGAGCACCTCTCCGGAGTCGCTGATCCGCACGGTGACACCGAGCGCCGGCGCGCCCGCACGACTCAGCTGCTTCGAGATCTCCGACACCGGCCGGTCGGCATCTTCGCGCTGGCGGCGGTTGATCGTCAGCAGCGGGGAGGTTTCGGTGAGACCGTAGATCTCGCAGAACTCCCAGCCGAGCTCATCCTCGATGCGTTCGACGGTCTTGGACGGCGGCGGTGCGCCGGCACAGATGACGCGTGCTGCCCGGTCACGACCGGGAATGGGCCCCTCCCAGCTCGGGGCGGCATCGAGGATCGCGTTCACGACGGCGGGCGCCGCGCACATGAACGTCACCTCGTGCTGCTCGATACGGCGCAGGATCTCGGTGCCGTCTACCTTGCGCAGCACGACCTGCGGAACCCCGAGCGAGGCAGCGGTCCAGAGCATTCCCCAGCCGTTTGCATGAAACATCGGCAGCGTGTGCAGGTAGGTGTCCCAGTCGTTGACTCCGGCGTGCAGGCCGAATGTGAGCGCATTCAGATAGATGTTGCGGTGGGTGAGCTGCACTCCTTTGGGCCGCGCCGTTGTGCCACTCGTGTAGTTGATGGTGGCGGTCGCGTCCTCCGACGCATCGACCCAGGGCGCCGGCTCGCGGTCGAAGCGAAGCAGCGCCGCGTCGCTTTCCGCGCCCAGCAGGAAGCGGTGCTTCGCGGTGACCGCCGGAATGTCGGCGTGCACCTCGGGATCGACAAGCAGGACGGTCGCACCGGAGTGCTCGACGATGTACCCGACCTCTTCGGCCCGCAGCCGGAAGTTGATCGGCACCAGCACGCGACCCGAGGCCGGCACGGCGTAATACAGCTCGAGGTGGCGGGCCGCGTTCGGGGACACCACCGCCACCCGCTCACCGGCGCCGACGCCCAACTCGTCAAGACCCGCCTGCAGCGCACGGACGCGACAGGCGACCTCGCCGTAGGTCAGCTCACCGAGCGAGTCCGGCCCCGTCGGCTCGTCGATCACCCCGACGCGGTCGCCGTAGACGGACTCGGCACGGGCAAGGAAGTCAGAAGTAACGAGGGGCACCTTCATGCGCGCAGACCCTAACGCGGTTTGTGAAGGGTTAGCAGTAGCCCGCTACCGCCAAGCCTTCACAAGCCGGCCGCTTCGACGATTGCGGGCAGCACCTCGCCGATCGGGTCGTTGATCACTGCATCGGCGATCTCGTCGTACGGCGTCTCCTGCGCGTTGATGATCACCAGACGGGCACCGGCGCGCACGGCCACGACGCACAGGCCCGCTGCGGGATGCACGGCCAGCGAAGTCCCGATCGCGATGAACAGGTCGCAGTCGGCCGCCGCCTCGACGCACGCCTGGATCACGTCTTCCTTCAGTGCCTGGCCGAAGGAGATCGTCGCCGACTTGATGATCCCGCCGCAGAGCTCACACGGCGGGTCGGCCTCACCGGCCCGAACCCGGTCGAGGATCTCGTTCATCGGATGCCGGTCCCAGCAGCTCATGCACTCGGCGAACCAGATCGTCCCGTGGATCTCGATGACGCGGTCATCACTCGAACCGGCGCGCTGGTGCAACCCGTCGACGTTCTGGGTGATGAGCGCCCGCAGCCGCCCGGACCGCTCCAGCTCGACGAGCGCTTCGTGTCCCGCGTTGGGCCGGGCCTGCCATGCCTCGTGTGCCAGCCGCTTCGCCCATGACTCACGGCGCACCTGCGGGTCGTTGAGATAGACGTCCAGGGTGGCGAGCCGCTCTGCCTTTGGGTCGCGGGTCCAGACGCCGTTCGGCCCACGGAAGTCGGGAATCCCGGAGTCGGTGCTGATCCCGGCGCCCGTGAGCACTGTCACCCGCCGCGCCTGGCGGACCCACTCGGCCACCGCGGAGATGTCCACCTCAGAGCGCGTCATCGGCGGGCCAAAGCCGGGGACAGGTGCGGGCAAGACGCCTCCCAACAGCAACGCGCTTCGCCGTATGGCACCCCTGACCTTAAGGTTCCCGCATGGTCCGCGCCGCAGTACTGAACGAAGTGAACGGCAAGCACGAGGTGCGGGACATCGTCCTGCGGGACCTCGCCCCGACCGACGTGCGGGTGCGGATCGCAGCCGCGGGAATCTGCCACTCCGACCTGTCGCTCGCGAACGGGACACTTGCGCAGACGTTTCCCGCCGTACTGGGTCACGAGGGATCCGGAACGGTTGCCGCGGTCGGCTCCGGCGTGAGCCACCTGTCCGCCGGCGATCGGGTGGTCTTCAACTGGGCGCCACCGTGCCGGACGTGCTGGTTCTGCACGCACGACGAGCCGTGGCTGTGCGAGAACTCGGCGGCCGCGTCGCGGCATCCGCACGCCACCGTCGACGGCATCGACCTCTACCCGGGGATCGGCACGGGCGTGTTCGCCGAGGAGACAGTCGTCGACGCCGCTGCGCTGATCCCGGTACCCGAGGACATCCCGCTCGAAGTCGCGGCGTTGCTCGGCTGCGCCGTCCTGACCGGTGTCGGCGCAGTCGAGAACGCAGGTCGGCTCACCGCCGGTGAGACGGTCCTGGTGCTCGGCCTCGGTGGCGTCGGGCTGTCCGCCGTACAGGGCGCGCGGCTGGCCGGCGCCGGTCGCATCATCGCTGCCGATCTCTCCCGCGAGAAAGAAGAGCTCGCTCTCAGCTGCGGCGCCACTGACTTCGTCGTGGGCGGCGATGCCCTGTCGAAGCAGGTCCGCTCGCTCACCGACGGCCGCGGGGTCGACCTGGCGATCGAGTGCGTCGGCCGCTCGACGACCATCCGTCAAGCCTGGAGCTGCTCACGTCGCGGCGGCCGCACCGTGATCGTGGGCGTCGGCAGCAAGGACGACAAGGTCGACCTCGCCGCGCTCGAGCTCTTCTACTTCGCGCGGTCCGTCATCGGCTGCGTGTACGGATCCACGGACCCTGACGTCGACATTCCACGCCTGATCGACGCCTGGCGTGACGGCAGCGTCGACCTCGACGCGCTCGTCACCGATCGCACGGACCTGTCCGGCGTCGACGCCGCATTCGACCGGATGCGCGAGGGCCGCGGCGGCAGAACCCTGCTCATTCCGTAGCGATGGACCAGCCGGAGCGGGTCCGTCGACGCGGCCTGCGGAGCTGCGCCAGGGCTTGAATTTCTCAAGGAATTCTCGACCTAGAGTTATACAAGACGGACGTACGGTTTGGTAAGTTCGAGAGATGCCGAAGGTCTCGCCTGAGCGCCTGGAGGCCACCCGTCGACGGGTTCTCGACGGCGCCCGGCGGGCATTCGCAAGCTATGGCTACGAAGGTGCGACCGTTCGTCGCCTCGAGGAGGAGACGGGCCTGTCGCGAGGTGCCATCTTCCACCACTTCGCGGACAAGGACGCCCTCTTTCTCGCCCTCGCTCAAGAGGACGCCGAGGAAGTGGCGACGCTGGTCGACGACTTCGGCCTGGTCGGGGCCATGCAGAAGCTCCGGGACAAGGACGCCGGTTGGCTCGGCGTACAGCTCGAGGTCTCCCGCCGGGTCCGTACCGACCCCGCGTTCGCCGCCCTCTGGTCGCACCACCTGCGCGCCATCACGCGTGCGACCCAAGCCCGCCTGGCCCGGCAGCGTGACGCAGGGGTGGTCCGGGTCGATGTCCCGATTGAGACCCTGGCAGCATTTCTGCTGCTCGTCTACGACGGCCTCGTCGCCCAGCTCGCTACCGGCATGCCGGTCCAGCACCTCGAAGCGATCCTCGACCTGGCCGAGCAGGCCGTCCGTGACACACCACCAGCAAGCACAGGGAGAGACAAGTGAGCAGCAACAGCTTCGGTGCCCGGACCACCATCTCGGTCGGCGGACGCGACGTCGCGATCTACTCCCTGAGCGCGATCGAGGGCAGCGACCGGCTCCCCTACAGCCTCAAGGTGCTGCTCGAGAACCTGTTGCGTAACGAGGACGGGCTCAACGTCGACGCGGACCAGATCCGGGCGCTCGCCGGCTGGAAGGCCGACGCCGAGCCGGACACGGAGATCCAGTTCACCCCCGCCCGTGTCGTCATGCAGGACTTCACCGGTGTGCCCTGCGTCGTGGACCTGGCCGCGATGCGCGAGGCGATGACCGCACTCGGCGGTGACCCGAAGAAGATCAACCCGCTCGTCCCGACCGAGCTGGTCATCGACCACTCGGTGATCGTGGACCACTTCGGTACGCCGGACTCATTCCGGAAGAACGCGGAGCTGGAGTTCGAGCGCAACAAGGAGCGCTACCAGTTCCTGCGGTGGGGCCAGAACGCGTTCAACGGCTTCAAGGTCGTCCCGCCCGACACCGGCATCGTCCACCAGGTCAACCTCGAGTACCTCGCCCGCGTCGTGTTCGACGCCGACGGAACCGCCTACCCGGACACCGTGGTCGGCACCGACTCGCACACCACGATGATCAACGGCATCGGCGTACTGGGCTGGGGCGTCGGCGGCATCGAGGCCGAGGCCGCGATGCTCGGCCAGCCGGTGTCGATGCTCATCCCGCGGGTCGTCGGCTTCAAGCTCTCTGGCGAGCAGCCAGAAGGTACGACGGCGACCGACCTCGTCCTCACCATCACCGAGATGCTGCGCAAGCACGGCGTGGTCGGCAAGTTCGTCGAGTTCTACGGACCCGGCGTTGCCGCGGTGCCGCTCGCCAACCGCGCGACGATCGGCAACATGAGCCCGGAGTACGGCTCGACCTGCGCGATCTTTCCGATCGACGACGAGACGCTCGCCTACCTGCGACTGTCCGGCCGCTCCACCCAGACGATCGAGCTCGTGGAGGCCTACGCGAAGGCCCAGGGCATGTGGCACGACCCGAACCAAGAGCCGGAGTACTCCGAGAAGCTCGAGCTCGACCTGTCGACCATCGAGCCATCCCTCGCCGGGCCGAAGCGGCCGCAGGACCGCGTCGCCGTGAAGACCGCCAAGTCGGCCTTCCGGGCCGCGCTTCGTGACTACGCCGATGACCTGGGCGGCAACGGCGCCGACGAGGCTTCCAAGGAGTCCTTCCCGGCCAGTGATGCACCGGCGGTGAGCCACGCCGGCAGCCACGACCAGCCGGCGTCACCGGGCCGTGCGGCTGACCGGCCGAGCAACCCGGCGAAGGTCACGGTCGATGGCGAGACCTTCGAGGTCGACCATGGCGCGGTCGTCGTCGCGGCGATCACCTCCTGCACCAACACCTCGAACCCGTTCGTCATGGTCGGCGCCGGGCTCCTGGCCAAGAAGGCCGTCGACCTCGGCCTGGCGCGTAAGCCATGGGTGAAGACCTCGCTGGCTCCGGGCTCCAAGGTCGTGTCCGACTACTACGAGAAGTCAGGCCTCACGCCGTACCTCGACAAGCTCGGGTTCGGACTCGTCGGCTATGGCTGCACGACCTGCATCGGCAACTCGGGCCCGCTGATCCCTGAGGTCTCCCGCGCCGTCAACGACAACGACCTCGCGGTGGTCTCGGTCCTGTCCGGCAACCGGAACTTCGAGGGCAGGATCAACCCCGACGTCAAGATGAACTACCTCGCCTCACCGCCGCTCGTGGTCGCTTACGCCTTGGCGGGAACCATGGACATCGACCTGCTCACCGACCCGATCGGCCAGGGCTCCGACGGAAAGGACGTCTTCCTCTCCGACATCTGGCCCTCGCCACGCGAGGTGCAGGACATCATCAACGCGTCAGTCGCCTCGTCCGGCTTCGAGTCCTCCTACGCCGACGTCTTCGCCGGAGACGAACGCTGGCAGAGCCTCGAGGTCCCGACCGGCGACTCCTTCGAGTGGGACCCGGCATCGACCTACGTACGCCGCCCGCCGTACTTCGACGGGATGCCGGCCGAACCCGCTCCGATCACTGACATCACGGGCGCCCGGGTGCTCGCGGTCCTCAGCGACAGCGTGACGACCGACCACATCTCCCCCGCTGGTTCGATCAAGAAGGACGGCCCAGCGGGCAAGTACCTCACTGAGCACGGCGTCGAGCCGCGGGACTTCAACTCCTACGGCTCCCGGCGCGGTAACGACGAGGTCATGGTGCGCGGGACGTTTGCGAACATCCGGCTGCGCAACCAGCTCGCCCCGGGCACCGAGGGAGGGGTCACCCGGCACCTGCCCGATGGCGCGCAGACCTCGATCTTCGAGGCGTCGGAGTCCTACATCGCCGACGGCGTACCGCTGGTAATCCTCGCGGGCAAGGAGTACGGCTCCGGGTCGTCACGTGACTGGGCGGCAAAGGGGACGATGCTGCTCGGCGTCCGCGCGGTCATCGCCGAGTCCTACGAGCGGATCCACCGGTCGAACCTGATCGGTATGGGCGTGCTCCCGCTGCAGTTCGCGGCCGGGGAGACCCGCGAGTCACTCGGCCTCACCGGCGAGGAGACCTTCGAGATCACCGGCCTCGCTGGAGCCGACAGCGTCCCGCGCGAGATCACCGTGCACGCCACCTCGGATTCGGGTGACGCCAAGTCGTTCACCGCGACAGTCCGGATCGACACCCCCGGCGAGCAGGAGTACTACCGCCACGGCGGCATCCTCCAGTACGTCCTCCGCTCCCTCCTCTAATACAAGGTGATCATGACCGCTAATTCGATCCGTACGGCGTGTCTTGAATTTGCGCTCATGATCACCGGGGGTTAGCCGTGGATTTGGGGCTTGCCGATCGGGTGTTCCTGGTCACGGGCGGTACGAAGGGGCTCGGCTTCGCGACCGCCCAGGCGCTCGTCGCCGAAGGTGCCCGTGTCGTCGTGTCGTCCCGCTCACCGGAGTCCGTCGACGCCGCCCTCACTCAACTCGGTGAGGCCGCCCGGGGCGTCGCGGCCGACAACGGTGACGACACGGCGGCTGAGCGCCTCGTCAGCACCGCCATGGACGCCTGGGGACGTCTCGACGGCGCTCTGATCAGCGTCGGCGGACCGCCCGCCACAAACGCGCTCGGCGCCACAGACGGGCAATGGCGCACCTCGTTCGAGTCGGTCTTCCTAGGCGCGGTGCGAATGGTCCGCGCGGTTGTGCCCCACCTCGGATCCGGCTCGGCGATCGGCCTGGTGCTGTCCAGCTCGGCGAAGAGCCCGATCGGCGGGCTCGAGATCTCGAACGGGCTGCGACCCGGACTCGCGATGTGGGCGAAGCAGCTCGCCGACGAACTCGGTCCTTCAGGCATCCGCGTCGTCAGCCTGCTGCCTGGGCGCATCCTCACCGACCGGATGCGCGCCCTGTCCCCGACGACCGCGGCCCAGGAGCGCGACTCCCAAGGCATTCCGCTGCGTCGCTACGGCGACCCCGCCGAGTTCGGTCGAGCGGCGGCGTACTTGCTGAGCCCTGCCGCGTCGTACATCACCGGATGCGCGATCCCCGTCGACGGTGGGCTGCTCCGCCTGTTCTGAGGGACCGATCCGCTCGGCCTGACGCCGCCGTCGCGGAGTTGTGCCGGCTATACCTGCTTCACCAGGAACAGGTACGCGCCTGCCAGTCCGGTGACGGACGACGCGATCCCGGACAGCCAGAGACCCCAGCCGCGGGCGACGTGGATGCCGTCGAAAGCGCTGAGGTACGGATCGGCGCTCGGCGACGTGCTGCTGATCTGGCTCAGCACCGGCTTCGCGAAAGCGTTGAACTGACGAATGTGGTCGGAGATCGTCACCCACTCATGGATCACGATGATCAGGGCCACGACCCCGAGGGTCGTCAGGACGCCTGCACAGATCTGGCGGATCTGATGGCTCGACTGCCCCGACGTCAGGGCCGTTCCGGCGGTCAGCAGCCCGGCAATCCCGAGCGCAAGGACATAGCGCCCGTCCATCTCGCTGTGAAGACCGCCGGCCGTGTCGCTGAACCCGAACACGCTGAGCTTGAGCCAGGGCCCCCAGGACCCGACCAGCATCAGCAGGCTGCCGAGAAGCGCGGCTCCGACGATGAGGTTGGCGCTCGACACAGGCGCGGCTGATGGTGGCTGGTGCGCCAGGGTCGATGGTGGTGTGGTCGGTTGACCGGCCGGCCCCGCGAAGAAGTAGTCATCCCCCACGCGCGCAAGCATCGCACGTGGGGGCACCCTAGGCCGGCAGCACGTTGTCGATGGGGACAGGATCGCTCTGCGGCTCGAACTGGGTACGGTACAGCTCGGCGTAGAGCCCGCCCGCCGCGAGCAGCTCGTCGTGGCGGCCTCGCTCCACGACGCGCCCATCGTCGATCACGAGGATCACGTCAGCCTCACGGATCGTCGACAGCCGGTGCGCGATCACGAGGGACGTGCGGCCGGTCAGAGCCGTCGCGAGCGCGCGTTGCACCGCGGACTCCGACTCCGAGTCGAGGTGCGCGGTCGCCTCGTCGAGCACCACCACGGCGGGCGCCTTGAGCAGCAAGCGCGCGATCGCCAGGCGCTGCTTCTCGCCGCCGGAAAGCCGATATCCGCGGTCGCCGACCAAGGTGTCGAGGCCGTCCGGCAGCGAACGGACGAGCTCGGCGATCTGCGCCGACTCGATCGCCGACCAGAGCTCGTCGTCGGTCGCATCAGGTCGGGCGTAGAGAAGGTTGGCGCGAATCGTCTCGTGGAACATGTGCGCGTCCTGTGTCACGGTGCCGACGACATCGCGCAATGATGCGAGCGTCACGTCGCGAACGTTGCGTCCGCCGACCCGCACCGAACCGGCACGTACGTCGTACATGCGCGTGACGAGCTGGGTGATGGTCGTCTTGCCTGCGCCTGACGGCCCCACGAGAGCGACCATCTGCCCGGGCTCGACCCGGAACGTCACGTCATGGAGGACCTGGCGCTCCGGCGAGTTGTCGAGGATCGCGACGGACTCGAGCGACGCGAGCGACACCTCCGCTGCGGTCGGGTAGCTGAAGTCGACATGATCGAACTCAACGGCGACGGCCTCGTTAGCCGGTACGTAGAGCGGCGATGCGTCGGGCGCGTCTGCGATCGCGGGTGGCAGATCGAGTACCTCGAACACCCGGTCGAAGCTGACCAGCGCGGTCATCACGTCAACCTGCACATTCGACAGCGACGTGAGCGGGCCGTAGAGCCGGTTGAGGAAGGCGGTGAGCGCAACGACGGTCCCGACGGTCAGGGCACCGTGAATGGCAAGCCGGCCGCCGAGGCCGTAGACCAGGGCCGTCGCGAGCGCGGCAACCAGCGACAGCGCGACGAGGAAGATGCGCGCGTACATCGCCTGCTGGACGCCGATGTCGGCCACCCGCCTGGCCTTCGTGCGAAAGAGCCGGTCCTCGTCTGCAGGACGGCCGAAGAGCTTCACCAGGAGCGCGCCCGCGACGTTGAACCGTTCGGACATCTGCGTCGACATCTCGGCGTTGAGCGCGTAGCTCTCTCGCGTGATGCGCTGCAGACGGCCCGACATCAGCCGGGCCGGGATGATGAACAGCGGCAGCAGTACGAGCGCCAGCAAAGTGATCTGCCAGGACAGGTAGAACATCGCCCCCAGGACGATCGCCACGCTGATGACGTTGCTGACGACGTTGGACAGGGTTCCGGTGAAGGCTTGCTGGGCGCCGAGAACGTCATTGTTGATCCGGCTGATCAGGGCGCCGGTCTGGGTACGCGTGAAGAAGGCGATGGGCATCCGCTGGATGTGCTCGAAGACCTGTGACCGCATGTCGTAGATCAGGCCCTCGCCGATCCGGGCGGAGAACCACCGGCTGGTCAACGAGATGGCGGCATCGAGGACAGCGAGCAGCGCCACCACTCCGGCAAGCGCCTCGGTCAAGCCCACCCGGCCGTGACCGATGCCCTTGTCCAGGATCGCCTTGAAGATCAACGGGTTGATCGCGCCGATGACGGCGTCGATCACGATCAGCAGCAGGAACCATCCGAGCATGCCTCGGTACGGCGCCGCGAAACGCACGATCCGGCGCAGCGTGCCGGGGGGCAGCTCGGCATCGACCACCGAGCTGTCACGGCGAAAGGACATCGCCATGTGCATGCCGCCGAGCGGCCCGTTCATCGACATTCAGTCAGTCCTCCGTCGGACACAACACCCTCGGCGGCGAAAGCCTTCCGGCGAGACGAAATCGGATGCCGATCAGGTGAAGGCGGAGATACCGGTCACGGCGCGGCCGATCAGCAGCTTCTGCACCTGCGAGGTGCCTTCGTACAGCGTCGTGACCCGAGCATCCCGCAGCAGCTTGCCGACGACGAACTCGTCGACGTACCCGTAGCCACCGTGAACCTGCACCGCCGCGTTGGCGGCACGGACCGACGCTTCCGAGGCGTAGTACTTCGCCATCGAGGCCGCCAGCGTGTACTTCTCGCCTCTCATCTTGAGGTCGGCCACCCGCCACGTCAGCAGCCGTGCCGCTTCGACCTCGACCGCAGTGTCCGCGATCAGCTCCTGGATCAGCTGGAAGCCGGCGATGGGCCGGTCGAACTGCGTGCGTTGGGTCGCGTAGGCCGTCATGACCTCGAGCGCATTCTGCGCCAGGCCGGTGCAGGAGGCCGCAAGCGACATCCGGCCGTCGTCGAGGGCGGAGAGGGCGACCTTGATGCCATCGCCTTCCTCGCCGAGCCGGGCGGACACCGGTACGACGACGTCGTCGAGAGCGATCTCGGCGGTGTCACACGAACGCAGGCCGAGCTTGCCGTGGATCGGCTTGGGGTTGAAGCCGGGGGCGTCACATTGGACCAGGAACGCGGACACGCCCCTCGCCCCCGGTCCGCCGGTGCGGGCCATGACAAGCGCGACCCCCGCGATGTCACCGTTGGTGATGAAGATCTTGGAGCCGTTGATCCGGTAGCTGTCACCTTCGCGTACGGCGGTCGACTCGAGGGCGGCCGGATCGGAGCCGTGATCGGGCTCGGTCAGGCAGAAGCAGCCGAGCGCCTCCCCCGATGCCATCCTCGGCAGCCACTGCTGCTTCTGTGCCTCGGTGCCCCATCGTCCGATCGAGCCGGCGACGAGCCCGAGATGCACCGACAGGATCGACCTCACGTTGGCGTCGCCGCGTCCCAGCTCCTCGATCACGAGGCAGTAGGTCAAGGGGTCCGCGCCGCCGCCGCCGTACTGCTCGGGGATGGTCAGGCCGATCCAGCCGTCACGCTTCAGCCCGTCGAGCGCCTCTTGCGGAAACCGCTCCTCGCGGTCGTTGCGGATGGCGGCCGGCGCCACCACGGCGTCGACCCACTCGCGGACGGAGCGTCGCGCGGCTTCCTGCTCAGCACTGAGGGCGAGATCCATGCACCCAGTGTCTCAGGCCCCCTGCCAGCTATGCCCGCTTGCGTCTGGTCGCGCCGCCACGCCCTCTGAGGCTGGCACCCGACTCGCTGAGAATCCGATGGACGAAACCGTAGGAACGGCCGGTCGACGCCGCAAGCTCGCGAATGCTCGCCCCGCTGTCGTAGCGCTTCCGCAGGGTGGCGGACAACTTGTCCCGCTCACCGCCGGTCACCCGGCTCCCCTTCTTCAGCTCTGCCACGGCCTACCTCCGTATTTCGGCCCGATCCCCCGAATCTCGTTCCCCCCAGGTATCACCCGGGTTGCGCCTGACTAACCCCATGATCATCACGCAAGCGCGATCAGGTCAGCAAGCTCTGCGCTCCAGTGGTCCTCGACACCGTCCGGCAGCAGGAGCACCCGCTGCGGGTCGAGCGCGCTGACGGCGCCCTCGTCGTGGGTGACGAGCACGATCGCGCCCTTGTACGACCGCAAGGCGTCGAGCACCTGCTCGCGACTCGCCGGGTCGAGGTTGTTCGTCGGCTCGTCGAGCAACAGCACGTTGGCGCTCGACACGACCAGGCGGGCCAGCGCCAGCCTGGTCTTCTCCCCGCCGGAGAGCGTGCCGGCGAGCTGCTGCACGACATCGCCGGTGAACAGGAAGGACCCCAGCACCCGCCGCTGCTCGACCTCGGGCAGATCCGGAGCCGCAGCGGCAAGGTTCGCGAGCAGGCTCGCGCCGGGGTCGAGGGTCTCGTGCTCCTGCGCGTAGTAGCCCAGACGCAACCCGTGACCGGGCTCGACCTTGCCGGTGTCGGGAGCCTCGACGCCGGCGAGGATGCGCAACAGCGTCGTCTTGCCGGCACCGTTGAGTCCGAGGACGACCACCCGACTGCCGCGGTCGATCGCGAGGTCGACATCGGTGAAGACCTCGAGCGAACCGTAGGACTTGGACAGCTCGCGGGCGGTGAGCGGAACCCGACCGCAGGATGCCGGCTCCGGAAAGCGCAGCCGCGCCACCCGGTCCTTCTGTCGTTCCGGCTCGAGGTCGGCGAGCAGGCGTTCAGCGCGGCGGGCCATCTGCTGTGCGGCGACCGCTTTCGTCGCCTTCGCCCGCATTCGATCGGCCTGGGCGCTGAGGACCGCCGCCTTCTTCTCGGCGTTGGCCCGCTCTCGCTTACGTCGGCGCTCGTCGGTCTCGCGTTGCGTGAGGTAGGCCTTCCAGCCGACGTTGTAGATGTCGAGTGCGCCCCGAGTGGCATCCAGGTGAAAGACCTTGTTGACCGTCACCTCGAGCAGCTCGACATCGTGGCTGATCACGACGAGGCCGCCACGGTGGCTGCGAAGGAAGTCCCGCAACCAGACGATCGAGTCGGCATCGAGATGGTTGGTCGGCTCGTCGAGGAGCAGCGTGTCGGCGCCGCTGAACAAGATCCGGGCGAGCTCCACCCGGCGCCGCTGTCCGCCCGACAGCGTCCGGAGCGGTTGACCGAGGACCCGGTCCGGCAGCCCCAGGCTTGCCGCGACCGACGCCGCCTCCGCCTCCGCCGCGTACCCGCCCAGCACATGAAGGCGCTCCTGGGCAGCGCCGTACCGCTTGATCGCGCGCTCATCCCCCGCTGCCATCTCCTGTTCGGCGGCGCGCAGGTCCGCCATCACGACGTCCATCCCGCGCCCCGACAGGATGCGGTCCCGCGCCAGCACCTCGAGATCACCGGTACGTGGGTCCTGCGGCAGATAGCCGACGGTGCCGCGATGCTCGACCGAGCCCGCGGCTGGAAGGCCCTCGCCCGCCAACACCCGAGCCAGCGTGGTCTTGCCGGCCCCGTTACGGCCGACGAGCCCGACCCGGTCGCCGTCTGCGACCCGGAACGTTGCGGCGTCGAGGAGAAGGCGGGCGCCGGCGCGAAGCTCGACACCGTTGGCGGTGAGCACTGGAACTCCTCAAGTGGACGACAGGCGGGCTGGTACGACGCGCATCGCGTCGGCCTCGCTCTAGTCCGTCACCCGGCCAAGTCTACGAGGATGGAGCGATGTCGGCGGAGGGGGAAGCAGCTCAACCACGGATCTTCGCCCGGCAGTACTGGCTGCCCCTAACTGGCGTGACCATCGTGATGACGGTGGTCGCCATAGAGGCAATGGCGGTCGCGACCGTGATGCCGACGGTCGCTCACGCCCTGAACGGCGCCCGCTATTACAGCTGGGGATTCACCGCGTACCTGCTCGCGGACGTCGTCGGCATGGTCGACGCCGGGCGTCGTGCCGACCGGCAGGGGCCCGGGCCGGCCCTCCTCGGCGGCCTCGGCCTGTTTGCGGCCGGTCTCCTCGTCGCGTCGGCGGCACCCGACATCGCCGTGTTCCTGGTCGGCCGTGTTCTGCAAGGGCTCGGCGGCGGGAGCATCATCGTCGCGCTGTATGTCCTCGTCGCACGGGCGTTTCCCGCGTCGATGCGACCCAAGGTGTTCGCCTTGCTGTCGACAGCGTGGGTGGTGCCCGCCCTCGTCGGCCCGGCTCTGGCGGGCATCGTCACTGATTCGCTCGGCTGGCGGTGGGTCTTCGCGGGAATCGCGCCGATCGCGTTGGGCGGGACCCTCCTTCTCGTTCCCGTCCTTCGCACGCTCGAGCCGCGACCGGCCGCGGCACATCCGACAGCTCGACCGTCCGATGGCTTCCGGCTCGCCGCCGCGCTTGGCCTGCTTCAGCTCGCCGTCCAGCTGCTCGACTGGCGCGGCGCCCCACTGGCCGTGGCAGGCGTCGCGGTCGGCTTCCGGCCACTGCGTCGCCTCCTGCCTGCGGGGTCACTGCGCCTCGCCCACGGGCTGCCGGCGGTGGTGGCCCTGCGCGGAGTCATCACGTGCGCCTTCTTCGGTGCTGAGGCGTACCTTCCCCTGACGCTCACCCGCGTCCACGGCGGATCACCACGAGTCGTCGGGATTCCGCTGACGCTTGCAGCGCTCGGCTGGGCTGCGGGCTCCTGGTTGCAGGGCCGTAGCGTCGGACGCCGCGTCGCCCTCGTCCGCGCCGGGTTCGCGCTCGTGGCCGCCGGAGTGGCGGCGCTGGTCGTGATTGACGTGCACCAGACCTCGTTGTGGCTCGCGGTGCCGATCTGGACGGTTGCCGGTGCGGGCATGGGCTTGGCGATCACGCTCGTCGCCGTACTGGTCCTCGAGCTTTCCCCCGAGGCAGAGCAAGGAGCGAACTCTGCCGCCCTTCAGATCAGCGACATGACAGGGAGCGTCGTGGGGATCGCAGGTGCCGGAGCCGTGATCACGGCGTTCGGTGTACACAACCTCAGCGCGGCGGCAGTCGTCGCGGACATCGGATTGGCAACGGTCGCCGCGCTCGGGATGGTCCTGGCCGGCAGGATCTCCGTCAGACGTTGAAACCGAGTGCGGCGAGCTGCTCGCGGCCCTCGGGGGTGATCTTGTCCGGCCCCCACGGCGGCATCCAGACCCAGTTGATCCGTACGCCGCTGGTGAGACCCTCCAGTGCCGCTGCCGCCTGGTCCTCGATCACGTCGGTGAGCGGGCACGCAGCGGACGTGAGGGTCATGTCCACCACCGCGACCTTCTCGTCGTCGAGAGTGACGCCGTAGACGAGCCCGAGGTCGACCACGTTGATGCCAAGCTCTGGGTCGACGACGTCATGCATCGCCTCCATCACGTCGTCGACTGTTGTCGTCGTGGTACCGGTCTCGCTGGTCATGCGTCCTCCGCCATCGATTGTGCGGTTGCGTCTTTCCAAGCCATCCACGCCAAGAGCGCGCACTTGATGCGAGCCGGGTAGCGCGACACCCCGGCGAACGCGACCGCGTCCTCGAGGAGGTCTTCGTCGGGCTCGCCTTCACCCTTCGACTGCATCAGCCGCAGGAACTCCCCGTGCACCTCGAGCGCGTCGTCGACGGACTTTCCGATGACCAGGTCCGCCATGACGCTCGCCGATGCCTGAGAGATCGAGCAGCCGTGACCGTCGTAGGAGACGTCCGCGACCTTGTCGCCGTCGAGGTGCACGCGCAAGGTGATCTCGTCACCACACGTCGGGTTCAGGTGGTGGACCTCGGCCTCGAACGGCTCGCGAAGCCCGCGGTGATGGGGCTTGCGGTAGTGCTCGAGGATGATCTCCTGGTAGAGCGAGTCGAGCTGCGGCGTAGGAGCATTCGCGGCGGTCATCCGAAGAAGCTCCGCACCTTGCCGAGGCCCTCGATCAAGGCGTCCACGTCCGAGGTGTCGCTGTAGAGATGCAGCGACGCTCGGCTGGTCGCCGGTACGCCGAAGCGCAGGCACGCGGGACGCGCACAGTGATGCCCGACCCGAACCGCGACACCGCCCTCGTCGAGCAGCTGCCCCACATCGTGCGGGTGGATCCCATCCATCACGAACGACACCGCACCGCCACGCGCCTCGGTCGTGGTCGGGCCGATCACCCGCAGCCCCTCGATCGACGACAGGCCGTCCAGCAGGTAGCCGGTGAGCGCCAGCTCGTGCTCGTGGATCGCATCCATGCCGAGATCGGTGAGGTAGTCGACGGCCGCGCCGAGCCCCACCGCCTGCGTGATCGGGGGGGTGCCGGCTTCGTACTTGTGCGGAGGAGCGGCGTACGTCGAACGCTCCATCGTGACCTCGTCGATCATCTCCCCACCGCCGAGGAACGGCGGCAGGGTCTCGAGGAGGTCCAACCGCGCCCACAACACGCCGATCCCGGTGGGACCGCACATCTTGTGACCGGTGAACGCCATCGCGTCGACGCCAAGGGAAGCCACGTCGACGGGAAGATGCGGCACCGACTGTGAGCCGTCGAGAACCGTTCGGGCTCCGACCTCACGAGCCCGTGCCACCACTGTGGACACATCGTTCACGGTGCCGAGCAGGTTCGACTGGTGGACGAACGCAACGACCTTCGTGCGCTCCGTGATGACCTGGTCGAGGCTGCCGAGGTCGAGCCGCCCGTCGTCGGTGAGCCCGATCCACTTCAACGTTGCTCCGGCGCGCTTGCAGGCGAGCTGCCACGGCACCAGGTTGGAGTGGTGCTCCATCTCCGTGATGACGACCTCGTCGCCGGCACCGAACGGCAACACGTTGGCCATCACGTTGAGGGCTTCGCTGGAGTTCTTGGTGAACACGACCTCACGTCGGTCAGGGGCGCCGACGAACGTTGCGACCTTCGTCCTCGCATCCTCGTACGCCGCGGTCGCTTCCTCGGCGAGGGTGTGGATGCCGCGGTGCACGTTGGCGTTGTGGCGCTCGTCGTGCTCCCGGATCGCGTCCAGCACGCGCGTCGGCTTCTGCGACGTCGCGGCGCTGTCGAGGTAGACCAGCGGCACGCCCGGGCGCACCTCCCGATCGAGGATCGGGAAGTCCTTGCGAACTACGGCGACGTCGTAGGTCATCCGGTGAACTTTTCGTAGCCCTCGGCCTCGAGGGTGTCGGCGAGCTCCGGACCGCCGTCGGCGACGATCCGGCCGCCGACGAACACGTGGACGTAGTCCGGCTGGATGTAGCGCAGGATGCGCGTGTAGTGCGTGATCAGCAACGTGCCGGTGGTGCCGGCTTCGCGCACCCGGTTGACGCCGGCGGACACGATGCGCAGCGCGTCGACGTCGAGACCGGAGTCGGTCTCGTCCAACACGGCGACCTTCGGCTTGAGCAGCTCGAGCTGCAGCACCTCGAACCGCTTCTTCTCACCACCCGAGAAGCCCTCGTTGATCGAGCGCTCCCGGAATGACGGGTCGATCGACAGCCGGTCGAACGCCTCGTTGAGGTCCTTGGCCCAGGTGCGCAGCTTCGGGGCCTCGCCGGTGATCGCCGTCACCGCCGTACGAAGGAAGTTCGAGACACTGACACCTGGCACCTCGACCGGGTACTGCATGGCGAGGAACAGGCCGGCGCGAGCACGCTCGTCGACGCTCATCGCGAGGACGTCCGCCCCGTCGAGCGTCACGCTGCCGCCGGTCACCGTGTAGCGCGGGTGCCCTGCGATCGAGTACGCGAGCGTCGACTTGCCGGATCCGTTCGGGCCCATGATCGCGTGTGTCTCGCCCTGCTTCACGGTGAGGTCGACACCGCTGAGGATCTCGCGCGGCTGCGTGCCGTCGCCGTCTGCCGCGACGGTGACGTGCAGGTCCTTGATCTCCAACGTGGCCACTTGACTCGCTACTCCTTCACGTCGACGAGAACGTCGTCGCCGTCGACTCGGACTGGGTAGGTCTTCACTGCTTCGGTCGCGGGCGGGCCGATCGGCTTGCCGGTGCGCAGGTCGAACCTCGACCCGTGCAGCCAGCACTCGACCGTGCCGGCGCCGACCTCACCGTCGGAGAGCGCGACCTCGGCATGTGAGCACTCGTCCGCGAGGGCGAGCACTTCACCCTGGCTCCGCGCCAGGCACACCGGTAGGCCGTCGACCTCGACGGCCGTGGCGGACTCGTCAGCCAGGTCCGACAGCGCACACACGCGTACGAAGCTCATCGGGCCAGCTCGCTCTCGACTGCCGCGAGCAGCCGGTCACGAACCTCCGGGATGTCGATTCGCTCGATGATCTCGGCGAAGAACCCACGGACCACCAACCGCCGTGCCTCGTCCTCCGGGATGCCGCGCGACATCAGATAGAACAGCTGCTGGTCGTCGAACCTTCCGGTGGTGCTCGCATGGCCGGCGCCTGCGACCTCACCGGTCTCGATCTCGAGGTTCGGAACGGAGTCCGCGCGGGCGCGGTCACCGAGCAGGAGGTTCCGGTTCTCCTCGTAGGTATCGGTACCCGTCGCATTCGCACGGATCAGGACATCGCCGATCCACACCGTGCGCGCGCTGTCGCCATGCGCAGCACCCTTGTAGGTGACTCGGCTACGACAATTCGGCTGATCGTGGTCGATGAACAGCCGGTGCTCGAGGTGCTGACCCGCATCAGCGAAGTACAAGCCGAGCAGCTCCGCACTCGCTCCTGGACCACCGAAGCGCACCGTGGGCGTGATCCGGACCAGGTCGCCACCGAGAGAGACAACTGCGGCGAGGTACGACGCGTCGCGCCCGACGCGCGCCGCATGGTGCTCGAGGTGAACCGCGTCGTCGTCCCAGTCCTGCAGGCTGACCAGAGTCAGCTTTGCGCCGTCACCGACCAGAACTGACAGTACGCCGGCGAACGTCGTGCTTCCCGTGTGGTCGAGCACGATCGTCGCGGCCGCGTTCGCGCCGATGTCGACGATGAAGTGACCCCACGTGGTCTCGGCCGTGCCGACGCCGTGTCGCTCGATGAGGATCGGGCGGGACACCTCTGCGTTTGCCGGCACGCGTAGGACGGTCGCACCGGCCGCATGCGCGTGTGCCAGAACCGCAACCCGGTCGACCGGGGCGGGCACGGCGGTGCGGATCGGGTCATCCGCAGCCACCTCGACGAGCTCAACGCCGTCGGGCAGGTCGGCGATGAGCTTGAGGCGCAGGTCGCTCGCCTCGGCTTCGAACAGACCGCGCAGGCGCCGCGTCGGGGTGAAGCGCCACTCTTCCTCACGACCGGTGGGAACCGGGAAGTCGGCGAGGTCGAACGAGGCCGGCCGCTGCGCAGCGGAGCGCAGCGGGGTGGTGTCCAGAGCCATCAGCCGACGGCTCCTTCCATCTGCAGCTCGATCAGGCGGTTCAGCTCGAGGGCGTACTCCATCGGCAGCTCACGGGCGATCGGCTCGATGAAGCCGCGCACGATCATCGCCATCGCCTCTTCCTCGGAGATGCCGCGCTGCATCAGGTAGAAGAGCTGGTCGGCGCTGACCTTGCTCACGGTCGCCTCGTGACCCATCTGTACGTCGTCCTCCCGGACGTCGACGTACGGGTAGGTGTCGGAGCGGCTGATGTCGTCGATCAGCAACGCGTCGCACTTCACCGTCGACTTCGAATGGTGCGAGTTCTTGTTGATCTGCACCAGTCCGCGGTACGACGTGCGTCCGCCGCCGCGCGCGACCGACTTGCTGATGATGTTGCTCGACGTGTTCGGCGCAGCGTGCACCATCTTCGATCCGGCGTCCTGGTGCTGGCCCTCGCCGGCAAATGCGATCGACAGCGTCTCGCCCTTGGCGTGCTCACCAACCAGCCAGACCGCCGGGTACTTCATCGTGACCTTGGAGCCGAGGTTGCCGTCGATCCACTCCATCGTCGCGCCTTGGTGCGCCATCGCGCGCTTCGTGACGAGGTTGTAGACGTTGTTCGACCAGTTCTGAATGGTCGTGTAGCGAACCCGTGCGTCCTTCTTCACGATGATCTCGACGACGGCGGAGTGCAGCGAGTCAGACGAGTAGATCGGAGCTGTGCACCCTTCGACGTAGTGCACGTAGGAGCCCTCGTCGGCGATGATCAGCGTCCGCTCGAACTGGCCCATGTTCTCGGTGTTGATCCGGAAGTAGGCCTGCAGCGGGATGTCGAC
>Ga0164242_10000451_pt1 | contig 49640 bp, 59 predicted proteins | sample OricomgcompostMG_FD_108783 | JGI IMG/M metagenome (GOLD analysis project Ga0164242, IMG submission 108783) | Miracle-Growth compost microbial communities from Emeryville, California, USA - Original compost - Miracle growth compost (MG) ...
ATTAATCCGCCAATTGCTTTATATTATATGCAAGGCTTAAACACGACCCCCTTACACGGCCACGCTGCATTATTTGGCGTATATGGCGTTTTAGGAATCGGCCTCATGTTATTTGTTTTAAAAGGATTGTACCGCCAAAATGTCTGGAAAGATACTTGGATCAGCTTTGCCTTTTGGAGCATTAATATCGGCTTAATGCTGATGCTTTTATTAAGCCTGTTGCCTATTGGGTTATTGCAAACCATAGCGAGCGTTAACCACGGCATGTGGTATGCAAGGTCTGCCGAATTTATGCAGCAGCCTTTAATGAATACCTTACGGTGGATGCGCTTGTTTGGTGATACTATTTTTGCACTGGGAACCGTAGCACTTGCCATTTTTGTTATCGGGTTGGCTACCGGCTGGAGCTACAAAAAAGATGAGTATGACCTAAAGAAGGTAGACGAAAACAAGTAGGTTTCCATTTTATAGCTAAAAATTCTCCGGAGAAATTCGGAGAATTTTTTTGTGCCTTTTTTCTTGTACCGATTCCGCTTTATAGCTGCCACGCTGTTTCCGGAAAGGGAATGCAACGTTGCCACGAATGCTTAGGGATCGCCGGTGGATTGTCCAATCGTCCGGATGGTTTTGCAGGGCTTCTTTGCTGCTGGAAGCTTCCTAATTATTGAGTTTTTTAACGGCATAAAAACTTTAAAATATGATCAAGATCATTTTTTCGTCTGCCGGGCATCAACAAAAAGGATAGGACATCGACCTACTTTTGACTTAATTACTAAGAATCAAAAAGCAGTGAAAACAACTTATTTAAATCGATGTTTGCCGCAAATAATTTTTTCGCGACGAATATTACGGCTGTTCGTGTGCGCTTGTATATGGCTTACGGCCTGCAATCAACATGCAAAAAATAACACAGGAGCTGACGATACGACTGCCGTGACCGGAGAATACAACCCCGTGCTGACCTTTGCCCCAAATGTTCCGGAAGCCAGAGATAATGCGGCACCCAAAAAAGTAATGGTAGAAATTGAGGTGGTCGAAAAAGTCATGAAACTGGCTGACGGGGTAGACTATACGTTTTGGACGTTCGGCGGCAAGGTGCCAGGCCCGTTCATCAGGGTACAGGAGGGGGATGAAGTAGAGTTGCGCCTGGATAACAATGCGAATAATAAAATGCCGCATAATATTGATCTCCACGCCGTGAATGGTCCGGGAGGGGGCGCCGACGCCACCATGACCGTTCCAGGGCATTCATCCGTGTTCAGGTTCAGGGCGCTTAATCCCGGTCTATTCGTTTACCATTGTGCCACAGCGCCGGTAGGGATGCACATTGCAAATGGAATGTATGGTCTTATTCTCGTAACTCCAAAAGAGGGACTTCCAAACGTTGATAAAGAGTTTTATCTCATGCAGGGTGAATTCTATACCAAGGGAAAAAATGGAGAGCCCGGCCTGCAGCCGTTTGACATGGATAAAGCCGTTAAGGAGCAGCCGGAATATGTGGTATTCAATGGTTCGGCAGGTTCAACCACAGGCGCCAATGCATTACAAGCCAAAGTAGGTGACCGGGTCAGGATCTATGTGGGCAACGCCGGACCCAACCTCACTTCCTCGTTTCACGTCATCGGACAGATTTTTGATAAGGTATACCTGGAAGGAGGCAGTCAGATCAACCGAAACGTTGGCACGACACTTATCCCGGCGGGAGGCGCCACCATTGTAGAGTTTACCTGCAAGGAGCCTGGTACCTTTAATATTGTTGATCATTCCATTTTCCGTGCCTTTAACCAGGGGGCCTTGGCACAACTGGTTGTTACCGGTCCCGCTGATAAAAATATTTATTCGGGTAAGCTGGCAGACGAGTTCTATTTTCCGCCTATCCCCGACCAGGCGGGCAAAAAGGACAAACCGGTAATTGAAGCGTCTTCACCCGAGCCTTCGTTCGCCGATCGTTTTAAAGATGGCCACGCGCTCTTTGAATCCAATTGCAGCAGTTGTCATCAATCGACAGGCCTTGGCTTGCCCGGATCATTTCCACCGCTGGCAAAATCCGATTTCTTAATGAACAGGCAGGATATGGGCATTGGTGTCTTGCTTCACGGGATTAACAACGAACCCATCACCGTAAACGGGAAACACTTTCAGGGTGTAATGCCCCAACTTTCCCTAACCGATGATCAGATAGCCAGCATCCTAACTTACGTCAGGAACAGCTGGGGTAACAAGAGTCCTGCTGTAAAAGCAAGCGAGGTAAAGAAAATACGCAATCAATAAACACCGAAGTGAAAATTGTTAACGCACTAATGGTAATTATCTGTTCCCTGGCGCCCTTGAAAAATTATGGCAAGGCATCGCCAGTCAACGGGAAACAACATCCGGGAAACAGCGTTGCGGGTATGGTCCGCATTCCCGGCGGCAGCTATCGTCCCTTCCTTCACCGGAAAGATCAGCCGGCGGTGATCAGGGTCCATTCATTTTTATTGGATATCAACGCTGTTACGAATGAAGATTTCCTTGCGTTTGTAAAAGCTAATCCGAAATGGGCGAGGTCGAAGGTTTCCAGGTTATTTGCCGATCTCAGTTATCTGAATCAATGGACAGGGGATTTTGAGATAGGTGACGATAAAATTAAGCATAGCCCGGTTACCAATATATCATGGTTTGCCGCTAATGCTTATGCCCGGTGGAAAGGCAAACGGCTGCCTACCCAAACTGAATGGGAATATGCTGCGGCAGCACCGCCAATAAGTACCAAAAAAAATGCACGGCTAACGAGGATTATATTGGCCTGGTATGACCATCCCAATCCTATTATTTTACCACACGTTCAGTCTACCTACAAAAATACTTACGGATTATATGACATGCACGGTCTCATCTGGGAATGGGTTGAGGATTTTAACAGTATAAACATGGGGGATGATAATACGGGCGGAACGAATATTAATAGCTTTTCTTGCGCTGCAGGTTCGCTTAATAGTGCTGATAAAGAAGATTATGCCGCCTTTATGCGGTTTGCCTTCCGGCAAGGCCTGCAGGCCCGGTATACGATCAGAAGCCTGGGTTTCCGCTGTGCAAAAGATGATGCAACTATAACTAATTTATAAATAGGATCATGAAAACAAATCGCATATTATTAGGATTGGTAACATTGGCATTATTATCTTGCCATAAAAAACCAGCCACAAAAACACTTCCATGCTGCCAGAAGGATGGCGCAGTTGCAGGCATGGCATCGCAGCCGGCGTCTGGCAGTACTTCCATCTATCAATTGACGGGCACATGGACAGATCAGCATGGAAAACAACTGACATTAAACACGCTGCAGGGGCGCCCTCAAATAGTTGCCATGATTTTCACGCACTGTACATCTGTCTGCCCCCGCGTTGTAGAAGAAATGAAGACGATCAGGGACTCTCTTCCTGCCGCCTTCAGAAATAAAGTGGGCGGAGTATTGGTTTCTTTCGATCCGGATAGAGATACACCGGTACAAATGAGACTATTTGCGAAGCAACGACAGTTGGATGAGCAATGGGAGCTGCTTCAAGGCAGCGCTGATCAGGTGAGGGAGTTATCAATGGCATTGAATGTCAGATATCAGAAACTTTCTGGCGGCGATTTTAGCCACTCGGGCAATATCTTTATACTGGACCAGGCAGGAAATATCGTTCAGGTCGTTGACGGCCTGAACGGCAACGTACGCAATGCTGATTCCGTTCTCTGCCGGCTCCTTCGATAAGGCTCACGGATATTGTTTGGCAGCCTGAATAAGAAGAGTTGCCGAAGCGATAGGTCACATAAAACCCGGTCTATCGTTTTAAGAAGGGTAATCGATATTCTTCCTTTCAATTATCAAAATGGTCTTGTTTAAAGACGGCAAGTATTTTTTATAGAAACTAAGATAGTTAAACTTATGCCTTTTCTATTACAATGCTCACCGCATTACCACCAAACCCAGTGGCGTTAATCAATATTTTTTGGAGAGGACGCATTTGGTTTTGCTTAGACAGATAAGGTATATCAATAAAGTGGTCATGCTGAAGCATCAATAAGCCCATTTCGATACTCAATGCACCCGATGCCCCTAAGCTATGGCCTATTTTCCATTTATTACAGGTAAGCAAAGGCGCGTTGCTGCCAAATAACGCTTCAATAGCCTGCATTTCGGAGCTGTCGCCTTGGATGGTTCCGGGCGAATGGAGTATCACCACGTCAACGCTTTGCAGGTCGTGCCCATTAAGCGCCATACGCATACTGCGCTGCAGGCAAATGGCATCTGCAGATACCGAGGCCCCGTGTTTGATAATTTCGGTGCTGTAACCTATGCCGGTAATAAAGGCAATGGCATTATCAGTGGCGGCTTCCAGGCAAAAACTAGCGGCTCCTTCACCAATGATCATGGTGTTTCTTGTTTTCGAAAGGTCCATTGGCCGGCAGGGATATTCATTAAAAAGCGTTGAATAAATTTTTAGTGCCTTCATTTGGGTAAGGGTGAAAGGAGTGAGGCAGGCTTCACTGCCGCCAGCGATAAACCGGGTAGAAAGTCCTGATGTCAGCCATACCACTGCATTGGCTACCGCGTGCATGGCTGAAGAGCAGGTGATGGAATGCGAGATGACGGGCCCGGTACTGTTCAGGTCAGCAGCTACCCAGCTGGCTATATTACCCAATGTAGTAATAGGCGATGTGAACGGGTCAGTTTTCTGCCTGCCGCTTTCAATAAACTCAGCATGATATTTTTCGAATGCGGTGGTGGCGCCGCGCGATGACCCGATATTGATGCCAAAAGTTTGATCGCCTACCCAGCCAGCGTGCCGGACTGCCAGGCGCGACGCAGCGATGGCATACCATACGACAGGATCGAGGTGCCTGTACCTTTTATGTTGACTTATTGAGTTGACAATAGCTTCAACATTCCGGGTAATAGGGGCGCCCCAAACTCCCCCCGCCCGGGTAGCTATCCTACTGAAAAAATGACGGTTACTAAGGTAATGATCCCATATCAGTGGATGTTCCGTCCCCAATGGCGACAGGCTTCCCCAACCCGTAATGGCCACTTTAATCTTATGCATGAGCCAATAACTAAGCCACAGGGGGCTTACTCCATTTTAGCTTTTTACGGAAGATGTTTCGGCTACCAGTCATCTTAACAGTACTGAGCTGGATGCACCAGATTTCTCCCGGCATCATTTTGGCAAACGGAAACCGAAGATGATAGATGTAATTACCGTTGATATAACCGGAATTACCGGGATATAACACAGTGCCGGTTAATTGTATACCTTTAAGGGATAACATTTCGGTTTTTTCAGGTAGTATAGTGCCGGCAATGTATGGGCTTTCAAGTAATAAGCGTGAGTGAAGTGTGTCTCCCGACGACTTAAAAAACAACAAATGATCTTTTAAATCTTCCGCATAAAAGCAATTAAAGCAATGCGGCCTATTTTCGCTGTCCAGGCAACAAATAGTTGCTATTTTATTTTCGCTGATAAATTGAGCCATTTCTGTTTCCATCCTACAAAACAAGTTGTTTTTAAGGGTACTAAACATGATGGTCATCATATTATCAGAACAGTTGCATTAAGATAAATTATTTCCGAGTTTGCATTTAAACTTACCAGGGACTATGATCTGTCCTGCTCCATTGTGTCCACAGCATGGACACAGTTCAAAATATCGACCAAACAAAGATAATGCATGCACTGCGTACACTATTAAAAGCCCTAATTGTACCGCACTTGAATGAGGCCTTATTCTTTTCAACAGCCCGGATGCCATAACAAAGCCGTTGCCGTGAGATCCTGCAGCGGCCTGTTGTTATTGACTTCCAGGGGTTAACTTACTTTTTAGCAATTACGTCCGGTAGCTCATGGTAAAGTGCATGTTCCAGCCGGCCATCAAGCTGGTAGACATCATCAAAAGTTTCGAGTTGACCATCCCTGATCAAGCAGGTGAGGTAGGTAACCTTGAATGGAATGCCTCTTTTGAGCCGGATGTTTATTTCCTGGCCGGCATTGACGCCGCGGCGAAGTGCAGGCAGCTGGCTGGCGCCGGGTTGCAATTTAAGGAGTTCAGCAGCAAGGTCAGCGCCATTGGCAATGCCAATATTTCCTTTGGTTACTGCCCGCTGCGCTTTATGGTACCAATCGGGGGAATTAAACTCCGCCATACTCACGGGATATTTACTTACAAAAACAAATTCCAGTTGGGAACGGAGATTGGATTTCAAATTCAGCTGCACCAAGGGCAATTCTTCGGAAATGCGCAACGAACGGGTAAGCGTTGCTGCCGGGAGAGCGTGTATTCCCGTTAGCGTTCCGGCCAGTAGCGGCGTAGGGTGTGCCTTGTTCCCTACAATGACCGGGTACCGGTAAGTGGTGTCCTTTAAAAAAATACTCAACATAAAGGTCGGGATATTGACCTGAATATATGGGCCGTCGGCTATGCCAGCCCATCGCAAGCGTTCCATATTAATGGCCACCTTGCGGACCTGTTCTTCGGGAACCTCGTAGCAATCCCCGGTGTACAAGCCTTTCCATTTGTACATCCAGTACTGCAAATGCTGGTAAGCTTTGGATTTGGGTTGGACCGCCTCCACCGCCTGTACCAGGTCAGGCAGTTTGATGGCTGAACTCAGTACGGTATCCAGCCTGAGATCGCCTTGTCCGGCATCCACCGCTTTTGCGGTCAGTTCCGGATTCAGTTTTCCGTAATGCAGGTGATCCAGCAGGGTAAGCATGGCATCCGTCAGCAGGATATCAAAGGCGGCCTTTTTCTCCCCGCTTACCGTAGCGGGCTTTTCAACGATGGCCCGCAGTTCGTCATAGGTCAGTTCGGCCGGATGATAATCGCTGTGCGAAAGCCCGTATTGCAGTACGCAATCCAGCAGCATCATCGCCTGCCAGGCATGCCCGGTTTCGCCTCGCTCCGGTGTCAGCCAAACCTGCCGGTATTCCCGGCTGCTGTAAAAGCGTTTTACGGTCGCTGGAAAATATAGCGATTTAGTTCCGCTCGTATGACGGAGCTGTCCCCTGATTGGCCCGGTCAGTTCATCCTTTTGGGCCTGTGCCATGGCTCCCTGGTCCACCAAAAAAAACAGGAAGGCGAATGCCAGGGCATACCCGCAACGGGTAAGGCTGGCAACGATCCGGTTATGGCTTAAATTTTTCATCGTTATGTTTTTAACAAAATTCCATAAAAGCTGCTGCCTATATAATGATAACGGTCAGGGCGGACTGTGATTTTAGGCCGGTTTTTCCGTATCGGGAAATGCCGGGTATCACATTCTCCAATGCCTGCTGTCATTTTCTGTAAGGTCAGGGCGGGTTAATCTTGTTGTATGAAAAAAGTAAGCATTAAGCACATCACCTTTGCCCATCAATCAATCCTTCGGGGACTGGATTTTTATGAATTGGAACTGCGTTTCCTGACGGAACGCCTCGAAGAAATAGCCGCGGATAATACAGGCCGGGAAGCTGCTGAAAAGGTTGAGACTTTTCAGAACCAGTTTACCATCCATAAAGACCAGATCAGTTTGCTGAAACACCGGGTCAATGAAAATTTTGCTCGCCTGCAGCATAGCCTCGATCCTTCCGGGAATTATGTGGACGAAAATGTCGTACAGGATGGTGAAAAGATCGGCGAGGACTACGCTACCGAAGAACAGCTATTCAAAGACATGCGTCAGGAATTCAACCGCTTTGCAGCGGTTTGGTTATAAGCCTATCAATTAGTTCATAGATATGAAAGATCAACAGCAAAATCAGCCGGCAGAAAGCGTTTTTCTGCAGTCACTCGGTGCAGCAGGTACCGTGACAGGTTCAAAGCATTTACTGATCACGCCCCATATGACCCTGATGGTTGACTGTGGATTGTTCCAGGGAATCAAAGCATTGCGGGAAAAGAATTGGGAACCCTTGCCGGTTGACGCCACTTCGATCGGCTGCCTGATCCTTACCCATGCGCACCTCGATCATTGCGGTTATATTCCCTTGCTGGTCAGGTATGGTTTCCGCCAGCCGATCTATATGACCGGGCCCACTCGCGACCTGGCCGAGATCATCCTGCGGGATTGTGCTAAATTGCAGGAAGAGGACGCCGACCGGGCCAACCGGCACGGCTATTCCAAACACCAGCCGGCAAAGCCGCTTTATACCACGGAAGATGTGGAAGCCGCGCTGCCCTTGTTCCGGGTCTGCGAAACGGGCGAAGAGATCCGGCTCAACCCGCAGATCACCTTTCAGTTTTATCCGTCTGCTCATATTCCCGGTGCCTGCTCCGCGGTTATCCGGTGTTATGGCCGGACGATCGTCTTTTCGGGGGATATCGGCCAGTTAAAATCCGAACTGTTACCGGCGCCTGCAGCATTACCTGCTGCTGACTTCGTGGTTATGGAATCGACTTATGGCAACCGGTTGCACCAGGGAGGTGATACTGCAGCGGAACTGGCGATGGTCATCAATGATACCCTATTTAATAAAGGGAACGTCCTGATCCCGTGTTTTGCCGTAGGCCGGGCGCAGGAGGTCATGCACATGATCTACCGGCTGAAACAAAACAATCAGATACCACCGCAAGTACCGGTCTACCTGGATAGCCCCATGGCTGCCTCTGCCGGAAAAGTGTTAATGCATTTCCCGGAATGGTTCACAATCGGTGAAAAGGAAGTTGCCCGGATGTTCAGCGGTGTGACCGTTAACGAGGACTACCAGGGAACCGAAGAGATCATCAACCGCCGCGGCAGCAAGATCATCCTCGCCGCCAGTGGGATGCTCACCGGCGGGCGGGTATTGTCTTACCTGAAAAATTACCTTTCCGAAAAACATAACACCATCGTATTGATCGGCTTTCAGGCAGAAGGCACCCGCGGGCGCGCCTTATTGAATCATGCGCATGAACTCAAAATTCACGGCAAATATTATCCGGTCGTTGCCGGCGTCCGCGAAATAGACGGCTTATCAGCACATGCCGACCAATCCGAATTACTGCAATGGGCAGATCAGTTTAAAACGTGCAAACCGCTGGTATTTCTGGTTCATGGTGAACCCGGTGCCCAGGAAACGCTCCGTGTAAAAATAAAAGATGATTTGGACCTGAAGGTACATATCATGAAACCAAATGAACCAGTCTGGCTGTTCAGCACGAACGTCTAAATCACCTCCAGGTGGCGTCGGACACAGGTCAGTAGTGTTTGACCATCAAAGGGCTTGATCAGGTAATCGCTTATACCGAGGTTGCTGGCTTTTTGAATATCCTTCCGCTCTGACTGTGCCGTAGAAAACACGAATGGGGTAGTTTTGTATTTGGGGTCTTGCTTCAGCTCGTTAAAAACCTCATAGCCGCCCATGACCGGCATGGCCACATCACAAATGACCAGGTCAGGATTGATTAGGTGTCTCAGGGAAACACCCTGCGCGCCATCCGGCGCCGCGTAAACTTCATAACCCTCAAGCTCCAGTAATTCGCTGGCGCATTCACGGATATCGGTATTATCCTCGATCAGCAGGATGACAGGTTTCACAGGCATAAGGGCTTTGGCTGAATGTCATAGAGTTACTCCAAGATACAGCTTCTGCGAATACCTGCCAAAAAAAGTTTTTCCACGGTCCTTGAAAAGGTTAAGGATAGGAGCCCGCAAAGAAAGGCAGCCCCGCAATAGCGGCCGCCTTTCTTTATTCGATTTCGGTCAATAAACCAGTTCGGGTTCTTCTACCACCAGCTTACTATCCAGGCTGAATATGCCGGGGCCTGCCCAAACGGCATTTTCGGCTTCCTTCTTTTCCGCAAAGGAACGGACCTTCCCGGTCAGTGTTGCCTTGTTTCCTTCCACAGTAACTGTGATCTTTTCTGCATCTACCGTAGCGCTGCGGTGGAATGCCGCACGGATCTTTTTCTCCAGCTCATGCACCGTTACTTTGGGCTTAACCGTGATCAGGTTGGATACCGAACGGACACCGGTCAGGTATTTCACGGCATTGGTCGCGCTGCAGCGCTCAAAGGCCCACTCCACTTCACCCTCCAGCTTTACAAAGCCGTCCTCCACTTTCACCTGGATGCGGTCATCAGGGATGGCGGCATGCCATTTCAATGCGTTGAGCACCGCGGCAGCGATCTCCGTATCGTTTTTGCGGTAGGCCGGGGATAGGCCAACCTGGATCTCTTCGGCCACGGCTTTTACCCCAAATACTTTCTTGGCGGCCTGCTCGGCTTCCAGTTTTTTCGCGTAGCTGTCCACCTGCCCGGTCAGCGTAACAATACCGTTCTTCACGGAAACACCGATCTCCGCGGCGCGCAGGAAAGGCTGCCACTGCAGCTCCGCCATCACGTCTTTTTGAATTTCAAGGTCTGTTTTCATAACATTTGGATTTTGTTAATGAATAATGATTTGTACCTCAAAATAAGCGCATGAGCGGCTTTTGGAGAATGATGCCGGTCATAACGAAATCTGATGCCCGTCGGCAATTTTCAATTCGTCATTTTTATTGAATCAGGCAATGACAAAGATCATCGCTAAGCCTGATCCTGCTCATGCTGCTGTGTTGGAAAGCAGCTTACTTTTGGTGTATATCCGATGGACGGAATTTATTCCGGGTTCGGAAGGACGCGGCGACTACCAGCCAGGTATCGCCGGTAAACGGAGCCGAAAGATCGGCTCCGTTATTTTTTTATAGTCTGCTTAGCTGATCTTCGTACCGAACAGGTAACCGACCAGGGCGGTGACCGCCATAGCGACCGTACCCCAGAAACAAATACGCAAGACCGCCTTGCCCGTATGGGTACCACCAGCCTTTGCCGCCACATAGGCCGACAGTGCCAGGAACAGGATCGCAAATCCATATTGATAATAGACCATTGCGGGGATCGGCGCAAACAGCGCGACCAGCAGCGGCAATACACCGCCCACGATAAAGGATCCTGCCGAAGCTAAGGCAGCCGTTAGCGGTTGCGCCTGCGTGATGTCATTAATGCCCAGCTCATCCCGGGCATGGGAGGCCAGCGCATCATGGGCGGTCAGCTGCTGGGCGACCTGCCTAGCCAGCTGTTCGTCAAGGCCACGTTTGTGGTAAAGGTCCGCCAGTTCCGTCAGTTCTTCTTCCGGCATGGTCGCCAGTTCCTCGCGCTCCCGGGACAGGTCGGACCGCTCGATGTCCGATTGGGAACTCACCGACACATATTCGCCGGAAGCCATGGACAAGGCTCCGGCCACCAGACCGGCCAGCGCTGCCAAAACGATCGGTCCCCTGGTCGTACTGGCCGCAGCGATCCCAATCGCCAGGCTGGTGGTGGAAAGAATGCCGTCATTGGCGCCCAACACGGCGGCGCGCAGCCAGCCGCTGCGGTTGGTATAATGTTTTTCGGTGAGCAGGTTCTTTGGATGCATGGATTATCGGGGTATGATTTTTAATGCTAAGATAAAGGTTTCATGGGTTGATGTTCCAGTATTTCCCCCATCAGCTGGTCAAAATCCTTAACCGTTATCAATGGGTTTTTTGCGACGGCTTTTGCGACAACTTTATCGGCACCCTCCGCAGCAAATGCCATCAGCAACAGCTGCACCTTATGCAACGCAGGTTTCCAGGTGACGCTCAGCTGATCCTGCATGCCCGCCTGTGTTACTGCGTGGCAAAGGGCCACCAGCTCTTTGGTGTACATAATACTCAACTCTCCCAGATCAGTTTTGACCAGCACATCCGGCGCATTCAGCATCGCTTTGGGCAGGTAGTGGTGAAAGCGCGTAGCGGCCAGCGTGGTGCGCACATTCCTTTTAACATTTTTCCCGGTCAGGAAATGGTACAATGCGGGGACACTTACCGCCTTGCGGCCATCATCCAGCAGGAATACCGGCAGATCAGTCCTGCCAATGACCAGGCGGCCTTCTTCGATGATCTTAGGACTGCTCATCATCTGGAGTTAAAGGCGATTCCCGGAACGCCCCGGTCGCGAATAAGCGTTGCTGCATGGCATAAAACGTCTTTTGGTGCAATCCGCATAAAGCCGCGCCCCTTGGGGTCGAGATACCCGGCCTGGCCTGCAGCAGCCAGATCACCCGGAACCAATCGATGAGCGGTAGTTTGGAATACGCAAACACGGTCCCGGTCAATACATTGAAGCGTTTTTTGGTCGCCGTGCATTTGTAGGTAAGGGCATTCACCCGGGTTACTTTGGCTCCCGCATCAAAGGGTGATACCGGCTGTCCCTTCCAGCGGATCTTTTCCAAATAGGCATAGCAGCGCTCCCGGTCCGGGAAGGCCAGATCAATATCTTTTAAAGAGCGATAAGCAGTCAGCATTGGGTGCGGTATTCAACTAATTTAGTTTAACAATTATCGGAAAATTAAAAGATAAAATACCCTTTCCTTTATTAGACAACACATCCTGACGATCATTACCGCTGTAGCAGGGTAAGGAACGGATATCCGTTTCGCCTGAAATTAAGCAACAATCCGGGTATCCATCAGGCGATACCTGCTTTGTCGTTTACCGGATGAGCCTGCTTAATTATCATTGGTACATAATATAACACTATGAAGCAAAATAAACTGCCGGCCTACTGGATTGGCATCTTTACCGCCGGAATGAGCCAGGTCAACGCCCTGCATAACGAAGTGTATAAGCTGGTGTTGATCGGCCTGCTTATTGTTTGCTCAATGTTCGTTTATTTAGGGGACAGGAAGCAATGAGAATAATTACGCTATGGAAATCTTAAATTGGTACAGCCACCATTTGTGCTACCGTATTATAAATATTTACTTCGGTGTTTTCCGTTTCGATGGAGACGATCAGGCTATACCTTACCTCACTGTTAGCCAATCCTAATTTCTTACGCGTGCGGTACCAGCCATTTTTAGGATAGACCGCCAGGACATGCCGGGTCGAAAGATCGGCACCCGAGGTCGCGACAAAATCCTTCTTTAGGCTTCCCCGGTTCCGGGCAGACTTCAAGGTCCAAACTTCCCCTTCGCGGTTGACGTTCTCGTCCGTTTCATCTTCTTCCGCCGCTTTCGATACCCTCAGTTTGAAAGTATCCAGGTCCTCAGCCGGCTTGATCAGCATAAAGTCCAGTGAATGCGAATGGTATTGAAAATTATTAACGTACCTGCGGTCACCCGGATTGGGTTCAATAAAATACGATAAGGTAATTTTCAACCGCACATTGGCTTCAGCAAGTTCATTTCTCAGGATATCAGCCGGCCAGGGTAATTGAAAAAGATGGTACTGGTGATATTTCGGCGCATTGGTGCCGATCTGTTGAAAGGGCTGAATGGTTCGTTCCATTACCATATGCAGACAATTCGATGCAGAATAAAGCGCCCTGTCCAGATTGGGCACACCATGTCCATAACGACGCAGCAAAGTACGCTTTTCATGGGCGGTGGCTGGGAAATGGCGGCCGTTGCCCAGCATCTGGGCGGAATATTCAGCTGAATGGGCGATCAGGCCACGGATCGTTTCCGGCCAGTATTGCGGATAGGCCGTAGTGATCTCCGCAGCAAGTTTGGAGGCAAGGGCGGCAGCGCCGCTCGTATCGCCAAAAAATTGCAGCACATTGTCCTGATGGCGTTTGCTGGTACTGATCAGTTGCAATTCCGGCGCATGTACGACATCGGTCTGGTCGGTGGCCATGTTCCCGCCTTCCATTACGATATCCGGCTTGATCGGCCATTGTCCTTCCCAAAGTAAAGAGGTGGAGTTGGAAGGAGACATGCTGCCCCGCGGTGCGAGCAGCTGCCAGCCAGGTAATTCCTCGACATTTAAGCGGTCCTTCATTGTGTATGTTCCGACTGTCAGCGCATTATAGGCCTGGCCGGGATCATGGATGCTGGACGTGTCATTCAGGTCGGTATAATCCCCCTGCTGGTTGGTTACCACGTTTCCACTGCTGATCAAAAATAGTTGTGGCGGCGCAGCTTCGGCCGTATTGCCAAAGGCGATCCGGTCGATCATCGCTGACCAGGAAGAGGGCCTGCCCTTGAATGCAAAATCTGCATCGGTAATACTCAGGCAAAATACACGCCGGTTGGGATGGGTAATGACCGGCTGGTTAACCGAATTCAGGGTAATAATGCCGTAGAGTTCCGGGTCATTGTCGACCCCGTATTGTTTGATTTTAAAAGATTCCAACCCATGCGTGATCACGATGCGTTCCCGTGAAGCAAAGGCATCGGTGAGATCGCCGTATAAAGCTAATCCGGCCATACCGGTACCATGACCTTCACCGATCCAGCTATCATGGTTACCCCATTCAGGGTTATAGGCATGAAGCCGGTCATTCGGAAGAAAGGGCGTAAGCAAAGGATGACGGTTATTGACGCCGCTATCCAGCAGGCAAATCAAAACGGAATTATCATCGACCTGGTTTTCGGTGCGATCGATCAGGTCCTGAACCCAGGCTTCACGGCCGGTCAGACCTTCGCGGGTAAAACAATCAGCAGTTTCCTGCGGATTCCTAAGTTCTGCCAAATTATCCAGCAAGAGTAGGGAAGAAGATAGTTGGTTGGCAGTGGCCCTGACCAGTTTGACGATATGTTCCGGGAACCGGATCTCTGATTGTCCTAACTGCGCTCCGATCGCCTGTAAATTTTGAGCCACGCGGGCGATACGATCGTCATCGTTCGTGGTTCGCCTGAACCACACTTCCCACCAGCGTTCTTCTGCGTCATCCGGAAAATCCTGCAGCAAGCCGTCGCTCCAAAATTCACGGAGCGTAGCTGCCTGGATCAAATCCAGGTTGGCAAAGAGCTTATTGTATTTAGGATTAGTTTCAATGACGTTACCTTCCTCATCCATTTTGGCGACATCTCTTTCCGGGTCGATATAAGCGGTCACATGGTTGATGAAGTAACTCACCCCGCCTTTGGTGAGCATGACCAGCGTCCGGTAGCGTTCGTTCCCATCTGCTTCATCCTGGATTTCTTTGGTCACCTTGATGATCTGGTATTTTGGCCGGTTGGCATCACTGTGGATGCTGCTGAAGCTAAGCGGAAAGTTCCACTCAGAAACGAACTCCACGTATATGGCGTCATCACTGACAATGTTGTCTGGTAAGGGCTGATTTTCAAGTTGTTCAAAGCGTTGCCTGAGCTGTTCCAATTGCTCGAGGATGCGGTTTCCATGGATCGCCCGGTTTCGGGCAGCAATAGGAAACTCTACGACAACAGTTCGCGGGTACCGGTAGGTTTCCGGAGTCGCATGCCCGTTGACCTTGATATGCGGTAATTCGGGAATAATCGGCATTATAATTTTTTCTTGTGAAGGATCTGGTTCAGTAAAGTTAAAGATAATGAATTTCTATCGCTCAAAATCATGTCCTTAATAACCTCCTCACAAGCTTTGACCAGGTCTGAAAAGTTGAGGCCATCAGCGCTTATGGCCAATTGCTCATAATCAGGGTTTTCGTCAAAAGTAAAATGCCGCAATTTGTCGCTGAGCACTTCGACGATCTCCTCTTTGGTCGGTAATGGGTAGCTGATGATCTCATCAAAGCGCCTGAACAAAGCTTTGTCCAAAGCGTCGGGCAAATTCGTAGCGGCGATGATGATGCTGTTGCTTTGATCCTTCTCAATATTGATCAGGAAGCTGTTCAGCACCCGTTTCACCTCGCCCACATCCTGGCCGATATGGCGGTGTGAGCCGATGGAATCAAATTCATCAAACAAATAAACGGCACGCTGGGCGGGCATCGCGTCAAAGATCAGACGAAGCTTCACAATCGACTCGCCCATGAACTTGGACATGATCCCGTCCAAACGGACAATAAACACCGGGATACCCAGTTCGCCGGCGATCGCTTCCGCTGTCATGGTCTTTCCGCAACCGGGAGGGCCCATTAACAGTAATTTCCTTTGCGGACTTAGATTGTGTTGCCTGAGAATTTCGATCTTTCTTTGTTCGTCAATGACCCGTGCTAAAGTATGATGGATCTCCGGTGAGAGCACCATATCCTTCAAGGTCAGCTGCGGCTGGAAGATTTCGATCAATTCCGCCAACTCACGCTTCTGCGGCATCATGTGAACCGTCTTGTTGCGGTCAAAGATCTGGTGCGAGCGGTTTTTCCGGGCCTCTTCGATCAGGAATTTAAGTTCCTGAGCAATGTTGGTATGCCCCTGACGGGCTTCAGATGCGGCAATTTGGATAGCCGACGAAAAAAAACGGTCCTCATCTCCTTCTCCGAAAGATTTAATGAGACTCTTGATTTGTTCCGCAGCTGCCATGGCGCAAAATTAAGGATTAAGTTAGGATTTATGGCGTAATATATGAAGTTAAAGGATATAGTTACTATTAATTGCTAAACTTATTAACAAACCAACATTTGTCGCTGCTATCGTCTCGATTCAGCAAGCGACGCGGTTTACCCGCCGCCCTCTTTGTATAAAAAATAAGATCCTTTCCCCCGCGCATCAACAGACCCGCAGCTAAGTAAACCCAGCCCTGCGGGTGCCTCGTCCGGCAACGGTAACCGGAAGGGCAGTTTCCTTTCCTGCGGATCAGGTCCTGGCAAGTGACTGCTGGCAGGTTTCCTCCCATTGTTTTTCCCGTTGATACCAGGTACAGGTCATTATTCATTTAGCCTTTGCTTGAGGCAAATTTATACCTCTTCGGCACGAAAGGCCAAGGCAGGTGCCGCTTAAAAAATCTCCACACCTGCGGGTAGTATTTTTTGCGGCAGCCTTGCGTGCCAGCCCCCCGCGCAAATATTCTGCCTCTATCAAAGGCCAAATGAGGGTTTTTGCCGAATTGGACCGGAGAACAAATTTTTAAGCACAAATAAATTAAAAACGCAATGGAAACATTAACAGGAAGATTGACCGCAGACGCTAAAGTTAGCGTGGTTAACAACGACAAAAAAGTAGTGAATTTCTCAATCGCTATGAATGACAGCTACCGCTCGAACGGGGAAACCGTGCGCACCACCACCTACGTGGATTGCGCCTACTGGATAAACGAGGGCGTAGGGGAATACCTGAAAAAAGGCTTGATAGTAACCCTGTTCGGTCGCTTGGGTTCACGGGCTTGGCTGGACAAAGACGGCAACCCGCAGTCTGCCATTACCCTGAACACCTCCCGCATCATTTTCGTGGGTGGCGGGGCTTCGGAGAACAATGAAGCAGCCGCTAAAAAAGAGGGTAAAAAACAGACCGCCAAAGCAGGCGCAGACGATGATGATTTGCCTTTTTAAGGCATATCATCTCCTATAGATTTTTCAATTATTCATTTCAAATATTAAATATCATGGCACATAACCTCAATTATAACGAAGCAACAGGCGAACACAGTTTTTTTAGCGTGAAAGAAAAGGCATGGCACGGTTTAGGCAAAATCGTTGACCAGTACCCCACCAGTGCCGAGGCCATCGCCTACGCTGGTTTGGACTATACCGTAGAAAAACGCCCCTTGTTTACCGACAGCCTGCCCAACGATTTGAGCCTGTCCGGCACGGGCATATTCGTTCCCAAAATAGACGTTCCCAATTATTTCGCTACCGTCCGCAATGATAATAACGCTGTCTTGGGCGTGGTAGGCAAGGACTACGAAGTGGTACAGAACCGCAACGCCTTTGATTTCTTTGATGCCATCGTGGGTGGCGGGGATGGTATCCTTTATGAAACCGCCGGGGCATTGGGCAAGGGGGAGCGCATCTTTATTACGGCGAAACTGCCAGGATATATCCGTGTCGGCAGGCAGGATATGATTGAGCAATACCTGATGCTCACCACCTCCCACGATGGTTTCGGCTCGATTAACGCCGCCTTTACCCCGGTTCGGGTGGTTTGCCAAAACACGCTCAACGCCGCTTTGCGCAACAATAGCAATTCCTTTAAAATCCGTCATACGGCTTCTGCCAACGACCGCCTGAAACAGGCGCATACGCTGATGGGTATCAGCGGCAACTTGGCAGGTGAACTGGAGGGGTTATTTAACCAATGGGCGCAGGTACGCATCACCGACAAGCAGGTGAAAAAACTGATACAGGTCGCTATGGCACCGAACAAGGAAACCATCAGCAATTTGGAACTCGGCTTACTGGATAAGCTGTCTACCAACTATACCAATATCGTGAACAGCGTGTACGAATATGCTTTGGGCAGCCCTACCCAACGGATGGACACCACCGCCGGGACGGTATTCGGCGCATACAACGCCATCACGGGCTATTTCCAAAACGTCCGCAATTACAAGGACGGCGAAGCCAAATTCAAATCCATCATGGACGGTACAGCCAAACAACGGGCGCAGGTCACTTTCGACCTCTGCCGGGACTTTACCCGGAACGGTGCAGATGCCCTGAACCTGCTCAACTAATCAACGGGGGAGCGATCCCCCCATTTTTTAAACTTAACAATCATTGTTATGCAACCTTTAAGAGCATTTGATAATGTACAGAAAGCCAAAATGGTACATGCCCTGTTCTATCAGGAGATACCCGCCTTTCTGCAATACACCACCGAACTGTGTACCTATATTAAAGACCACCCCGAAGAAGTACGGGAGGTTTGGAAAGACCAGTTATTCAGCGTGGAGATGTGGTTTCAACTGGCCGAAGAAGCCGGTAGAAAAATTGCCAAATACGGTAAGCAACTGGAAAAGAGCAGCACCGTTTTCGCCGACCAGCTTTTTGACGGCTACGGGGCTTTGTTCCTTAATCATTGCCTGTCTACCTATGCCGCCAAAGGCAAAGCCGCCGACCCAAAATTTCAACTGGCAATAGACTTATTTATTAACCCTTAACATTTAAAGCTATGTTACTGACCATCATACTCCCCAACCACCTTTGCGCACATGCCTATATTTTGATAGGTATAGGTTTAGCCATCCGCTACTGGATAGGCAGGCGTAGGTTCAACCGCAGGGGGATTGCGGGACTGCAAACCTTTTCCTCCTATGAGCGGTGGTGGCTCACCACCCGCTTGGAATACCTCGTCAACTTTTTAGCCCTACTGGCCATTCTTTGCGGCCTGTTTCTTTTACTCTTTAAATAAGCAAGACCATGAAAACGAACTTCTTTGAAAATATCGCCCAACTGAACGCCCCCGGCTTTTGGAAAATAGGCATCCACCATGATACGGACGGCAGGTTTGTCGTATCGGCTTTGTACTCCCCGCAGGAAACACCCGACCCTGCCGCCAAAACCATCGCGCCCCTGATTTTCAGGGGGACGGCGGAGGAAATGGGCGAGGGCTTTTTTGATGCCATCGTGCAGCCCGTGCAGCAAACCGCAGGGCTGTACAGTACCATAGCGGAATACAGTAAATCTATTGCAGCCGCTCAGAAAAAAGTAACCGCTAACGCCAAGAACACCAAGCCGAAACCTAAAGCGGAGAGCGGGGACGAAGACGAAGAAATCGAGGTGGGCGAACCCAAACCATCCACTGAGGAACGCAAGAAGAACTATTTCGACACGCTCAAAAAGGTGGTGGAATTGAACGATGCCTGCAAATACGAGGAAGCCCTCGCCATTCTGCCATCTGCTGAAGATTATCCCGATAAAAAAGAGGAACTCACCAAAAGACGGGCAGACCTCGACCGCAAGGCGGCACAATACAAACAGGCTTTACAGTTATTTGACCAACCCGCAAACTAAAACGCCATGTTACAGACCACGCATTTAGAACGGATTTTTATTCATAAGGAGAACGGGCAGGAAGTCCGTTTGACCGACCCCAACGAAAGGCTCAACCCGGATATGGTACTCAACTTCTACACGGGTACGTATCCCATCCTAACCAATGCCCGTATCGTCGGGCCGGAAATTAAGAACGATGAGATACAGTACCGCTTTGAAAGCACAATGGGTACGAAAGGCTGAACACCATGAAAACAAGAAAGAACCGTAAAGTAACCATCATAGAGGAGAGCAAACAATGGCAACTGCACCAGTTATTCGGCGGCTTCGTCCGCAATCTCAACCGCCTGCCCGATGCAAGAGCGGTACAGGGCAACCCGCAAAGAAGCGCACCGCCCGAACGCACCGTCATGGTTTTCTGAACCATTGCTTTCAGCCGTTCCACAGCGTGGGGGCAGCGAACTGGAACGAAACCGAACTGGCGTTCTTTCACTCGCTGCGCAATATCTGCCAGTTTCATGGTTGGGCACTACCCGATGTTTCGGGTTGCGCCTTTCCCGAAAATATCACTTTGGCGATGGCGTTCCTGAAACAGCATGAGAAAGCAGAGCTGAACATCCTGTTGTTACAGGATGCGGCGCACCCCGCCTGTTTGGCGACCACTAAAACATTCGATACCAATTATCGCCTGTATTATATCCCGGTTCGCCCTTTAGACCGGATGCAGGCTGCTGCCCAAGCGCAGCCCTTGTTTGAAATGCTGCTGCATTTATATAACTACCTGTATCAGGTTTGCGGCGTACCTTTTTACACCGAGCCTTGTTATATGGATAATGAATATGACCTCATCAAAAACTGGATTGACGAGGACGACGACCCCGGAGAAAAGGAATACCGCCAACAGCAAAAACGGGATTTCACGGAAATGGCCGCCGCAGGCGACAGGCTGCTGCCCTTGCTTAAACAGCCCTTTAGCCTGCCTGCTTTCCGTAAAGCTATCGCAGCCTTTTCCGCTGCGGATGGTGATGTTTTGAGTGAAGCCTTTCAGGAAGTTTGCGCCGAATTTCACAAACTGTCAGCCGATTACCCGAAAAGGCAACTCCGGGATAATATGCACTATGAGTCCAATGAAAGCGCAGACAATGACCAAATCTATTGGGAGAACTATATCTCCTTTTACTGGAGCGGCAACGACGATTTGAACGAAACGCTATTTGACATGGTGAACAACGAGTTGCAGGAAATGGGTTACCAGGAAGAACCGATGGCGTTCCAATGGTTCGACACCCTGCCGGAAACCTTACAATATGATTTTGATTTCGAGGCACGATGGTTCGCTTTGGTGAACCGCCTCACCGAATTACTAAACGACTACGATGATGAAGAATCTCACCAATAATTTCAGCAGCCAGTATCAGCCCATCAAATCATTGCTCATCTATGCCAAGCAGGACGGCGAAGATAATCCGAGCGTTTACGTGGAAAGCTATGACATCGGCAAATTCGGCAACCCCATCAATGCCCATCCGCTGACCGTGAAGGAAACGCTGTCTTTAAGCGGTTTGTTCCAATCGGCGCAGGAACTCAAAACAGGCTACCTGCGCTGCAAAGGGGTCATGCCGAACAAGGTACTGTATGTCAACCCTGACCAAGGCGGTTATGCCCTTTGGTACACACCGCCGCAGGAAGTGCCGCTGTTTTTTGCGGAAACGTTGGGTATAAAATCCGGCAGCGGCAAAGTCCCTGCGATGGTATGGCGGGCTGACCGGGAAAACCTTTCCGTCTATGCCCTGAAAGGCAACCGAAAGCCGCAAATCCATACCAAGCTGTACCATGCGCCCTTCTTTAATGTCTATACAGACGGTAAGGTATGCATGGGGAATGTCCGCATCCGCATCGGGCAGGAAACCCGTTTGGAGGATTTCATGGCGCAATGGGAAAGCTACTTTTGGAACAGCTACTTCAGTCACCTCATGGCGGACTTCAATCCTGTCACCGAAAATATTGTCCAGTTATGGCAGCAGCAGGTCGCCACCGACCGTGCCTTTCCCTGCCAGTTGCTGAAATCTACCCGTTACACCCTTAACCAGTTATGCTTATGAAAACCCACAAAGTCAGGGCAGCCAAGCCTGCCGCCCATATTGTCGCCAAAACACTGCTTAATCCTTATAATCCTATTGTCGTCAACCTGATTGGTGCAGGCGGTACGGGCAGCCAGTTCCTCACCGCACTGGCACGGATGAACCATTCGCTGATTGCCCTCCATCACCCCGGCCTGTTCGTGCGGGTATTTGATGATGATAAGGTCGCCCCTGCCAACCTCGGCAGGCAGCTTTTTACCACCGCTGAAATTGGCTTGTATAAAGCGGTGGCTTTGGTGAACCGCATCAACCTGTTTTTTGGAACGGACTGGAAAGCCATACCAGAAAAATATGAGCCTGCGGCCTTTACCAACGAGCCGGAAACAGCGATGGCCGAACTCACCATCTCCTGCGTGGACACCGTAGCCGCACGTTTTGAAATTGCGGAACTGCTGACCACTCTCCATGCGAACCGCAGGCAAAGCTACCATACGCCGCTTTACTGGCTCGACTTCGGCAACAGCCGGGACACGGGACAGGTTATCCTGTCCACCTTAGCCGATATTCAGCAGCCCGTATCCAAAAAGTTTAAGGTCAGCAGCAAGCTGCCCTTAGTGACCGAGGAATTTAAGGAGCTGCTGGAAAATGCGGAGCAGGGTGACGATACGCCAAGCTGCTCCTTAGCCGAAGCCCTGACCAAACAGGACTTGTTCATCAACTCCGCACTCGCCAATTTGGGGGCATCCCTGTTATGGCAACTGTTAAGGGAGGGTATCATATTTAACCGGGGATTTTTTCTGAACTTAAAGGAGTTCAGGACAACGCCCCTCAAGGTCGCTTAAATCAACATTCGCTATGAAAATCACAGATTTGGAGGGTCGGAGGATCGAGGTGACCGACCTGCAACTCGCCTTATTACAGGCCGACGATTACCGCCATTACCGGGTAACGAACCCCTCGGCACATCATTTATATGTGTATAAATATTGGGAGGACATTTATCAGAAACTGCTAATTTTGGAATCGCTTTTGAAAGAAAAGGAATAATTATGGTACGCTTCACCAAAGGAAATTTATTGGAATCGGGGGCGGAAGCCTTAGTGAATACGGTCAACACCGTAGGCGTGATGGGTAAGGGTATCGCCCTGCAATTTAAACCGGCATTCCCTGCCAACTATCAAAAGTACCGTGCCGCGTGTAAAAAGGGCGAACTGAAAACCGGGCATATTTTGGTGGTCAAAGACAGCAACCTGCTGACCGGGGAAAAGACCATCATCAACTTCCCCACCAAGCAGGACTGGAAAAATCCGTCCAAAAACGAATATATCGCCAGCGGCCTGAATGCTTTGGTGAACTTTTTAAAACAGGCGCAACTCAAAAGTATCGCCCTCCCTGCTTTGGGCTGCGGCAACGGCGGATTGGACTGGCAGGTCATCAAACCCATGCTGGTGGGCATGCTCTGCGACCTGCCGATGGACATCCTGATTTATGAACCTGCCTGAACCGCCGATGGAAAATAAGGTCTTTAAACTCATCATCGCAGGTGGCCGGGAATTTTCGGACTATGGGCTGCTGCAAAAAAAGGTCGACCTGATGATCGCTGAAAAGCGTCATTCCTGTACCATTGAGATTGTTTCAGGCAAGGCTAAAGGCGCAGATACATTGGGTGAAAAACGCAGCCGCTAATAACTTTCCCGTAAAGGCATTCCCTGCCGATTGGAATAAAGGCAGGTCGGCAGACTATGAACGAAATCAGGCGATGGCAGAATATGCGGATGCCTGCATCTGCTTTTGGGACGGCAAATCCAAAGGCACTAAACACATGATCGACCTGGCCACCGCCGCCGGAATACCCTTGCGGGTCGTGAATTACTAAGTCAAAAATCGTCCGGCGGGCGGGCATTCGCCCGCCCCGTTTGCGCCCCGTGTTTTCGTAGGGTCGGTACTCAGCTGAAAACACGGGGCGGTTCATCTCAGCTAACCGTTGAAATTTATTTTTATTGAGCAGGAAAGGCTAAAAAAAAGTTACATTGCCACATCTATTTGCCGGAAACTACCGGCCAATTGTGATAAGGTTTAGGTTGAAAGGTCCCGGCAGCAAGTGTTTGGGGCCTTTTATTTTAAATCCTATCCTTAAAATTATTCCGCTTCCAGCAATTCGCTGAACAGGACATAGACCGTATTGCCGCTATATTTAACTTTAAGCAGGTCAGGGGTCGGAAAATTGGTCGATTTGGCGAACTCCTCAAAAGTACCGGTCATGTTGAACGCGGCGGTTACCAAACCCGTTCCGTCCGGACTGGTATAATAAGTATTGAAGGCCAGCGTATGCTGATCCAAATAATCATACAATTCGGCTAATGCTTCGGTAGAACCGTTCTCTTTATAGGCTGCCGCCAGTGGGGCTAATTTTGCGATCATGGGTATGCGTTTTAGGCTGCAAATATCGGCAACAGGCGCAAAAAAAATCAATATATTTGGTTTCCGGCGGGATTATTTTCTCCGGGATATAAACCCGTTCACATGTACAAAGCCATCTTTCACTATCACCCGGTCGGCCAGGGCTGTTTCTATACAGGCCAGATCATGGCCGAGCGCCATAGCCTGTTCAATTTTGTTTATGACTGCGGGACGAACTCGGAACAGGATTACCTGAATGAGGCCATCGACAGCTGGCCGGTGAAGAAGATGAGGCATGGCCGTATCCATGTCTGCATGATCTCGCACTTTCACCATGACCATGTCAGCGGTATCCCGCGCCTGCTGAAAGGCACACGCTGCGACCGCCTGGTGATCCCGTATTATGAAATGATCGAACGGCTCGTCATTTATCTCCGCTCGGGCAGCTCGGATGAGGACTACCGCCGGATGATGGAAGACCCTTATACCTATTTCTCCGGGGAGGAGTTTGATATCGGCGAGATCATCGTGGTGGGCGGCGGCCCGGAGAACCGGGTAGTGGAATCCGGTCGTCCCATAGCACCCGGACCCGGCAGCCAAAGCGCCGACCGGGAGCAACTGAATTTCGGTAAACAGGAAACCTATACAGATGACTGGCAGGATGAGGATATTAACCTCGACTTTTACCAGCAGATCAAAACCCATAACCCGGATGCTGACCTGGGCAAGGTGAGCGTAAAGACCATCCCATACCAGATGCGTACCCCGCTTTATAAATTCGTATTCTACGTCCGGACGATGGAGGGCGGCAGCGATACGGACGCCCGGCTGAAGATCGAACAACTGAAAAAACAGATCAACGCCTATTATTACGGGCAGCTCAAAGATCCGAAATCCACGGTAAAGGAATTCAAAGACCTGTTCGGCGCGGTCCATATCAAAGAGATCACCCGCATTTACGGTTCGGTATTCGGCGGTACGGGTAAACTGAACGGTACTTCACTGGCGGTATTCCACCAATCCACACTCAGCCCGGAAGGTTATATTCCCTTCCAGTTCATGCTGAACCGGTTCCCCCGGCTTCGGTTGCAGCGCAATGAACATGGTTCGTTGATGACCGGCGACCTGGACCTGGAAACCAAAGAGAAACTGGAGCTGTTCCAGGACTATTATCAGCATTACCTGCAGGATGTCGGTTATTTCCAGGTGATGCACCACGGCTCGGACAGGAACTGGCCATTCGGCGTTCCTGCCAGCAAGCTGCACACCTTTCCCGCTTATGTCATTAACCATGGAGCGGGCCGCGCCCACCATCCCGGTAAAGAGGTCGGTAAGCTACTGCACAGGCACCGCCCGCACCATGTTTTTCTCAATAACGAATTCACGCCATTGACCTATGGCTATTACTTCCGGCTGCGTTAAACCCATGAAAAAAAAGAAGGACAGCAAATGGTGGCAGGGGGTCGATGAAGAAATGAAGTGCCTCGAACAACTCCAGGAGAAACTGGAAGGCCATGCCTTATATCAAGGCCAGACGGTCGGGGCGGAACTCGACCGGGAGAACGGCAGGCCCGTTTTCCGGCTGGGTACCATTTCCGGCGGCAGCTTATCCGAAGAGCCGGGTTTCCTGTTCCGGTCAGAGAAGTTGTCCCTGAAAGTCAGCGGGCGGACGACCGCTAACCGGAATACGGTCAACGTCCGGGAAGGCTGGAGCAGCCGCTACACTGAAGGCATCACCGAAGGTATCCGTTCCGAAAATTGGCGCAACAGTCCCGGCCGCTTCCGGAGCTATTACCGCTCCCGCAGCAACCAGCTGCTTTACCAGGTGTTCGGAAATGTGGGGGCATTGGAGATCACGCTGGACAGTCGTGAATTCCTGCTGGCACAGGAGGATCAGTATGTCCTGGTCGCCAACAGTAACCGGATGACAGTGGAGGATTTTAATGAATTGTCTTATGCCATATTGGTCGCACTCGGCTTCGTCAGCGGCGACTTTTTACAGGGCGAAGTATTTACCTTTCGCATCCCGGCAAAAGCAGCGAAACAGGCGGATAGTTTTCAGTACCGGACACTGCGCAAAGGCGGCTCCTCCGTTTACCAGGCATTGGTCTGGAACCCTTTCGGCTACAAAGAAATGATCGGCCGTCCGTATGCGGATCGGCTGTATAAAAATCAAAAGTTGAAACCGCTTGACGTGGCCAGCTTCTCAGAGCTGGCGCGGCAGGTATTGGAGGATCACCACATCAAATATGCGCTGGTACTGTTTAATGATGCCAATGAAAGCAGCCAGTCGCTGCTGGTCCGCAACAACTGCTTTTTTATCGTGCTGGAGGTCCTCCGCAAAACCTATTTTGAGCAGGTGAAGGATCAGCTGCCACCGGACTATACCAACCGGAAGCATGTCGACAAATTCCGGACAGTATTCGAGGCCATCGCCCCCATAACCAACGAAGAGGCGGAATTGCTGGTGCTCCGCAATACCTTTATGCACGGCGATATCCGGGACATTGAAGGAGAGGAAATGATGCGCATTATGCACCGACAGCTTTCCCTGATCTACAAGCTGGTCCTGACCCATACCGGTTTCCGCGGCCATGTGATCGACCATTATTTCCTGCGGCATGGGCCGGCAAAAAAGGCATTTACCAAATTGGTCGCGGGTTTCGCGGCTCCACAAAACATTTGAAAATGGCAGAACGTAACCAAATAGAAGGCACTATCCGGGACTGGCTCGCCGATCACCTGGACTTTATCGCACCCGGCCTGAAACTGATCCAAAAGGAGTTTTACCTGCCCGATGAGATCGGTGCCCGTGGCTTCGTGGACCTGCTCTGTGAGGACGAGTACAAAAACTTCGTCGTGATCGAGCTGAAGCGCAGTGATGCTTCCGCCCGGCAGACCATATCGGAAGTATTAAAATACCATGCGCTTATCAAGCATAATTTCATGGCGCGGGAAAGTGAGATCCGGACGATCATTATATCCACGCATTGGAATGAGCTGATCCGCCCGTTTTCCGAAGCGGTGCAGCGCACTTCGCTCGACCTGACCGGCTATGAGATCACCCTGGGCGGCGATTCCCTGCCGATAGCCATTGCCAAAGTGGAACCGCTGGAACCTGAATTGATGGCCAGGCGCTTCGCCTACTGGTACGACCTGTTCATGTTTGAAAATGACAACCAGCGGGCTGCATTTTTAAAAGACTTTGAACCCTACCTGCTGGAAAAAGGATTTGAGGATTTTGTGCTGGTCCAGGCCCATGGCGACCTCAGCGATAAGCGGATCATCTTTCCTTATGGAGTGATCGTAGCCTTTCAGCAGCAGCCGCTGGAAGCTTTGCCGGAAATGATCCGGAAGCTGGATGAGGAGGAATACGAATACCTGGATGCCCCCGATGAATTTGAGAACGAAACTGAATACCGCAGCTACCTGGAAGGTAGCCTGATCAATGTGCTGGATGACCTGGGGCATGACCATGAAAGCGATGCCTGCTACCCGCAGAAGGTGAACGCCATGATCGAAGGGGAGAACTGGCAGGTGGAGAAGATCGCCCGCTTCGGGATCTTCAGTAAGGACCCGCGCTATTCGGATGAGCAGCTGATCAGCGAGCTGAGTGGCCTGGACGGTAACAGTGAGAATGAGTTTTTTGGCCTGTCGGAATCCACCCAAACCGAAAAGATGAAAGAGATCAGGGAACAATGCCGCTATTCACTGGAGCAGTCCCCGGTTTGGCAGGAAACGGTCGATGCCCTTTTGGAAGAACTCAGCCGTGATAAACGGAAATTCCGGTTGATGCTGCGCATTTATAACCCGGACTCCCTGATGGTATCGATCTACCATACCATTTCCAAAAAGGAGCTGAATTACTTGCCCATCTATTTCCTGAGCGTGGATTACCTGGAAGAATCGTTATCGGAGATCTATCATGGAGCGATCAAATGGAACCTGAATGCCCCGCCCTCCACCTTTTTAAAGCCCTTTCCAAAAAATGAGGACGGCAGCCGGGTGTTTGAATTGTTTAACGAACCGGATAATGTGCAGGATGCCCTGGATATGTGCCTGGGTTATACCACGGCTAAGTACGAGGTCATCGGACAGGAACCCCAATTTAAAGGATTCCTCGAAGCCAGGGAAGGGAAGCTGGTCCGGCAGGATGAATATCTGTTTCCCTTTGCACAGTTTGCGGTGACCTATCGTCCGCAACTGGAAACTTTCGTAGCGAATTTTAACCGTTCCTATGTAGTGATGGAGCGAAACGAATAATATCCTGGGTATTTGAGCGCAACCAGTTGCCGGAATTTAAACCAACAGGCGGATCACCTGAAATACGGAAACGGCCATGACCACCACCACAACTATATAACGGAAGGCTTTTTCAGAAGTGTAATTTAAAATAAGTTTGCCCAGATAGCTGCCGACCAGGCTTACCAAAATGAGCAATGGGATCAGCACCAGGTTCCTGCGCTGAAAATAGCCGTTGCTGACATAGATGATAGCGCGGCTGGAATCAACACCCAGATCGATGAGGGCCGAAGTCGCAATAAAGATGGATTTGGGTAATTGGAAGGCAGCCAGTGTGATCCCCCGGATAGCGCCGCCAGTACCGGTCAGGCCGGCCAAAAAACCGGAGGCCGCACCACCCGCGTATAAATTGGCGTTTGTCTGCTGCAGCGGCCGGTCAAAATTTCGCAAAAGGTAAATGGCTAATCCGATCAGCGCAACCGCCATTATCGCTTCCAGCGGTTTGACCGGGATAAAGGAGGTTAACCAGGCACCCAGGACAACGAAGAGTATAGCAGGGATACCCAGCCTAAGCGCGATATTTTTGTTGATCCCTTCCCGGAAAAGGACTATTTTGGAGACATTGCTAAAAACATGAAAGATGGCAGTCACACCCAGCACCGTTTTAAAATCGAAAAATAACGATGCCAGGGGGACAAAGAGGATGGATGACCCGAAACCTGAAACGGTTCCGACGATCTCCGCAAGCAAAGCCAGCAGCATGAAAAGATAGTAGCGCTCCATATGGCTAAAGGTAGCCGTATCTTTTCCCAGAACCTGTGTCGGTGATCACTTATTAGCGTGATACCGCACGGGAAACCAGGGGAAATATTGACGAAATTCACCACCGGATTCCATGAATTGCTTACCTTATGATATGAATAGATTGTACATCATCGGCAACGGTTTCGACAGATACCACGGTCTACCGACCAGGTATGCGGATTTTCACATTTATGTAAAGGAATATTACCCGGAGCTTTTAGAAAAGCTGGAGCGTTATTTCGAGCTGAGTGTGGATGATGACGCGCTTTGGCAGAACTTTGAACAGGATCTCTGCCGCTATGATAGCGGTGACTTTATGGATACCTATAATCATATCGACACCTCTTCGGAATCGTTCAAGTATAGTGAATTTTATGGAATGACCGACGAAGTGGACGAGCAAAGCGGTTCGCTGGTGGAGGAGATCCGCGAGGCCTTCGTCAGCTGGGTCGAATCTTTTGAATTCCCGGATCTCATGGACCGAACCTATGATCCGTTAAAGCTGGATACCACGGCGCGTTTGATCAACTTTAATTACACGGATACTTTGGAGGAATTGTACCAGGTACCCAAAGACAGGATACTGTATATCCACAACAATGCCAACGCTTATGATGGCGAACTGATCTTTGGCCACGCGCAAAAGAAGGACGGAAAGGAGGTGCCCACCTTTGATGCGGATGGGGAGCCTACCCGTACGCCATTTACGGACGCAGAGAATGCGTCCCGCGCACCATTCTTTGAATTGCAAAAGGATACCCGGTCCGTATTGAAACAGCACCGGAAGTGGTTCAAAACCTTGATAGATGTGGAAGAAGTGATCATCCTCGGTCATTCCCTGGGGAAAGTGGACTGGCCCTATTTCCGGGCCATTGCCAAACTGTCGCCGCAGGTCCAATGGAAACTGAGTTACTACGGCGACAGTGAAAGGGCAGATCTGCACGAACGTGCTGCCGCTATGCTCCGTCGGACGGACGTTCAAATGATTACTTTTAGTGAGCTGCTGTAAAAATCCTTAGGCCGCCTTGGCATCCTTGCCGACACGGATCCGCTTGCTCTTAACCTCGCCGCGCAGCACCTTGTTAATGTCTTCCATACTATAGTATAGGATACCGCCGATCTTGGTGAACGGGATTGTGCCATTGTCCCGCAGTGTTTGCAGGGTATTGTCCGATATCTTCAGGAGGTTCTTGACCTGGTAGCTTTTCAGCCATTTCTTGGGTTCTTCCACGACCTGTCCCAATAGTCCCCTGATTTGGTTCAGCAAATTGGTGCCGAACTCCTGCAAGTCTTCTTTAGTGATGATTTCTGCTGCCATAAATTATGCGTTTAAATTCATAGATCTTCCGGCTTTGCCGCAGCAAATACCGGAACTTAAAGCAAAATTGGCTGAAAGGAGCCCTGGTTTAATCCGAGGTTGTCCGAGTCGGATACTGCTTTTTTTTAAATAGAGTACAAAAAGCCCGATTGGTTTTCTTAAGTGATGGAGCAGATACGCCACATCGCCGAAAAGACCCCGACGATTTAGGTATTACCCATTCGCTTATCATTTTACGTTTGGTGTAAATGTTATTTGTCAGTAAATTTAACCGAATTCTATTAACCGGGCGGAAATTCACGGCTAGGTTGCTTCTTCGTCAACCGTCTGTGTATAGCTATATTAATAATTCAGCTTATGAAAATCAGGATCACCGAAAACAAGATAAGAGTACGCTTAAAAGAGCCGGAGGTTGTGCGTCTTTATGAGGGGATGCCGATAATGGAGACTTTGGAATTCGGCGGGCAGCCTGACCAGCAATTAAAATTTCGCCTGGAAACGTATGATCAGCCTAATTTAGGTATTACTTATCAACCCGGCTGTGTACTGATACAGATACCCGGAACATTTTCACAGGTGCTTGTGACTACGGACAGAGTTGGCTATGATGGCGATGTGCAGACAGTGCATGGCGCATCGATCTATCTACTGATCGAAAAAGACTTCGAATGCCTCGATGCGCCTGAAGAGGATAATGAAGGTTCCTACCCCAACCCAAAACAAGCCTGCTAACTATTCTGTTCGTCAATTTGGGAAGGCCGCCTGCGGAATCACTGCCGCAGGCGTACCATATATGACTAATGAGGCGGGTGTTCAAACTTATCGGTAAGTTCGGGGGAACGTTTGCCCATCATTTTAGTGATCACCAAATACATCCAGATAATACATAACATTGACAGTATCCAGATGAACATCCAGGAACTGGTCCAAAGTCCGGTCAGGGTTAGGAGATAGCCAAACAAGATTGGCCCTACAAATCCGCCAAGACCGCCTATTAAACCAACCATGCCGCCAACGAGGCCGATCTGTGCCGGGAAATAATCAGGGATGTGCTTGAATACCGCGGCTGTTCCAATTCCCCAGGTCATTCCCATCAGCATAACCAGCACGATAAATATCCACATGTTTGCCTGAAAGTAAATCCGGGTGGTCCCTTGCGCTAAAAGCTGCTTTTTAGTCACTTTATCGCCCGGCTTGACCATGACTTCGTGCCAGCTGTCTTTAGCCGGGAATACCATCACATTATTCTGAAGGTTATCGAACTTGTTGCTTTTTTTGACGATGGGGTAGCTTTTTTCGTCCACTTTAACTTCGTTGGCTGTTACAGCAGTCACGGTCCCTGCTTTTGATGCCATTATCCCCGATCCGGGAGAAGCAATTTCCATCCGTGGAATGATCAGAAAAAAGCTGAGCACAATGGAGGTACTGAGAACAGTATACATCACTTTTCTCGCTCCGTATTTATCAGAAAGAAAGCCACCCACGGCACGAAAAAGGCCGGCAGGCAGGCTGAAACACGACGCATAGAAGCCCGCCTGAACCAGGCCAACGTCATAGACATTAACAAAATAGGGTACCAGCCACTGGGAAAAGGCTACAAAGCACCCAAATAGCAGGAAATAGTATAGTCCGAAACGCCAAACCCTGACCTGTTTCAGCGGAGCAAGCAATTGGACTAACGTTTTATGGCTTGCGACAGGTTTTCTGTTTTCCGCAAAAAGGAAAAACAAGATGCCTACGACAACCAGGACTGCTGCATATATAACCGGAAGCTGTCGCCAGCCTTCCGGGTTTGCGCCGTTACTGGTCAGTTTGTTCAACAGGGACGGACCGATCAGCGTTGTTAAGGAAGCTCCCGCAGTTCCGATGCCGAAAATCCCGATAGCCCGGCCCTGCCAGTTCTGAGGGTACCATACCGACGTGAATCCCACCCCGACAGCAAAGCTTGTGCCTGCAAAACCAAACAGGAAGCTCAACAGCAGGAACATCCCGTAGCTATTAGCAACCGATAAAAGGAAAAGAGGCACCGCAGAGAAAATCAGTAAAGTGCCGAACACCCACTTTCCGCCGATCTTGTCCGTCAGTATACCTATGGGTAACCTGAAAAGTGAGCCGGTGAGTACCGGAACGCCGAGCAGCCAGCCTATCTGTACCATATCCCAGTGGAATATCCCGTTGTCTGTCAGATAGGTGACCAACACGCCGTTAATCATCCAAGCTGCGAAGCAGACCAGAAAACCAAGCGTATTCAAAAAAAGGATCCGGTGCGATTTAGCGGTTGGAAAGGTTTCGGTCGTCATCACATGATGCTTAATGGTAAATGTCGTTAAGAGTTACTTTCTTCTTTATTCTACGGCTTTTAATTCCCCCCGGCAGATAATACAGCCAAAAGAACCCGATCAGAAATAAAACCAACGAAGCGATAAAGGCGGGAAAGGCAATATCTTTATTATTGGCCAGGGCGTTATTGAGCGTGGTGTACAACAGCCAGATCTGAATGCTTACATTGGCCATTAACACCATGATCAGCGCCAAAATCAGTGTGCTTGTTTTATTAGGATGGGCCTGGTTCTGCCCTTCTCTGAAAGTACTCATAATTTTACTTTTAAGTTCGGTTATGGTTTTCCGGCAATGCACTGACAAAAATATCCTCCCCCTTCATCAATACATCGAGACGTGGTAATGGCCTGGGCGGAGGTCCGGCCAATACTTCACCCGTCAATGCGTCGAACAAGCCGTTATGGCATGGACATTCGATTTGGCCGCTCTTAGGCTTATAAAAGACCGCGCAGGAAAGATGCGTGCATTTTTGCTCATAAGCCCGTAATTGACCATCCTCCAGGTGGATTAGCACATAGGGAATGGTGCTGCCTTCGATCACGAAGGTTCGCGTACCGCCAAGCGGTATCTCATTTTTCTTACAAACGAAATGTTCGCCTTTGACCTTTTCTTCGGGAAAGTAATTCGCTTTCAGCGCGACAATGCCAGTTCCGGCGGCCAACCCACCTGAAACCAGGCAAAGGAATTTAGCAAAATCCCGCCGGGTCACCTGTGAGGATTCCAACTGCTGGATAGGAAAGTCTTCTTTCCAGTGATTATCTTTAGTATCTGTAGCCATATCAATCCACTCTTAGTTCAACAGCGCCTTTCGGCATCATAATATTTACTTTGGTACTCACCTTTTCGTTTCCGAAAATAAAGTTATTGACGGGCGTACTGTTGGGGCGCATTTTAGCGATCTCCTCCCGCGTACCGTAGTATAAAGCCTGCGTCGGGCAAACGGTTGCGCACATCGGCTTTTTACCTGCGCTGGTCCGGTCATAGCACATATTACATTTCATCATCAGGTCATAGGTCTCGTTTTTCTTGGGTACCCCAAACGGACAGGCCATCACGCAATTGGAACAGCCGATACAGCGGGAAGTGTTAGCTGTGTGCACCACACCAAACTCATCCTTGGTAATAGCGTCCGCTGGACAGACGTTCGCACAGGCAGGATCGTCACAATGCATACAAACCTGGACCGTGGTCTGAATGGTCGTCGCGCGGTCTATGTAATTCACATGGATCATCGATTCATGCCCGTTGGTCTCGCATTCCGCACAGGCCATTTCACAGGCTTTACAGCCAATACATCGCTGCATGTCTACGAAAAATTCCTGGTTGGTGATATAATTTGTTACTGGCATAGCTGTTGATTTATGGTAAGGATTAACTGCTTTTGTACGCGGCTGAATTCGTAGACGGTTCATGGAACGTGCCTAACCCTTCGAGTTTACAGGCACATACCTTGAACTCCGGGATTTTCGATATGGGGTCAAGACTCCCGGTGGTGAACTGGTTAGCTGACTTCCTGCCGGGCCAATGGTAGGGCAGAAAGATCGTGTCGGTCCGGATAGTTTCGACGATGTTGGCCGGAAACGCCGCAGAGCTCCGGCGGGTAGTGACCTGTACCAGCTCATTTTGCCGGATACCGTATTTTTCGGCTAATAGCGGATGTATCTCCACTTTCGGTTCCGGATAATTATCCACGAGCTTGCCGATGCGCCGTGTTTGCGTACCGCTCAAATATTGCGACACAACGCGGCCCGTGGTCATTACGACCGGGTATTCCGCATCGGTCACTTCTTCCGGCGGGCGGTATTTTACCGGATTAAAATGAGCTTTCCCATCTGGCGTATTGAATTTTTTATCTTCCCATAGCCGTTTGGTTCCGGGATGGTCAAGGCTCGGACATGGCCAGAATACCCCCATATTATCTTCGATCTTCTGATAGGTAATACCATAGTAATCCGCCGTTCCGCCCTTCGAAGCGACCCGGAGCTCATTAAAAATATCTTCACTGGTTTGATAATTAAACTTATCGCCAGCGCCAAGCCGACGGGCAAGGTCCAGTATAATAGAGGTATCAGGCCGGGCCTCTCCCGGACAATCTACCGCCTTGCGGATACGAATGACCCGGCCTTCGGCAGAAGTGACCGTTCCCTCTTCTTCTTCCTGCAGCGAGCCGGGAAATATAATATCAGCATGCCGGGAGGTTTCGTTCATGAAAAAGTCAATGCAGGCATAGAATTCCAGTTTTTCAAAAGCTTCCCGGACATAGTTATTATTCGGCAGCGACACCAGTGGGTTAAAACAAATGGATATCAAGCCTTTTACTTCGCCGCGATGGATGGCTTCGATCAGTTCATAAGCGGTCAGGCCTTTTCCGGGCATGTCCTTTTCCTCAATACCCCATACGCCTGCGATATATTTGCGGTGTTCAGGGTTAGTTATATCACGGTTACCCGGAAGCTGGTCGCATTTATGGCCATGTTCCCGTCCACCCTGACCATTCCCCTGTCCCGTTATCGTACCGTACCCGCAGTAGGGCCTGCCAATCCTTCCCGTAGCTAATACCAGGTTGATACAGCCCAACACGTTGTCTACGCCCTTGGTATGATGCTCGATACCACGTGCATGCAGCAGGAAACTGGTGCTCGCTTTTCCCCACCACTGCGCGGCCAACTCTATTTTTTGTTTTTCAATTCCGGTTATTTCTTCCGCCCATTCCAGCGTGTAATCTTTTACCGCATCTAAGGTTTCCTGGAAGCCGCTGGTGTGATTGTCTATGAAGTCATGGTCAAGCATATCATGGTCCGCCAGGTATTTCAGCATTGCCCCATATAAGGCCGAGTCCGTTCCCGGCCGCACCGGCAGGTGAAGGTCTGCGGTCCTAGCCAGGGGGATCACGCGGGGGTCTATGACGATCAGTTTTGCCCCATAATCCCTCGCCCTCCAGATCCAGTGGGTGAGCGTCGGAAATGTCTCACTGACATTGGCACCGGTGACGATGATCACTTCCGCCCTTTCGAGGTCCTCAAATGTATTAGAGATACGGTCCAGCCCGAAGGCTTTCTTGTTGCCCGCCCCGGCACTCACCATACACAGCCGCCCGTTGTAATCCAGATTGGCGGTCTTTAAAGCGACCCGGGCAAATTTACCCATCAGGTAGCTTTTTTCATTCGTCAGCGAAACGCCCGACAGCATGGCGAAAGCATCGTTGCCATATTGACTTTGAATACGCTTGATTTCCGCAACCGTCCGTTCCATCGACGCTTCCCAACTCACCTGTCTAAAGCCTTTCCCTTCTTCCCGCTGCAAAGGATGTAAAAGCCTGTCCGGATGATTGTTTTGAAGATAGCGTTCCACGCCCTTTGGACACAGGCGCCCCTCGTTATAAGGGAATTCCATCCAGGGCTCAAAGCCCACTACTTTATTTTCTTTGACCAGGAGCTTCATCCCGCACTGCATGCCACAAAAGCAACAATGCGTTTTTACTTCCTTATCCGGCTCATCTCTTCCGGCATACCCTTCCTTTGGCGGATAATTCAAGCTAGGTCCATACTGTTCTATAAGTTGTTCTGCTGCTACAGGAAGTCTTGCCATATTTCTTATTGTTATAAGCGCTTATTATTATCCAAAAAGTTTTCCGCCGTTCTCCTGGCGAGCCTTTAAATGGGCCATCGCCAGTCTTGAGCGCTTACCTTCCGGACTTAAATCCAGATGGGATGTGCCATCTTCAAGCGTGAAATCAAAACCCAACTCTTTCGTTACCTGTTTAAGGTCATCAATATGCATTTGTGTCGCAAATTCCTTTCCGGTGTGCGGACAAACGGCCATTCCGCGCCTTATCCCTTCCCGTTTATAGATATGCGCTCCCAGCTGCGCCGGCCGTTGGATGATGTGAAAGAATTTTCCGAACGGGATCCAGATCAAAAACATGATCACGGTTATGGCGTGCGTAACCGCCATAAAATCATAGGCAAACCCTTTTAAAAATTCATAACTGTAAGTAAGCCCCAGGCCGGTTACCGAGATGGCCAGCAGCAGCAATAACGGCAGCAGGTCCCCTTCAAATGATTGGGTGGAGATCAGCCCCGGGCGGGTAAGCCGCCTGCGCATAAACACCAGCACACCGATGATAACCATCCAGGAGGACCAGTTAAGCGCGTGAAATATCAGGAAGGCGGCGATTGAGCCCAACTTGAACTCCATCACTTTGAAGCCAAAAAAATGGGCTTCATACAGGCGGATACCGGCGGGATTAAGACTGGAGGCGGGGTTCATGGTGAAGTTGATCCAGCCAAAGGTCAGGGGGAAGGTAATAGCGAACGCAAGGGTACAGCCTAAAGCCATCAGGAAATGCCCGAACCAACGATCCCTACCCCTCGGGTAAATGAACTTTTGGAACCCTATATTCTGAATAAACTCTTTGATGAAAAATAGCAGGTGCGAAAAAAATTGGCGGTTCCAGATCAGCTCCAGGGTTCTTCGAAAATACATCCTGGTCGGTGGCCGCTGAAGCCATACGGAATACCGGTACACCACGCCAAAGAAAGCGAACAACGTTCCGAAAAGGTAAGCAATTAAGGCAGGATCAAAATTCTGAAGTTTACGGCTTCCGTAAAATACCAGGGCAATGGTAATCAGCGAGACAATAGTCGCATTCAGAATAGCTTTCTTATTGAGTGAAAACATTGCCGTTGGTTTATTAAATGCAAGTTAAAAATTTACTATTTAAAAAACATGTCCTAAGTCATTAAATTTCGGTAAAAAAATTGCCTTGTTGTTATAATGACAATAAGTCCAGGTCAAATGTATTGGCTGCCGCGCCTGCTGTTTAAGATAAACGCTACGAAAATTACCCATTGTTGATTAGTTGGATAACAACATTATCGTCATTATTTACGCACCGGTTCCCGATGTCCATTGGAATAACTTATATTTATATTTAAATAAAAAGCGAATGAATACCATGACAACGATATCTGAAGTGATCCAAAAACTTCAGTCGGAAGGTTATACTATAGATTTTAACCTGAAAGAAAATTGCCTCGAATGTCATCAGAACGCATTGCAGGTTCATCCGGACGAATTTGTTGTAGATAAACACTACCGGTTTGAAGGATTGTCTGATCCGGCAGATGAAGCGATCATCTACGCGATCTCCTCGACCAGGCATAATGTTAAAGGGATATTGATAAATGGCTATGGAACGTCCAGCGAGCCCCTGGCCGAAGAACTGGTCAATGCCCTGAAAGAAAGATCAAATCAGTAATGCAATGCTAAAGTGACCCGGCTATTTTCTGCTCCATGCAACCTGTCACTAACGGTAAGCCCATCGAAAGATCAGCTTTCGCTGATGATACGGATAATCATGCCGTCCATTTCCGGCCGTAGCCGGATCTGACAGCCCAAGCGGGTCGCTGCCGTGCTTTGCGGTAAAAGATCGAGCATATCCAGTTCCTGATCGCCGGCAGGTGACAGCTTTTCATTTCCGGACAAGATGTCGACCGCGCAGGTCGCGCAAAGGGCGATACCGCCGCAGGTGCCTGGGATCGGATAGCCACCGGCCCGAAGGACTTCCATTAGACTCAGGTTAATATTAACCGGCACCTCCAAGGGCGCTTGGCTGCCATCAGGGTTCATCATATAGATCGTTATCAGATCAGAATGCGTTGATGCCATAAACCGTCGTGTATTTGAAACTCAACTTCTCAGCAGGAAAAACATATTTAAAAGCGCTTTGCATGGCAAGGGCCGCTTCGTGAAAACCACATAAGATCAGTTTCAGTTTGCCCGGATAAGTATTAATATCCCCGATCGCGTAGATCCGTTCGAGATTGGTCGAGTAGTCTGCAGGGTTAACAGGTATTGCCGACTGGACAATATCCAGCCCCCACTCTGCTATCGGTCCAAGTTTGGGCGTCAATCCGAACAGGGGTATAAAATCGTCGACCGCAATCCTGGTAGGAGGTAACTGGTGCGTAAGAATACTCAGCTCCTGCAAATGTCCATTGCCATAAAGCGTCATCACGTTAGCATGAAGAAATAGGTCAATCTTGCCGGCTTTCGCCAGTTCGAAAACTTTTCCGGCAGAATCAGGTGAACCGCGAAAGGTATCACCGCGATGCACCAGGGTCACTTTAGCCGCGACATCAGCCAGGAATATCGTCCAGTCCAGCGCGGAATCGCCGCCACCGGCTAAGACGACGTTTCGGTCACGCAACGCTTCCGGGTTCCTGACTATGTAAGCAACCCCCTTGCCTTCGAATTCAGTGAGCCCGTCAATCGCCGGTTTGCGCGGCTCAAAACAGCCCAATCCGCCCGCGATCATCAGCACTTTACATTTGATCGTGCTATGCTCATTCGTCGAGATAGTTAGCGAACCATCCCCGCCCCGTTCGACAGACTCAACGCGTTCGCCCAAAGTAAAGCCTGGGCGAAAAGGCGCGATCTGTTCCATGAGCCGCTCTACCAGCTCCTGACCCAGGATTTGCGGATAACCCGGAATATCATAGATGGGCTTATGCGGATAGATCTCCGACAATTGCCCACCTACCTGAGGTAATGCATCGACCAGGTGGCAACGCATTTTAAGTAGTCCCGCTTCAAATACCGCGAATAAGCCTACCGGGCCGGCGCCAACGATACAAATATCAGTTTCTATATTTTTATCTTGATCTTCCATTTCACTTTTCCATTAAAATTATACCTGTATTAAAAAACAAATGCTGTCTGCCAGAGCCGCTACCGAATGCGGCTCATTGACCGGGATATCCAGCTCGTCAAACTTGTTCATAGTTACAGTACCGTGCGTGCTGAAGTAATTGATCTGCCCGTCGACAACAATCAGCCGGGTATTAACCCCCGTTTGATGTTCTTTCAAGACCATGTCTTTTTTAAAACCCAGGACGAGCACCTTTCCGGCAGTACCTTTTACCAATACTTTGACTACCGGTCCTGCCGCATTTTCCAGTGCGGTTATTATATCTTGTATGATCATATCTTTAATTTTTAGATTAACACTTTTATAGCCAGGCCATCCATCTTTTCATCGATTAGGAGCTGGCAGGCCAAACGGATATTTTCGGCTGATTGCCCGGCTCTTTGCAGGTTGATGTCGCCGTTCCTTTCATAGGCTGTAGGTTCCATCCGTTTAGCCGTGATCTCGATCAGGCAGGTGCCGCACTTCCCCATCCCCAGGCATTCCCCGAAACCTTCTGTAAAAATGCGGTCATAGATCAGCATCATCAAGCTGCGGTATTCATTGGCATAGGTACGCAGCTCATGGAATTCGCCATTATACGCTACCTGAATAACGATAGTTCTTTCGGGCAAGTTCCGGGAGCTCATTTCAAAGGATAACTTTTATCCCAGAATTCATCCGGGTAGTTATCGATGAAGGGCGCACCATGCTGCGCGTTCAGGAATTCGCCGACCTGCTTCAGCACCTCTTTAGGCAACGAAGACTCCAGATGAGGGAACAGGGTCCGCTCTTCAAAACGGATATGTTTAGTCAGCAATTCCGCGAATGATAGGTAATCTGCCGCAGCCTCATGCCCATCATGATTCAGGTGTTGGAGCTGCCGTTCCAGCATCAGGTGTTCGGATTTCCCCTGCCGGGACAACTCGTCGTCCAGCCGGTCAAATAGCAAGACTTCCTCCTCCCTGAAATGATCTTTTAAGTGGCCATCCCAGAAAAAATTGATATACTTCAATATTTTAGGCAGGGGGACACCTTTTCTTAAACCTTCTTTGATTTTCCAGCCAAACAGCAGTCCTGCATGATGGTCCCTGGAAAGTGAGATGATGTATTCACTGCGTTTGATCGGTTTGTTTTCCATAGCGCTAAGGATTAAGATTAAAGAGCGGGGTAAGTGATGACCGCATTGCCCGCCATAACAATGAGCGCTTTAAAGTCTTGTACGACTTTGAGGATATGCGGCTCGTGGGACGGGATGGAATAGGTCGATCCTTTTACTAATTCACTCGTTTCGCCCTTGCAGATCAACAGGGCATTGCCCGATTCTACGATGACAAATGCTTCGGATGATGCGAAGTGGCGGGGCATGTTGGTGCCGGCCGGTAATTCTACTTTGAGGACCTGATAATGGTCGTTTTTTTCAAGCTCTTTCATGATCTTGCGGATTTAAATGAATGGCAGTATGATCACGAAGCGCTTTTCCGCTTTCCAGGCCGATCAGCAATAAGACCGGTATCTTGATCACCTCCAAAATAATATATACCCAATGTTCCCAATGTTCCGGCGGTTGTTGTCCCTTGATCACCAGGGCGGCATGTACATCGAGTACCGGCAGCAACCAGGCAGTTTCCAGTACAAGAATGACACTGATCATAATAATCAAATAAAAGCCGTACCGGGTAGTTCTTTTCGCGAGGCAGGTCAGTATAATGATGATAAGAAACACCCATTCACAGATGTTCAGTGCTCCGAACACAATGCGTCCGATCTGCAGTCCCTGGGCCATACTTAACCCTGGAGCAGTAAATTTGAGCGGCGCCTCCAAAAAACTGATCGCCATGAAAAAACCCAGCCAAAAGATGGCCGTTATACTCCTGGTCGCTAAAGCACTTTCTTTTTTCATTACTGTTCAATTTGTTTTACCGCCTTCATGATCCGGGCAATGCTGTATGCCCTCTTCTTTGCATTCTCCGCTATCTGCCCCTGAAAAAGTTCATCCAACGTCTCGTGAAACAATAATAACCAGCGGTCAAAGTGTTCTTTAGTCAAGGCCAGCGGTAAATGCTTGGTTAACGGATCATCGCTGAATTTCCGGGTATATAATAACAGTGTTGACCAGAAATCGGTCATCCGTCCAAGGTGATGGTCCCAGTTATTACCGATCACAGGCTCGAATATGGGCGCCAGTAATTCATCCCGGCGTACCTTCCCGTAAAAGGCGTCCACCAGTTGTCGCACATCTGCTTCGTCAATGATATCGTGAATTTCCGTTTCCATGATCAAAAGATTACCCGGTCAGTATTCCCGTTCAGCTGCTGCAAGCGGGTTAAAAACATATCGGCCATCAATGTTGCCCGCTTTTTGGCATCGTCCGCAATGAAGCCTTCAAAGCGCTCATCCAGGGTCGTATAGAACAATTCCAGCCAGCGTTCAAAATGCGGACCCTCGATCTTTAACGGCGCGTGTTTAGCAAAAGGATTACCGCGAAAACCTGGCACGCCAAACAATGCCGCGTTCCAGAACGCATACATTTTATCCAGGTGCGGTCGCCAGTCGCTGATCTTTTCCATAAAAATGGGGCCGATCAGTTCGTCAGTTCTCACCCTGGTATAAAACTCATCGACAAATACCTTAACGTCTTCAATATCTTCAATTTCCTTTTTCATTTAAATAATGGCATTTGGCCAGAGGTGATATGGTAATACACCGCCCAGGCGGTAAAAGCAATGAGCAGGATAATAATCCAGAAGGGCATACTGTGCGGCGTTTCGCTGCCTTGCAACATAAATGTTTTCTGATCGCCTTTGCCATAAGCGTTGATCATCAGCGGCAGCACCCCATCAACTACTTCATCTTTGCGCAATCCCTCAACAGCGATAGCCGGACCGTTTCGCACAATGAAGGGGATCGTTTTAATGCCCTCTTTTCCTTTATGATCTTTACTGACCACTTTCAGCGTGTGTTTGCCGTCGGCAAGTTTTTTGGTATCCAGCTCAAAGGAAACCGGCGCGGGGAAAGTGCCGATAGGCTGTGGGTCATCATCAATAAACAGCGTTACAAAGCTCTTATTTTCCATGTCTTAAGAATTTAGAATCATGTTTTTGATATGCTCATGTCCTTTATCGGCGGGTTTTGCCAGGCACTTGACCATCGCGTAAAATGAATACACCGTAATAATGACCATGATACTGACCACGACATAATCCCAGTTGCTGGTAGGCCCCGGGCCGTGGGTGACACCCTGCAGAAATTTGGGCTGCTGCGCCTTACAGGCCTCACAAGCCATCACGTCGGAAAAGATTCCTGAGACGACAGTAGTTATCAATAATGCTTTCCAAAAAAATGCGTACTTTTTCATATTTACTTTGCTATTGGGCCTGATTTAACCTGGTTAAACAATTCTTTGATCTCGGTTACGGTGACCTTTCGGCCATTATTCCCCCAACTGGTCCGTTCATGGTTCATGATAGCGCTGATCTCCTCCGGCGTCAGGTTATTATTAGTACCGATCGGCGGCATTACGCCATAGCCTTCACCCACCCTGCCATTATAACCTTTCATGATAATGGTCAGCTGTACCTTGGGATCTTTATCCAACACAACAGAACTGCCTTTTAGTGCAGGGAAGGCCCCTTTAAGGCCTTCACCATTCTCCTGGTGACAGCTTTGACAATTGGAGGCATAAAGCGCCGCGCCGTCCAATTCTGTATTCAGCTTACTGGTCGTGCCGGGTAACACCGGCTGAACTTCTTTACCATATAAGAAAACCGGTGTCGGTTTGCCATCGGGCAATTTCAGCTGCTTAAAAGATTTAAGGTAGGCTACCAGCTCCAATGCTTCTTTAGTAGCGATGATCTTACCGGTAACGCCCTTCCGGAATTCATCCGGCACGTTAACCACGACATCACCCGGGAAGGCATAATCTTTTACCTGGAATAACCAGGAATAGGCCGGCATAATGGATTGTGATACGACTGAGCGCGGATTGTACAAATGCAGCAGGTGCCACTCTTCACTTGGCTGGCGGTTGCCGATATTCATCAGGTCGGGCCCGGTACGCTCTGATCCCATCAGGTTAGCTGTGTTTCGCCATATATCCGTCCGGACATTACGCGCATAATCAGCCGCAATGCTTGGCCGGACGCCCCACATCTTGTCCATATCCACATTCCGCACCTGCTGCGTATGGCAGGCTATGCAGCCTTCGCGTATGAATATGCCCTTGCCCGCAACTTCCTCGCTGGTTAGCGGTTTACTTTCGGGCAATGGCGCGTTATTATTCTGTGAGTTCAGCGCCGGCAGAACCGCGGCAAATAGGGTCAGACCGATAAATAAAATAATGGCGGCGCCAAAAAGTCTTTTATGATTATTATAGATATCCATTGCTTATTCGGTAACAGGTAATTTTTCCAATTCGTCAAAAACAGTTGTTTGCAGATCAATTTCCGTTTTGCCGGCGATCATATCATATAAATTATAGGCGAAGATCAGGTGCGAAGCCCACATCAGGGAGCCGCCAATGGCACGCCACAACCAATAAGGCGCCATCAGCACTACCGAATCAATAAAGGGCTTACCCTCCTGCCAGGCCAGGCCTTTTAATGTGCCGCCAATCATCAGCGGGATGGTATAAAACAGTAAGCCAATGAGGGCCATCCAGAAATGCGCGCCTACCCAGGTTTGTTTCGGTTCTTTACCCGTAAGCCGTGGAACAAGCGTATAAATGGCCGCCCAAAGCATAAAGGCAATAATGCCATACATGGTCAAATGCGAGTGGGCGACTGTAAAATCGGTAAAGTGCCAGTACAGGTTGGCGGAACGGAAGGCCTCAGCCGTGCCCTGGAACGAACCGGTAAAGTAAAAGATGACGCCTACCAGGTAGAATGGCAGCGTATAACTCGACCCGATCTTCTGAAAGTTACCGCGAAAAGTCATCAGGAAATTCGTGGTGCCGGCAAAAACCGGGATCAACATGCCCATGCTGCCAATAATTGCCACAGTTTGCAGCCACCAAGGGATAGCGCTGAAAATAAAGTGGTGCGTACCGATCAGGGTATAAAACAGGATCTGTGTCCAAAAGGCCAGGATACCCAGGCTGTAAGAATAAATAGGGGTATTTAATTGTTGCGGAAGAAAATAGTAGATCAGCCCCAGGTTAAAAAGCATGAACCACATACCAACTCCCTGGTGCATATAGTAGCCTTGCGCGATAGTTTCGCCTAGGCCGTTCTGCCAGAACGGCAAGTAACCCACCAGCGCAATTACAATGGTGAACATGACGGCTGAAACGATATACCAGTTGGAGATATAGATCTCTTTAGTTTTACGCCGCGCAATGGTTTGCAGGTAGTTGATCAATGTAATGACGAGACCAATGGCAAACAGCAACATGATCGGCCAGATATATTCCCGGTACTCACCACCACCGTTATTAATACCCGCCATGAGGGATATGGTGCCGGCAATTACAGAGGCATTGATCAGCACCAGGCCATACCAGCCACGCTTCAAACTGGCTACCACGGTATTGCTGACAGTAGAAACGACATAATACCCCAGCCCGACCATAGCCAGAGAGGACCAGCCCCAAAATACCATATTGGTATGTACCGGCCTTAATCGCCCGAAACTAAGCCAGCTGACATGGTCGGCATCCGGAGCCACGAATTTAATACCCAGGTATTCACCAACTGAGGTGCCCAATACCAGCCAGAAAGCGGCTGTACCCAGATACCATAGAATCAGTTTGGAAAGCTCAGGGTCAATATCAGGCCTTTTCACAGCCTTTTTCTTCGGCGCGATAAAGCGCGGAGAATCCACTTCGGCAATATGATGTAATATGCCTCTTTTATCTTCGACCGGTTCTTGGCCAGCCAATTCTGTATTTGTCAGCTTAAATTCAAGCGCAGCTTTGCGTTTAAGAAGCTCCTCGTTCAATTCATCGGTACTGAGTTCGTTGATCGACTTGGCGAGCTTCCGTGCATCTTTACTGATCTGTGCACCACGGACCTTTTTGACAATATTGTTCACTTTTGCAGAAACAATGTATACCGCGATCAATAGCGGGATGAGGATCAGTGTGATGGTGATCAGTACCCCGGGATTGGTCCAGACGGACCCAGATGTTTCTGCTGATTGGGCAAAGACGCGGATACCTGAAAACAGGAGCGGCACAAGTAAAAGCGGTTTTTTCCAATTTTTTGTGGTTGTTTTATTTGTTGCGGATTTACCCTGGGCGGCCTTTCTGTTGATCAGCATATCTAATTGGTGCTGGTTGAGATCGGGCAATCGTTTGTTTATCCATGACCTGACGCTTTCCTCCGGTTGTTCCTCCAGCTCTTTCAACCGGTTAGTGTTCTTAAATAGCCATATTGCTAAAGCAAGCAGGGCCAGCAGGAACAGTAAAATTAAAACGATGTAACCGGCAGATGTACCTGCGGCGGCATCTGCTTGCAGCTTATCCTGAGCCATAAGCAAGGCGGGTATCGTTAACAAAATCATTAAAAAAAACAGGGACCTTTTCATTATAATATATTAATACCTTTATATCTTTTTATAAACAAAATTTTATTTCTTCAGCGCCGTAATTCCTAAATTCAAATCTTCGTTAAATTCACCTATGCTGGTATTACTCAATAATTGTTGAATTTGGTTTCGGATCGTTCTAAACTCATAATGAAGCGGACAAGGCTTAACTTCGGAACATTGCTTTAATCCCAAACCGCATCCCGTAAAAATGCCATTGCCGTCTACCGCTTCAACGATACTTGCTAAAGGGCGTTTTAAAGAGACCGCATCCAGATAAAATCCGCCATTGGGCCCTTTGATTGATTGTACAATCCCGCGCCGGCTTAAGTCCTGCAGGATCTTGGCAAGAAAATGTTCAGGCGAATCAATCCCCGTTGCAATTTCTTTAATACCTACCCTGCCACCATCGGCGGTTTTGTGTGCGATAAAAAATACCGCTCGTATTGCGTACTCGCATGTTTTCGAAAATATGCTCATCGTTAACAAAGGTAACGCATATTTTTAATATTAAAAGACTTTTTTATCTTTTAATATTACATCAACCTTCACAATTTTTTTTTGGTGAGAAATGACGTCTTCAGGCTTAATTGCCGGTATCTCACCTGTTAAGTTAGATAGAATAGAATTCTCTGAATACATTGCAAAGTCATTTGGAATGCGCAGCCTTGATTTCATATTCAAATGTATCCTTAAAATTGGATTAGAAAATACGCTGCTTAAATTCCGATTGAATTGTGCAGACAATGTCTGCACAATTCAGGGAGAGCCTGGATTACTCCATTTCTTTTTGTTGCTGTTTAACTACCTCATTCTGAATTTCAGCAGTAAGCTGTTCTGCTGTCGGTAGGTAAAGCTGATATTGAGATGCGAATAGGTTGCTCTTTTCCGGCAGGGTAAATTTCACTACAGTATCGTTTTTATCGAGGCAAAGCAGGATGCCGATGGTTGGCGTTTCATGCGTCAGCTTTTCTATCCTGTCATAATAATTAACATACATCTGTAATTGACCAAGATCCTGATGGGTCGCTTTGTGAGTCTTTAATTCAATGATCACAAAGCACTGCAGTAGTCGGTTATAAAATACCAGATCAACAAAAAAATCATCACCATCAAGATGGATGCGGCGTTGCCGCGCAACAAAAGAAAAACCATTTCCTAACTCCAGCATAAATTCCTGAAGATGGATAATTAGCGCTGACTCCAGGTCTTTTTCAAAATAAGTGGTATCGGGTTTTAACCCCAAGAACTCAAGCACCAACGGATCTTTAATAATCTCCTTCGGGTCTGAAGGTAGTTTTTCATTGCGGGCAACAGAGAGCACGCTTTCTTTATCTGAACTCAGCAATAACCGTTCATAAAGCTGACTTCCGACTTGCCGTTCCAACTGCCGGGCGGTCCAGTTGTTTTTCACGGTTTCCTCTATGTAAAATTCCCTTTTTTCAGAAACTTCCATACTTAAAAGTGATCGATAATGTGTCCATGCCAATTGTGTACGCAGTGCGTACACAATTGGGAACATCCTATAAAATTGCCTGAAATGATTAAGATTTCTTGTTGAAAAGGAACTGCCAAAATGAGGAATTAGCTGTTCTGAAAGATAGGTTAACAATCTCTCCCCGTAAATCGCTCTTTCCCGTCCCTGTTGTTCTTCTTCAAATATTCTTTTCCCAATATGCCAGTACATCAAAACTCTTTCATGATCTACTGCCCGTACTGCATTTTCGCGTGATCTGTTAATGATATTCTGGATATCGTTTATTATTGATTTGGTAAGTTCCATAATTTAATTGTTTAAGCGGTTAAACGGTTTTCAGATTCTGCTTTCTCATCGATGTCGGATATTCTTGCTTTAAGTGCATGCATATCCCTGTTTACTTTTTTATCTTTCATCTTAGCATAGATCTGCGTAGTAGATAATTTAGTGTGACCGAGCATTTTACTGACGGTTTCCAGCGGAACATCATTTTCGAGGGTTACAGTAGTAGCGAAAGTATGCCGGGCGATGTGGGTGGTCAGTACCTTAGTAACACCGGCCAGGTCGCCAACCTCTTTTAAATAGGCATTCATTTTTTGGTTGCTGTTCACCGGCAGCAGCTTGTTTTCGATCATTCGGCAGGGGTGTTCGTCGTATCGCTCGATGATCTCGATGGCCCGTGGGATCAATGGCACATTGGCGGTGATCTCGGATTTCGTTCTGGAGGTCTTGATCCATTTTACCCCATCGATCCCGGCCACCATATGCTGCGGGGTCAGTTTCTCCAGGTCCACCCAGGCATAACCGGTATAACAGCAAAACAGGAAGGCATCCCGGACCTCTGAAAGACGTTTAACTTTAAATTCATAATCCGCCAGCATATTGATCTCTTCCCATTCCAGCTCGACCCGGTTCACTTTCCGGTAGGTACATTTAAATAGGTTAAAAGGATTGTGCTGCATCCAGCCATGATTGACGGCCAGGTTGACCACCTTCTTCAAATTCTTAATGTAACGCATCGCCGTATTATGCTCGATACCGTCCTCTGTTTTGAGATACATTTCAAAGCCAGCTACGAAAGCATAATCGATCATCTCCAGGTAGATGTCTTCTTTCCGGAATTTATGTTTGATATAATCCGCAGTTTTGCTCCTGACAGTTTTGTATTTGGTTAGGGTAGCCTTCACATAATCCTCGCTGCCTTTTTCCAAAAGCTTTTCAATGTTTTCATTATGTTCGTCGAAGATCTCCAGCAACTGGCGTTGAACAGTGTCCTCACCTAAATACTTTAGCTTGATCTTTTCGACGGTAATAAAATCTTCCGTCTGTTTGAGATCAGCATATGCCACGAACAGGTCGTTGTTAACCTGTATCAAATACTTGTTGAGTTCTTTTACATACTGTCCTGTCCCCTTTACATAACAGGATTGTGCATCCCAGTCTTTGGGGTCTACTTTTCTGCCGATGGAGATCTCGGCGCGTTTGCCATGGTAAGTGATCCTGGCATAGAGTGGAACGTTTCCTTTTGAATCTGCTTTTCTTTTGTCAGTCCAGATCAGAACTGAGAACCTTTGAGTGCTTTTCATGTCACCAATAATTTTAAGTTACTTAATAAGATTAATTTCATGGTGTTTTGAGGCCTTTTTAGGGCAAAAAACACCATGTTAAGTAATTTAAAATCAACTAATTAACCGCAAAGTCGGTGACCAATTTTGGCCATTTTTCGTAGGTCACCGAATTGGTCACGATTTATGAAAAATCATGATTTTTTACCGGTTCCCGAACCCTCGGACCAAACGGGACCGGGGTCATTTTAGGTGCCTTGATATCCGATCAAATAATGGTCACTCAGATAGCCAGAATCCTGGGTATTTTTGAGGTGTTTTGAGCCCCAAAAATATGATTACAACTAATTGAGTAACAATGTGTTAATCGTTGATTTGGTGGCTAAATTAGGAGGTTTTCACCAGCCACCGAATAGGTCGCTGATTGAGTCATAAATGCTGAGTGGAAATGCGTTTTTTTGAGCAAAAAAAAACGCTTAAATCAATGACTTAAGCGTTTTTTAAAGGTTTTAAGGCCTTTTTAGCGGAATGGACGGGACTCGAACCCGCGACCCCATGCGTGACAGGCATGTATTCTAACCAGCTGAACTACCACTCCTCCCGTTTGGGATTGCAAATATACGCACCATTTTTTATTACACAA
>Ga0164242_10000452_pt1 | contig 49606 bp, 34 predicted proteins | sample OricomgcompostMG_FD_108783 | JGI IMG/M metagenome (GOLD analysis project Ga0164242, IMG submission 108783) | Miracle-Growth compost microbial communities from Emeryville, California, USA - Original compost - Miracle growth compost (MG) ...
CTGATCACGGACGGCGTGAACGGATTCCTCGTGCCCGCCAGCGAGCTCGATGCACTGGCCGCGCGAATCGAGGAGTTCCTCGCGCTCGACGAGGCGGCCGTCGAGCAGCTGCGCGCCAACGCCCGGGCAACCGTGACGAAGTACTCTGGCGAGAACGTCACCGCACTGTGGAGTGCCGCCCTGGGGTCGGTGTTCTCGGGGCGGGGCGCGCCCGGCGGGGGAGGGCGCGGAGCGGGCGCTCGCGGAGCGGTCCGGGCGCTGCGAGCCAGGTTCGGGAGGTGAGCCGTGCGTGAACGCATCATGGACCTGATCTTCCTGATCGGGGTGCTGTTCAAGGGCATTGATGGCCTCGTGGAGCTCATCGGCGGCGCGGTACTGCTGTTCGTCAGCCCCGCCCAGCTCGCCGGCGCGGCTCACGCCGTGACGGCGAACGAACTGGCGGAGGACCCGCACGACATCATCGCCAACCTGCTCGTCCACGGGGTGGCGAGCCTCGGCGCCGGCGGCGTCGGCTTCCTCGCCCTATACCTGCTGCTGCACGGTGTCGTGAAGCTGGCGATCGTCGTGGCGCTGCTACTCGGCACGCGCAAGATCTACCCGTGGGCCATCGCCGGCCTGATCGCGTTCCTGATCTTCCAGGTCTACGAGCTGTTGGTGGACCCGACCATCGGGCTGGTGCTGCTCACCGTCTTCGACCTCGTGATCGTGGCGCTCACCTGGCGCGAGTGGCGGCACGGCCGCACCCTGCACGAGACGATGCGCAGCACGGTGGTCTGGGTGATGCGGCGGACTTCGGCGGTTCCGGTCCAAGAGCGCAGCCGCTCCTGAAGCCAGTTGACTGGGCCAGCACCCACCCCCGTCAGATTACGACGGCGTCATTGTCCGCAGCTGGTCACACAATGCCTTCGGTTCGCACGACGAGAGACTGGCCTTCCAGGATTGGGGCGATGACCGTCGACGCAGTGCTCCCCGTCGAAGATCAAGCTGCCGGAGCCGCCGCGACAGGCCGCCACAGGGCGTTTGTGCCCAATTCGCTCGCGTATGATGGCAGTCGGCGGTCGAGCTGATCGGACGCCAGCCCCACATTGCCACTTCGCCTTGACCGAGGCCCTCCAGCCCAGTAATTTCTAGGCATCGCCGATGTAGTTCAATGGCAGAACTTCTGCTTCTACTACTCCGAATATCAGAGAGTCACACTCGGCCTCGTAAGCCCCGCTGATCGGGGCTTTTCCCACTATTGGGGCACTCGCGTGATCTCAGCGACACGCCGTGCATCGCGCCCAAAGCGGTGAGTAAACGGTGAGCTACGCGAGTCCGGGTCCGGATTCGCCGCGCACGTTGAACCGTTCGAGGATCGCCGTCGAGTCGGGCACCTGGACCACCCGTGGGAGGTAGGACTGCTCGGTCGTCGCGTACGTCGAGTGACCCAGCTGGTGTTGCGCCCGCTCGAGGCCGGCGGCGTCGCGGATCGCCGTCGCGACGGTGGATCTGAACTCTTTCGGCACCCGTCCTTCGAAACGCGTCCCCTTGAGCGCGATGTGCCATTGGAGGCGGAAGTTGTCCGGGATCCGTGGTGTGAGCGTCGAGGACGGAAAGACGAGTTCCGAGTACGACTCGACCCGTCGGCGGAGGAGCATCTTACCGACGAAGGTGGGCAGGAAGAGCCGACGTCCGCCTCCGGTCTTGGTCTTGTTCTGAACGGTCCAGCGGCCTTCGCGGTTCTTCGCCATGGTTCGGTGGATGTCCACCGTGAACGGCTGGATGGTGAAGTCGACGTCGTCCCACATCAGGGCGAAGACCTCACCCGGCCGGCAGCCGGTGCCGAGGAAGAAGTCCGCGGGATCGGCAAGGTCGGTGCCGCGGCGACGGCCGGATGCGTCGAGCCCGGCATCCCATCGGGCGAGGATCTCCCTCAGCTCGGCGACGTCCTCGAGCGTGAACGTGGCTACCTCGTGGTCCGGTTCTTCAACGGGCGCGACGGACTTCATCGGGTTGGCTTCGATGGCATCATGTCGAGCCGCCATGGCGAACATCCCCGTCAGCAGCACCACGGCGATGCTTGCATTCGAGTATCCGTTCAGTCGGGCTGTCTGCTTGATGAACCGGTCGAGCTTCGACACCGATGCTTCGCGGATCATCCAGCCGCCGAGGTTCGGAACGATGTACTTGTCCAGGACGGTCTCGTATCGCCGGAGTGTGCCGTTCGAACGCGAGGTGTGGCTGAACTCGTCCCACCAGACGATCGCCAGGTCGGCCAGCCGGGTTTCCGGGTTGAGCTCACCATCGCCCAGCGGTTTGATGCGATCGCGCATTGCTTCGCGCAGCAGAGCTTCTGCCTTTTGCTTGGTGCGGCCGACGCGCTCGATCTGCCGCGTCCGGCCGTCGACATCCCGGTAGCGGGCGCGCGCGGCCCAGCGGTTTTGCGCGAGCATGCGGGTGGTGACTGTGCCCCATGTTTCGGAGACAAGCGGGGGACGGGACATGATCACCGACCCCCGTTCTCGATCCGCGGGCCGGACGACCCGATTCCGCCGATGCGTGACTCGGGCGTCTGCGCGGGAAACGGCGATCCGTCGAGGTCATCGGAATCCCGCACGGGACCACGAGTGGCGCCAATGGTACGCCCGACCAGCCCAACCAGGCGACCGTCGTCGAGACGCACGAACGGCACGCATGCGGCCTCGGCTGTGAGCGCCGCAAGCTGTCCGATCGGCGTGAACGGATCGGCCGCGATGCCCCATCCATCCAAGGCGTACCGACTCACCGTGTCGACGCATTCACTCTTCTCACTTGAGCTCGGCCTGGTTGAGCCGACCACTCCGATCAGACCGCCCTGCAGTTCCGGCCCCATGTGTCTGGTGTCGATGATGAATACCCGCATCGCAATCATTCCCCTGTCTCTCGTTCTTGTTTGCCTTCCGGCGGAGAGATCGAGAGCGAGTGGGAGGGGCGCAGTGCCGGGACCGTGGAATACCGGAACGGAGCGCAGCGGAGCGAGGATATGCCGCGAAAGCCCGGCACGGAGAACCGGGAACGAGCTACGATCGGCCGGCGGAAAGACAAACAAGTCAGCAGGTGCAGCGCCGCCGCAGGCGGCTCCACGCTCTCCCACCCATCGACGCACAGCGCACCGTCCAGGCGATCTCCGACGCCCGGCACCGGCTTATCTCGTGCGAGATCGTCTGGCGCATGGATTGCTGGTTCAGGGGAGCGCCATGAACATCAGGATCGCCACGACCGCCCGGCATACTCTAGCCAACGCGCCGGGCCCGGGATTGATCTCGCCCTGGCCAGCCGGGTGCTGCGCCTTCAAGGTCGGCGGCCGAGTCGAACTGAGGGCCTAAGGTAGGGCGGCCGACCTGGACGACCGCAGTAGGGATAGATGCCGAGCCAAGGCGTTGTCTAGCAACTGGAGGCTGGCGTTCGGACCTCTCAAGGGTTCCGGCGTTCCGTCAGAGTTCGCGGAGGAGTGCGCTGAACTCGTCGGCCATCTCGAGTTGGCGAGCGAGATTCGCCCGGCGTTCCTGCGTACCGGCGAGAAAGCCGTCGAGCCGGGCACGCGCATCTGCGTCGTCGGGAGACCGCCGCAGGACGTCGACCGTCGCGAGGAGCTGCTTCATCTCATCGATGCTGTAGCCCAGCGGCTTCATCCGCCGGATCACGAGGAGACGTTCCAGGTCGTCCTCGGTGTATAGCCGGAAGCCGCCGTCGCTGCGACCGGACGGGCGCACCAGGCCGACCTCTTCGTAGTGGCGCATTGTCCGGTGGGACAGGCCGGTACGTTCTGCTACCTCCCCGATCTGCATCATCGTGCCCATGCCGCTCTCCCTTCGCAATACTCTACCCTTACGTTAGGGTGGAGTTGAGTTCGGCGCCCTGACTGCGTCCCCCTTTCTACCCATTCTCGCCGGTCACCCGTGAGCGGAAGCTGCGCGAGCACGCCCCCTTCAGCTACGCGCGGAGACGCGCCCCAGAGGAGTCGAACCATGCCCCCGAGCCTGAAGCAGCTGGTGCTGGCCGCCACCGTCGGCGTCCCGACCGACGACGGCGATGTCCGCGTGGTCGACGCCGTCCGGCGCCCAAAGATCCTGACCCGCGAACTGCTGGCCGGTCTCGTCGTCGGGCTGGCGCTCATCCCGGAGGCGATCTCGTTCTCGATCGTCGCCGGCGTGAACCCGAGTGTCGGGCTGTACTCCTCCGTAATCATGGCCATCGTCATCTCGATCACGGGCGGCCGCCGGGCGATGATCAGCGCCGCCACCGGCTCGATCGCCCTCGTCGTCGCCCCGGTCGCCCGGGAGCACGGCCTCGACTACCTGGTCGCGACCATCATGCTGGCCGGAATCCTGCAGATCGCGCTGGGCGCGGTCGGGTTCGCGAAGCTGATGCGCTTCATCCCGCGCAGCGTCATGGTCGGCTTCGTGAACGCGCTCGCGATCCTGATCTTCATCGCCCAGCTGCCGCACCTCATCCAGGTGCCGTGGATGGTGTATCCGCTCGTCGCCTTAGGCGTCCTGCTCATCGTCTTCTTCCCGCGTGTCACGAAGGCGGTCCCGGCGCCGCTGATCGCCGTGATCGTCATCACCGCGATCACCATGCTCGGGAGCCTCTCGGTGCCGACCGTGGGAGACGACGGCACGGTCCCGGCGGGTCTGCCGAACCTGTTCTTCCCGAACGTGCCGTTCAGCCTCCACACGCTCACGATTATCGGTCCGTTCGCGCTAGCCGCCGCCCTCGTGGGGCTGGTGGAGTCGCTGATGACCGCCAAGCTCGTCGACGACATCACCGAGACCGGCTCGAACAAGACCCGTGAGACGATCGGGCAGGGCATCGCGCAGATCGCGTCGGGCTTCTTCGGCGGGATGGGCGGCTGCGGCATGATCGGCCAGACCATGATCAACGTGCGCGAGTCCGGCGCCCGCACGCGCCTCTCCACGTTTTCCGCGGGCGTGTTCCTGCTCATCCTGATGGCCGTCTTCCATGACCTCGTCAACCAGATTCCCATGGCCGCGCTGGTCGCCGTCATGGTAATGGTCTGCGTCGGCACGTTCGACTGGCACTCGATCCGCCCCGCTACTCTCAAGCGCATGCCCGCCGGCGAGACCATCGTGATGGTCCTCACCGTCGCCGTGGTGGTCGCCACCAACGACCTCTCCATCGGCGTCGTCGTCGGCGTCATCGCCGCGATGATCGTCTTCGCCCGCCGTGTCGCAGCCGTCACGACAGTCACGCGCACCCTGCCGGCCGACGGCACCGCGCACTACCGGGTCGACGGCGAACTGTTCTTCGCCACCAGCAACGACCTCACCCACCGCTTCGACTACTCGAGCGACCCACACCACGTCACCATCGACCTGAGCGGTTCACATGTCTGGGATGCCTCGACCGTGGCGGCGCTCGACGCCGTCGAGACGCGCTACGCCCGGCACGGCAAGACCGTGACCGTCGAGGGCATGAACCAGGCCAGCACCCGCTTCCACGCGCGGCTCACCGGCCAACTGGGCGGCGAGAGCTGAGGGTCCGAGCCCGATGAGCCCGGACGGGCTTCAACCCGTCGGGCGAACGTGCGGAACGACCAACGTCGGGCACACGGCTCGGTGTGCGCTATGGGAACTGACCGAGCCGAGGAGAAGGCTGCGGAAGCCACCACGGCCCCGACTGCCGACCACGAGCAGGGCTGCAGCCATGGCCGCGTGGACGAGGGTCTGACCCGGTTCGCCGAGAGCGCCGATGAACTGCACATCAGCCTCCGGATGTCGTTCAGCGATCACGGCGGCGTCCGTTCGCAGCTGGTCTCGAACCGTCTCGGAGGCCTCGTCGAAAGAAGGGACGTACCCGTCGCGCCACAGCAGCCCGGGCGGATGGTCGTCGATACTCCAGCAGCGGATCACATCGACGGGCACGGACAGCGCCGTCGCGAACTGAAGGCCGATCTCGAGGGCGCGGTCACTGTCTCCGGACCCGTCGTGGCCGAACACGACCGACCCCGGCCGCACGTCGGCAAGCTGCCGCATGCCGGGTCGCGTCGAAATCTCGTCAGCCGTCGCCGAGTGCACGGTGTCGCCTCCGCGCACGACGAGCACGGGGCAGGTCGCCTGGTGTAGGCAGCGGGCGGTCACCGACCCGAGAAGCAGGCCGCTGAGGCCGCCGACACCGCGTGAGCCCAGGACCAGCACGCGGGCACCGGTCGAGAGGTCGCTGAGCACAGAGGCCGCCGCCCCCAGCTCCACGCGGTACTGCACAGGAAGGTCGGGGTGCTCGCGTAGTCGTTGTGCGCAGTCGTCGATGAGCGACCGGCGGATGTCGTCAGCGATGTCCGGCAGGGTCGGGTCGCTTGCGAGGATGCGAGTATAGGCGGGCACGCTGGCGTCGAGCTGCCACGCGCGCACGATCACGAGCGGGGCCGCGAAAAGCTCGGCGAACTTGATGGCTCTTGCCAGGGCCAGGTCGGCATGGTGGGAGCCGTCGTGGCCGACCACCACGGCTCCTGACTGCGCTGCGATGGGCTCAGCCACATTCACCACCTGCCTTCCGGGAGTGAGCCGAAGCCTACCGACTCCACCGCAGCTGAGGGGAGGACCTTTGCCTCTTCCCTGGCCTCACACTGGGCCACAACACTGAACGCCATGACTGACAATCGCGGCAGGGAACGTCCCCACCCAGGCTGGCTTCCGTGGGCCCGTCCCGGTGTGCTGGTCGGTGTCGACGGCTCGGCGCCGTCAGCAGCGGCATTGCGGCGCGCGATCGAGTTGGGCGAGCAGCTGCACCTTCCCGTCCACGCCGTCCACGCCTGGGAGTATCCGACGCTCATCTTCGACCCCCAGGTGATCCCGCCCGACGAAGTGCGGCAGGAAGCGGAGCGGCTCCTCACCACGATGACGGCCTACATCTTCGCCACGGACGGGCAGCCGCCGTGGTTCACCGCAAGCGCCGAGCGCGGCGGTGCGGCGGATGTGCTGATCGACGGCTCGCGCGGCGCCGAGATGCTGGTGGTCGGCAGCCGGGGGCGGGGAGGCTTCGCGGGCCTGTTGCTCGGCTCGGTGAGCTCGCAGTGCGCAGCCCATGCCCACTGTCCCGTGCTCATCGTCCGCCCCGAGGAGGCGGGGCCGTCGGCGGATGACTGACACGCGCCCACCGCGACCGTCCGAGTCCGAAGAGGCGGGAGCCGAAGGTGCTCCGCTCTGGCATTCGATGAGCGCCGAAGCCGTGCTCCGCTTGCTGGGCACGTCGCCGTTGGGGCTGGCGTTGACGGAGGTGACGACTCGGCAACGACGGTACGGATCCAATTCGCTTCCTCTCGCACCTCCCACCCGGTGGTGGGTGGTGCTGTTGCGGCAATTCGTCAGCCCGCTGATCGGCATCATGGTCGTCGCCAACCTGATCACGATCGTCCAGCAGCACTGGGTGGATGCCGCCGCGATCGGCGTCGTCCTGGTGCTGACCGTGACCCTCGGGTACTGGCAGGAGCGCAAAGCGGAACGGGAAGTCCACGCCCTCCGATCCCTCTCCTCCTCCGTCGCCCACGTGCGCCGCGACGGGACCATCCGCGTCATCCCGGCCACCGAGGTGGTGCCGGGAGACATCGTGGCTGTGGTCGGCGGTGAACGAGTTCCCGCAGACCTGCGGATCGTGGAGGCGAACCGCCTCCGGGTGGACGAATCGATGCTGACCGGCGAATCCCTCCCCGTGGCCAAGGCCGCTACGCGCGTGCACCAGGGTGCGCCGGTCGCGGAACGCCACGACATGGCCTTCAGCGGAGCCCTGGTCGCCAGCGGCCGGGGCCTCGGGGTCGTCGTGGCAACCGGCCAGGACACGGAGCTCGGCTCGATCGAGAAACTGATGACGGCGCCGCCGCCGCCCACCCCGCTGCAGGTGATGCCCCGCACGCTGGAATGGCGGATCGGGGGCGCCATCCTGGTGGCCGTCCTGTTCCTCTTCGTCGCCGGGCTGGTCAGCGGCTTCACCGTCGCCGACATGTTCCAGACAGCGGTCGCCCTGACGGTGGCGGCCATACCGGAATCGATGCCCGTCATCCTGACCATCGCTCTCAGCGTGGGGATCTCCCGGATGGCCCGCCGCAATGCGATCGTGCGCAGACTCCCCGCCGTGGAGACCCTCGGATCGACCACCGTGATCGCCTCGGACAAGACCGGGACCCTCACCCAGAACCGATTGACCGTCGAGCAGGTCTGGACCGTCGGAGGGTACTGGGAACCAGGCATGCCCGCGGACCCGGATACCGTCGCCGTGCTCCGGGCCGGAGCCCTCACGAACGAGACCTCGCGCACAAGCGGCGGGGAGCTCCACGGCGACCCCGTCGACGTCGCGATGAGCAGCGTGGCCCTGGACGCATCCGCGGTCTCGGCCACCGAGATCACGGTGGCTCCCGAACGCCATACGCCCTACGAGCCCGTACTGGGATACTCGCAGTCCGTCCGCGCCCTCCCCGACGGAGAGCGCGCCCTCTACGTCAAGGGCGCGCCGGAGACCCTGCTCGCGGCGAGCACCAGCCTGCGCACACCGCACGGTCCGCGGCCGCTGAAGGCGAGCACGGTCAGCGAGGCCAACGCCGTCCTGGCCCGCGACGGGCTGCGCGTGGTGGCCACCGCATCCCGCTCACTAGGGCCGGACGAACTCACCGGCGACCCACTGCCCGCGCCCGAAGGCCTGGAATTCCTCGGACTGGAGGGGATGACGGATCCCCCGCGCGAGGGCGTCGCCGACGCCATCGCGGCGTGCGCGGCCGCCGGCATCGCCGTGAAGATGGTCACCGGCGACCAGCCAACCACCGCCGAAGCCATCGCCTCCCGCCTCGGCCTGCCCTCCGAAGGACCGCCTCTGACCGGAGCCGAGATTGGCACACTCGACGACAACATGCTCGCCGCGAGACTCGAAGAGACCAGCGTCGCCGCCCGAATGGTCCCGCAGGACAAACTGCGCATCGTCCGCGCGTTGCAGAGCCGCGGCGAAGTCGTCGCGGTCACAGGCGACGGCGTCAACGACGCCCCAGCGCTCCGGGCCGCGCAGATCGGCGTCGCCATGGGACGCTCCGGCACCGACGTCGCACGGGAAGCGGCGGGCCTGGTGCTCACCGACGACGACTTCGTCACCATCGTCCACGCCGTCGAACAGGGCCGGGTCACGTTCGCCGCGATCAGGAACGCGACCTTCTTCCTGCTCTCCACGGCCGTCGCGGCCGTGCTGGCGCTCGCGATCAACGTCCTCCTCGACCAGCCGCTCTTGTTCCTGCCCGTGCAGATCCTGTTCATCAACGTCGTCACCAGCAGCATCCAGGACATCGCCCTCGCGTTCGAACCGGCCCGCGGCGACGAGCTCTCCCGGCCGCCCCGCTCACCCCAGGAAGGCATCCTGTCGCGACGTCTCTGGTACCGCACGTTCATCACCGGCGCGTGGATGGGACTGATCGTGCCCCTCGTCTTCGGCTGGGCCCTCCACGTCGGAGACAGCGTCGAGCACGCCCGGACTCTCGCACTCGTGCTGTTCGTGATCTTCAACGTGTTCCAGGTCGGAAACGCCCGCGCCGAGACAGCGTCACTGCTGCGCCTGAACCCGTTCAGCAACCCGCTGCTATTCGCCACCGCGTTCGGGTCGGTCCTGGTCGTCGCAGCACTGCTCGTCTGGCCCGCAGCGACCCTCCTTCTCGGGCTCGCCCCGCTCACGCTCGCCGAATGGGCGATGATGGCGGCACTCGCCCTCACCGTCCTCGCCATCGTCGAAGCCGACAAGCTCATCTGGGCGGCGCTCGACCGCCGGCAGACGCGGGCTCGAGGGCGCCGTCGGCGCTAGGTTGTTGTCGCTAGACCCGGTGGTGAGCCAGTAGGCGGTGGCTGCGAAACAGAAGGCGGCTTGCCTGTTGCGGGCGGACTTGCCTGTCGACCAGCACGCGCGTAGCGGGACGACGAGGGTGTGCGTCCGCGTGGGGCACATTAAGGACCCCCAGGACCTGTCACAGCGGCGTCACAGGCCTTAGGCCGCATTGCCCGAGCGACCGACTCCCGCGGCCGAGCTCTTGGCACCACGGCTCGCGCGCCGTTCCAGATGTCGTTTCGCAGTGGGCAGCGTTACGGGCAGCCAGTAACTTCCAGTGTTCCGTGGCCTTTCCTGTCCCACGAGGCGAGCGTGTGAGCTCTCGCAGGCGTTCGGTCTCCACGGTGCGCCGGTTGCCGGGCGCCGGTCAGGACGCATACCTAGGGTCGGGGGTGTGAGTGGGGACGACGACGAGCTGCCATCAAACGCGAACATGAGGACACCGCGTCACGGGGTGCTCATCGTTTTGACCCGGCGATCCGTTGCGCTGACGGGCTTCGTCCTGTTGAGCGCGGCGGCCGGGATCTTGGCGACTTCCACAACTTTTCCGGCCGTCGCCGTCGTCGCCACCGGAGTCAGCGACGGTGTGTCGCTCTTCAACGGGTTGCCCGATTACCTCAAGATCCAGCCGCCGGCGCAGGCCTCCACGCTCTACGCCGAGCGTGCCGGTCAGCAGGTCCCTATCGCCTCTTTCTTCGCACAAGATCGCATTGATGTGACATGGTCGGGCACGACAGAAGCACTGAAGTCCGCGGTGATCGCGACCGAGGCCCCCCGCTACTTCGAAGAAGGTCCGATCGACATCCTGGGGACCGCCCGCGCCGCCGCCGCCAACGCCGCCGGACACCAGCTGGAGGGCGGGTCCTCGATCACGCAGCAGTACGTCAAGAACGTCCTCGTACAGCAATGCGACGCACTCACCGACGCACATGCCTCGGCCTCCTGTTATCAGAAGGTCACCGCGACCACGTTGCAGCGCAAAGTCCAAGAACTCCGCTATGCGGGCGAGGTCGCCAAGGTCTACACGAAGGACGAGATCCTGACGGCGTACCTCAATCTCGTCGGCTTCGGCGGCAACGTCTACGGCGCCCAGGCCGCTGCCGAATACGACTTTGGAGTCTCCGCAAGCGCCCTGACCCTGCCGCAGGCGGCGACCCTGGCCGGGATCCTCAACAGCCCCTCGACCCTCCGCATCGACAGGCCCGGCGACCCGGTCAACGGCGCTGCGAACCATTACGCCCGCACCCTCGCGCGACGCAACTACGTGCTGGATCGGATGTACGCGAACCACCGGATCACCGCCCAGCAGCGCGACGCCGCGAAATCGACCCCGATCCAGCCGCACATCACCCCGGTCAGCAGTGGCTGCACCGCTGCGGCAGCCGTCGACGCGGGCTTCTTCTGCGAGTACGTCAAGGACGAACTCCTCAACGACCCGGCTTTCGGCAAGACATCCGTCGACCGCCTGTCCACGATCGATCGCGGCGGACTGCAGATCTACACCACGTTGAAGCTCGGATTGCAGCAGCAGGCGCAGCAAGCCCTCGACGCCTACATCCCGGCGACGCGACCAGGCATGCACCTGGGCGCTTCCAATGTCTCCGTCGAGCCCGGCACCGGGCACATCGAGACGATGGTGGAGAACAAGAGCTTCGACGAGAGCAGCCAGGCCGGTCCCGGGACGACGGCGGTGAACTACAACACGGACGCCGCCTACGGTGGATCGCAAGGTTTCCAGACCGGGTCTGCGTTCAAGGCGTTCACCGTCGCCGCCTGGCTCGAGGCGGGCCACTCGCTCGCAGAGAGCGTGGACGCGTCCCACCACACTTTCCCGATGTCTGCCTTCCACAGCAGTTGCGGCCCCGTCTCGGGCCCGCCGTGGCAGGTCAGTAACGACGAAGGCTCCGCATCGCGGCTCAGCGTGATGGCGGCCACGGCGCAATCGGTCAACACTGCGTTCGCCATGATGGGGACAAAACTTGACCTCTGCTCGATCCTTCACGCGGCCGAAGCGCTCGGTGTGCACCCTGCCTCGTCGGCGAACCCGCTCACTTCCGTGCCGTCGATGATCCTCGGCGTCAACTACATCTCCCCGCTCACCATGGCCACCGCTTACGCGGCCATCGCCGACGGCGGCACGGTGTGCACCCCCGTCGCCATCGAAAAGGTCGCCGGCCCACACGGAAGTCCCCGTCCGGTCAGTTCCAGCACCTGCACGCGCGGCATCTCGACCGGAATCGCCGCCGGCGTCGCCTACGACCTGCAGGGCGTCCTGCGACCCGGGGGCACGGCCGCCAGCGCCAACCCGCACGACGGTGTGCCCATCCTGGGCAAGACGGGGACCACCGATCACGCGGTGCAGAACTGGCTGGTCACCTCCACGACCAAGATCGCCACCGCCACCTGGGTCGGCAACGTCTCCGGCTCTGTCCGCCTGCGAAGCGAGTACTTCCAGGGCGTCAACGGCGGGGACGTCAAGTTCCGCATCGCCAACCGCATCCTCACCGCCCTCGACCAACGGTTCGGCGGCACCGCCTTTACCCCACCCACCCGAGCCATGGTCGGCGGGCCCGTCCGCACCATCGGCTGAACAGGAGACTCCCGTGTTCGCCTTCAGCATCCCGAGCCCGCCGCCGCAATGGGCGCAGTTCCAGCTCGGACCCTTCACGGTGCACACCTACGCGCTCTGCATCCTCAGCGGCATCATCGCCGCCTCCTTCATCACCGCATACCGCCTCGGACGGCGCGGAGTTGACCGCGGCATCGTCCTCGACGTCGTCCTCTGGGCCGTGCCGCTCGGCATCGTCTGCGCCCGCTTCTACCACGTGTTCACCCACGTCGGCGACTACTTCTACCCCGGCGCGAACCTGTGGAACGTCTTCGCCATCTGGGACGGCGGCAACGCTCTCTACGGCTCCCTCCTCGGCGGTGCGATCGGCGTCTACATTGCCTGCCGGCGCGCCGGCCTGCGCTTCTGGGCCTTCGCCGACGCGCTCGCCCCCGCGCTGCTCGTCGCCCAGTCCCTCGGCCGCTTCGGCAACTACTTCAACCACGAGCTCTTCGGGCTTCCTACCACTCTCCCCTGGGGGCTGCAGATCGAAGCAACCAATCCCAAGTTTCCGGCCGGGATGCCGCCGGGAACCCTGTTCCACCCGCTGTTTCTCTACGAGATCATCTGGAACCTGTGCGGCGTCGCCCTGATCCTGCTCCTCGAGCGTCGATTCAAGCTGCAGTGGGGCCGCGTCCTGGCCCTCTACCTGATCTGGTACGGGCTCGGTCGCAGCTGGCTCGAAGCCATCCGCATCGACCCGACCAGCGACGGCTGGCTCGGGATCCCGGCCAACGTCTGGGCCTCTTTCGTCGCCGTCGCCATCGGTCTCACCCTGTTCATCGTGCAGACCAGACGACAGCCCGGCGCGGAACCCTCCCCGTACCTACGCCCTCGGCCGCAGGTGCCCGATGCGGAGCGTGAATCGCCCAAGCCAGCTGCAGTCGAAGCTTCATCTGAGAGCTGAACGGAAACGACCCCTCGAGGGACGTTCGGCCCGGCCCCTCACCCTCGGCGCCGATTAGCGTTCGGGGACTACCAACGTTGGGGGTCCCTGATGAAAACCACCGCGAGAACGCTCGCCACCCTGCTCGGCGCGCTTGCGCTGGCCGCGATGACCGGATGCAGCACCGGTTCACCGGAGGGCGCCGCCACCCCCTCCAGCACCGCCACATCGCACGCACCATCCACACCCTCGAGCGCCGCGCCCAACGATGCAGCCGCCCGACTGCAGTACCTCATCGAAGAGGAGAAACTCGCCCACGACGTCTACCAGCACTTCACGGACCTCTGGGGTACACAGGTGTTCGGCAACATCCGTGACAGCGAGGTGACGCACCAGCAGCTTCTCGTCCCGCTGCTTGAAGCGAAGGGCATCGCGGACCCGCGCACCGGCACTGTCGGCACCTTCGCCGACCCCGACATTCAGCGCCTCTACGACCAGCTCATCCAGCAAGGCACCGCAAGCATCACGGACGCGTACAAAGCCGGCATCGCCATCGAGGAGAAGGACATCGCCGACCTCAACTCCGACCTCGCCGCCACTAAGGATCCCGCAACGACCGCCGTGCTGCAACGACTGCTCGCAGGTTCACGAGCCCACCTCCAGGCGTTCGAATCGCATCTCGGCTGACCACCGTCACCGCCGTGGCACTGCGAGGAAGCGCGGGCGAAGGGAGATAGCGTGAGCGGGTGCGAAGATCGAGGCGCCGGTGGACATCGCAGCGTTGAAACTGCTCACCAATGTGGTGCGTACGGGCAGCATCTCCTCCGCCGCCCGTGAGGCCGGGGTCACACAGCAGGCGGCGTCGTTGCGGCTGGCGACGCTCGAGCGCCACGTCGGCTCAGCCCTGCTGGTGCGCAGCCCCCGTGGCACGCATGCGACGGAGACTGGTGAGCTCATCGCGGCCTGGGCCGCGGACGTGCTCGAGGCCGTCGACCGCTTCGACGCCTCCGTTGCCGCCATCCGCGAGACGGATGAGGAGACGCTGCGGATCGCGGCGAGCATGACGATCGCGGAGCATCTTGCGCCGCGCTGGCTCATGTCCCTAGGCACCTTGAGACCGGGACCGCGCATCGAGATGACGGCGACGAACAGCGAGACAGTCCTGCGCGCGGTCCGCGATACGGCAGCGACCGTCGGGTTCATCGAGACACCCGACGTGCCCTCCGATCTCGCTTCCCTGGAGTTCGCATCGGACGAGCTCGTCCTGGTCGTCGGACGCACCCACCCCTGGGCGCGCAGGGGTCGCGGTGTCTCCGCAGAGGAGCTCTCCCGTACCCCCCTCGTCGCCCGGGAACCCGGATCCGGAACCCGCTTGGCGTTCGAACGCGCCCTGACGGATGCGGGGTATCCGCCGGTACGTCCGGCGCTGGAGCTCTCCTCCACCGGTGCGATCCGGGCGACGGTCGCAGCGGGCGAGCATCCCGCCGTGCTGAGCATCCTGGCGGTGCGGGAGCAACTGGCGGCGGGGACGATCGTCAAGGTGCCGATCCGGCAGCTGCGGATCGTCCGGCCGCTGACGGCCGTCTGGCGGCGCAGCGGGCCAGGCGTCCCGAGCAGCGTGCAACCGCTACTGGAGGTCGTTCAAGCCATCTCCTGATGCTTCTCAAAGCTGCCCGGTCGCCGCGAGAACCGCCAGACTCGTGAGTGTGACGAGTGTCGAGAGGACGGCGCCCAGCGCGAGCGGCCGCCACCCGGCGCGGCGGATCGCGCCGACGTCCGTGGAGAGGCCGATGCCGCCGAGCGCCACGGCCACCAGGAAGACGCTCGCCGCGACGAGACCCTGGTGCAATCCCGGGGGAACGGCGACCACGCTGTTGGCCGTCGCTACGACGAGGAACGCGATCAGGAACCACGGGATGAGACCGATCACCCGCCGCACCGTCAGAGGCGCACCGACGTTCCTGCGCCGGTGCTCGACCACGGCGAGGGTGATGCTGATCGGGACGATCATGAGCGTGCGTACGAGCTTCACGACGACGGCGAAGCCCAGCGCGGAGGTCGCGAACAGGCTTGCGGCGGCGACCACCGAGCTGGTGTCGTTGACCGCGGTGCCGGCAAACAGTCCGAACGCGTGGCTGCTCATCCCGAGCGCATGCCCGATCAGCGGGAAGACGAGCACGGCGACCGCGTTGAACAGGAAGATGGTCGAGACTGCGTAGGCGATCTCCGAACTCGCGGCACCGATGATGGGCGAGACGGCCGCGATCGCAGACGCACCGCAGATCCCGGTCCCCACCCCGATCAGCGTGCGCTCCCGGCGTGGAATGCGAAGGGCACGCCCCACACCCCAGGCGGCGAGAAGGCACACGGCCAGGGTGGAGAGCATCACGGGCAACGATTGGACTCCGACGACGAGCACGCTCGAGACGGAGAGCTGGACGCCGAGCAGCACCACGGCGAGCTGGAGCACGAACTTGCTGGAGAACGCGATGCCCGGGGCGAACCGCCCGCCCGGCCGGCGGACGACGCTCACGAGCACGCCGATGACCAGGGCGGGCAACGCGCTCCCGGCCGCCGGAACCAGCCGCGAAAGGCCGGTGGCCGCTATTGCGATGACGAGGGTGAGGCCGACCCCGGGCCCGACATCGATGGTCCTGGCGACGACGCTTCGCGCGATGGCTCGGAGGGGAGAGGATTCCATGCCTCCCACGCTTCACGACAAGCCCTGCTCGCGCTACGCGTTATGCGCTTGGGAGGCCACAAGTCCATCTTGTGAGTCACGGTCTCACAGGCGACCTGCCGGTACCCGCGTCCGCATCGCAGAGCCCGCGGCCCAGGTGCGGTAGCCGCCGTCGAGGTTGACCACGTCACGACCGTGCTGGGCGAGGATGCGCGCCGCGGTGTGGCCGCGCTGGCCGACCTGGCAGTGCACCACGAGCGGCCCGTCCGGCACTTCGGCGAGCCGCTCCCGGAGCTCGTCGACCGGGATGTTGACCGCGCCAGGGATGCTGCCGGCTGCGAACTCCCGCGGCGTCCGCACATCGATCAGGCTCGCCCTGCCCGCCACCACGGCGTCCAGCTCGTGCCACTGGATGGCGCGGGTGTCGCCGGTGCGGAGGTTGTCGGCGACATAGCCCAACTGGTTGATCGGGTCTTTCGCGGAGCCGAACTGCGGAGCGTATGCCAGCTCGAGACGGGCGAGGCCGGAGGCGGTGATCCCGCCGGCCATCGCGACCGCGAGCACGTCGATGCGCTTGTCGACGCCCTCGCCGCCGACGATCTGGGCGCCGAGGATGGCGTCCGTCTCCGGGTCCACGAGCAGCTTCATCGACATGGGCTGGGCGCCCGGGTAGTAGGTGGCGTGCGAGGTGGGGTGGGTGTGGATGACGCGGTGCGCGCGTGCCGCGGCGAGAAGCTGCCGCTCGCTCCAGCCGACCTTCGCGGCGACCGTGTCGAAGACCTTCACGATCGCTGTTCCGAGTGCGGGGGTGTTGCGTTCGTCGCGTCCGGCGATGACGTCGGCGACGGAGCGGCCGTGCCGGTTGGCGAGCCCGGCCATGGTGACCAGGGTCTCGGTTCCGGAGAGCGCGTCGATCTTCTCGACGCCGTCGCCGACGGCGTAGATGTGCGGGTCGCTGGTGCGGTTGGAGTCGTCGACGGCGATGCCGCCGGTCGGCCCGATCCGGAGCCCGGCGGAGCGGGCGAGGTCGACGCTGGGCACGACCCCGGAGGCGTCGACGATGAAGTCCGGCCGCAGGATCGCGCCGTCGCTGAGCAGCACCGCGCCGGCGGAGACCTCGTCGATGGTGACCGAGGTGCGGACATCGACGCCGTGGCTGCGCAGCTGGGCTTCCAGGGGGGCGGCCATCTCGGGGTCGAGCGGGGTGAGGATTTGCGCGGAGCGCTGGATGAGGGTCACGTGGATGCCGCGGCGCACCAGGTTCTCGACGGCCTCCAGGCCGATGAACCCGCCGCCGACGACCAGGGCCGACGAGTTGTCCGCGGCGGCGTCCACGAGCACGCCGATCGCGTCGACGTCTTCGACCGTGCGGAGGGTGTGGGTGGGGATGCCGGGATGGCCCGCGGCCTCCCGCGCGGTCGCCCCGACGGCGAGGATCAGCTCGTCGTAGCTCTCGACGAAGGTGTCGCCCGAGGCGAGATCGAGCACCGACACGGTGCGGGCGGCCGGGTCGACAGCGAGGACCTCGTGCCCGGTGCGGACATCCAGCCGGAAGCGCGCCGCGAGCGACTGCGGCGTCTGCAGCAGCAGCGACGAGCGATCGGAGATCACGCCACCGACGTAGTAGGGCAGCCCGCAGTTCGCGTACGAGACATAGGGACCGCGCTCGAAGACCACGATCTCCGCGGCCTCGTCGAGCCGGCGCAGCCGGGTCGCTGCGGACATCCCTCCGGCGACTCCGCCGACGATCACGGTCTTCATGCTGTGTACCTCCCGAGGGCGGTTTGGTATACCCTCCCCGGTATCGTACTATACGGAGGGGGGTATAACCAATCGCCCCGCACCGACCCAGAAAGAGAGTCCTCACCCATGTGCTACCCCGCCACCTGCAAAGTCTGCGGAAAGACCACCTGGAGCGGGTGCGGCCAGCACGTGGCCGACGTGCGCCGCCGCGTTCCCGCGAACCAGTGGTGCAACGGAAACCACACCGACGCCGAGAAGGCAGCAGCATCCGGCGGCGGATTCTTCGGCCGGCTCTTCGGACGCGGCTGATCATGAGCACGGTCACCGTCACCGCCGAGACGCTGAAGGACTGCATCGATCAGAGTGACATCGTGCTGCTCGACTTCTGGGCAGCCTGGTGCGGGCCCTGTCGCATGTTCGCCCCCGTGTTCGAAGCGGCATCCGACCAGCACCCCGACATCCTGTTCGGCAAAGTCGACACCGAAACCGAGCAGGGGCTCGCCGCCGCCGCCGGCATCACGTCCATCCCCACACTGATGGCATTCCGCGACGGGGTCCTCGTGTTCTCCCAGCCCGGCGCGTTCGCCGCGCGGGACCTCGAGAACCTGATCGGCCAGATCCGTGCCATCGACCCCGCCGAACTGAGCGCGGCCAAGGGCCGCGCGTGAGTCGACGAGATACCCTGGCGGGTACCGCGACCCACTCGCCCGCGCCGGCACCCCCGAGAGAGAAGACCACCGTGGCCACCACCACCGCTGACATCAAGCCCGTGCTCAACCGACTCCGCCGCGCGCAGGGGCAGCTCAACGCCGTCATCGCAGCCGTCGAGAACGGCGGCAAGTGCCGCGACGTCGTCATCCAGCTCGCCGCCGTCTCGAGCGCCCTCGACAAGGCCGGCTTCCAGATCATCTCCACCGCCATGCAGAAGTGCCTCACCGACCCAGATGACACGACCGACCCGATGACCGTCGAGGAGCTCCAGAAGCTCTTCATGACGCTAGCGTGAAGAACGTGACGGAAGCCCCCACGTCCTCGGGCGTCGTCGTTCACCTCGACGAGGCCGACCCGGCCAAGCACGCCGCCGTTCTCCGGAACGTCAGCAACCTCATCGATGCCCTCGAGCCGGGAACACTGATCGAGCTCGTCGTCCACGGCCCCGCCATCGGCCTCCTCTTGCCGGGCAGCCCGCACAGCGAGACAGTGCGTGCACTCCAGAACCGCGGGCTCGCCGTCGACGCCTGCCAGAACACCCTCCGCAGCGAACACATCACCCCGGAGCAACTCATCCCGGACGCGGCGATCGTCCCCTCCGGTGTCGCACATCTCGTACTCCGGCAACGCGAGGGGTGGGCCTACCTCCGGCCCTAATCTCGCCACGCTCGCCGAGGGCACCTCGTAGGGTAGGTCCGGTGGACAATACGCCAGCGCGACTGCTCCGCGCCCTGCTCGGACTCGTCATCTGCCTCGCCGGATTGGGAGTTGCGGTGGTCGCGATCGTCCTGATCGTGCAGAACGCCTGGGGCTGGATCTTTCTCGTCGGGCCACTCGCAGCTGTCCTTGCCACCCTCTCCCTTCGCTGGGGAACTGGCCTGATTTCGCGCTAGCGCAACACTCACCGGCCCACCCTCATCGGGAAACGAGAGGTTGCGCGCCTTCGGCGTGCGTGTCTTAGGTCTGCTTTCCGGCAGCCGATCGTAGCGGCCTCCGACTGCTCCGTTCCCTCCCTCGTTATTTGCAGACTCCGATCGCTGCGCTCCCTGCGCTTAGCAACCACTCGCGTCGGGCACTGCGCTGTCTCCGCGCGCTCTTGATCTCTGTGCCGGAACGGCAAGAAGAACGATCAAGGAGGTCAGGATCATGGGCGGCACGAGCATCACCCGGAGTGCGGAGCAACGACGGGTCGAGGCGGAGACGCTCCACGCGTCGATTGTGGAGCAAGTCCAGCAGCTCGCCGACAGCGACCAGTGGCGGGCCTTCCTGAACTTCGCCCGCTCCTTCCACACCTACAGCCTGAACAACCTCCTCCTCATCATGGCCCAGAACCCGAAGGCGACCAGGGTCGCCGGATTCCGCCAATGGCAGGCCAAGGGACGACAGGTGCGAAAAGGCGAGCAATCGATAAAGATCTTCGGATACCGGGAGAGAAGAACCGCCCAGGACGGTGACCAGAACGAAGCGCCCGGCGTCGACGAGCGAGTAGTCCGCTACTTCCCCACACTGTCTGTGTTCGACATCTCCCAGACTGACCCGATCGAAGGAGCCGCCCCGATCCCCGAGGACCCAACTCGACGGCTGACCGGTGACGACGACCACGGCGTGACCATACCCCTGACAGCCCACCTAACCAGCCGCGGATGGAGCATCCATCGCGAAACGCTCCGGAGCGCAAATGGGTACACCGACCCAGACACTCATCGCGTCATTCTCGCCAAGCAACTCGCCTCCGAGCAAGCGGCCAAAACCCTCATCCACGAGACCGCGCACATCGAACTCCACCACATCGACGACATCGACAACTATCGCGCGCACCGCGGACAAATGGAAGTCGAAGCCGAATCAGTCGCCTACATCGTCGCCGGCCTGAACGGGTTCGACACCAGCGCGTACAGCATCGGATACATCACCGGCTGGTCCGGCTAAGACATCAACCTGATCCGCGAGACAGCAGGGCGCGTCTTGAGAACGGCCCATGCCATCGCGGCAACCATCGAGCACCACGCATAAGCCGATCATCAGGAGACCCCGGCCCGAATGAGCCGGGGTCTCCTCACGTCGGACGCGCCAGATCGGGACACCGGTATTACGTGACGCCGAGGATACGCGCGAGGCCAACGAGCAAAGACCGAGTCGAACGAGAAAGAGAGACGGAAAGGGACAAGACGAAGGAAGCGACGTAGGAGCAGAACATGAGGAGATACGGAGCCGGGCAGAAAGAGCAAGTGAAAGGGCAAATGCACGCAGGCACTTTAAGTGGGACGGCCCCTGTAACAGACAAAACCCGCCTTCAACAAGCCAACAATGGCCGGCTACCAGTGTCGTTGATGGTCTGCGTTCGTGAGTCGTTGACCATCTGCGATGTCGGCGTCATACGCTCGTCTGGTGGACAGGGGTGGGAATTCACATAGACCGGGCGAGGTAGTTCGCTACTGGGTTCGATTCGACGGATCGTACTCACTCGATGCGTACGGCTGGTTAGATGATCCGGGCGATCCCGGGTCCTCGACTTCCTATCAAGACCCCGACGCCGTAACGTCTGACGCCCTTGAGTCCATCGCCTGCGCGGTCTTGCTTGGCGAGCCGGGAATGGGGAAGTCTTACGCCCTGTCGGAGCTCGCGGAGAAAGCAAAATCGAGCGGATCCCAAATGCTCCACATCGATCTTGAGAGCTTCGGCTCCGAGGACCGACTCGTGCGGGAAGTGCTGAACGGTCCAGAAATCCGAAGTTGGATTGAGAACGATCACGATCTCTGGCTCTTTTTGGACAGCCTGGACGAGGCACGCTCGCTCATCCCAACCTTGCCTGCACTTCTAAGCAAGTTCGTTAGAGACTGTCCAGCGTCTCGGCTGCGACTCAGGCTTGCCTGCCGCACCTCCGACTGGCCAGCGTCCCTTGGGGAAAGCCTCACGTCAGTGTTTGAAGATGCTGGCGTTCACGAGCTCCTCCCCTTGCGCCGAAGCGATGCGGCTTCCCTCCTAACTGATGGCACTAATCAAGAAGAGTTCCTTCAAGCCGTAGAAGAGTCGAATGCCGGGCCTCTGGCCGCGAGACCACTTACGTTGCGAATGCTGAACCGCATCTACGCGCTCCACGGCCAGCTCCCGGACCAAGTAGCCGAACTCTACGAGATCGGCCTGGCTGCCCTGGTAGATGAGAGCAATCAGCGCCGTCGCGATAGGAGGGGAATCGTCCCCTCACCGTCAGACATACTTCTCACGGCGAGTTGGATGGCTGCGTTGTCGTCACTCAGTGCGAAACCGACATTCTGGCGAGGGCCAGCGATCGATGCTGATGGTCATGACCTCGTTGAGTCCGAATGGCGCCTCATGCCTCCACGCGCGGCGGTTGCCGATCCGGCTGAGGATGCGTTTCGAACAGGTCTGTTCAGTGGCCGCGGTCCAAATCGCCTCGGATGGGCGCACTCGACTTTCGCTGAGTTCTTAGCGGCGCGATGGATGAACAGCGCACAGCTCACCAGCGATCAGGTTAGTCAGTTGCTGTGCGCCGATGACGGAGCGTTGTACCCGCAGGTTGCGCAAATTGGCGTTTGGTTGGTGGCCATCAACCCTCATCAGTACGGGTGGCTAGTGAGGGTGGACCCCGCAGCGTTCGTCAGCAAGGTCGACCTCCCAGACCCGGTGCTGCGCAAGGAAACGGTTCGGATGATCCTCGAGCGCGCCCGTGCTGGGCAGATGTTCCACAGTTGGGAACGCGACTATCACGGACTCGCACATGCTGAACTCGACGCCCAACTGATTGAAGCGCTCGCCGACCCTATTGAAGAAGTACGCCAGATTGCAATCGACATCGCTCGTGCGACGCGCACCGTTCAGGCGTTCGATCGACTAGAGACTCTTGCCCTCAACGAGGCTGAGTCTTACCGGCTTCGAGTTTCTGCATGCATGGCGATCCACTCAATGAACGACCTCAGAAAGACCGACCAACTGATACCGCTCATCTCGCGCCCGCAGAACGCTGGAGAAACCGGGGAGCTCGAAGGAGCGGCGCTCTACGCATCATGGCCTCACGCGCTAAACACCGCGGAGGCGCTTGCGCATGTCAGCATTCGATGGCCACGGAATCTGTTCGGCATCTACTCCATGTTCGTTGGGGCACTCGCCGATGCACTTACCGATACAGACCTGGAAGCTGCAATCGCATGGTACGACCAGTTGGGAGAGTCCAAGCACGACGAAAGGCTCGCTCCCCTCGTCGAGGCAACCGTTCGACTCGCCCTAGCGAACTTGAACAAACCGCCAGTAGTCCGCTGGGTGGCCCAGGTGGCCGCCGAACGCATCAGACGTAGCGAACCCATAGTTGGAACTCACGCTCGACCTGTCGCTCTCGCCGAAACCGACAGACGCATTCTTGCCATTGCGCTCCTGAGCGACAGCCAATTTGACCACGTCATTCAGGTCGCGAGCCCCTTCGCGGGACCTGGAACCGCACTACTAAATACAAGCGACCTCAGTTGGCTTGTAGACCAGTACGAGAAGGCAACAGGAAAGCTGCGCGAAAAACTCGCGAACGCGATCCAGCTCATCTACATGCCCGATGACCTCGGCCATATCGAGACCGTTCTCGCTGTGGACCCCACCCATCCGATTCGAACTGACGTCCTGAAAATGTGGTTCGACCCCATCGAACTTGACTCGGAACAGGCGCGGCAATTGCGCGCACAACGCGAACAAGTCAAGCAGTGGGAGAGGTCTCGCCCCTCTCTCGATGAAATCGACGACACCTGGATCAATCCGAAGATCGATGAGCTCTTGCAGCTCGCTTCTCGGGGCGATACCAGTGCGTACGTGCAGGCGAGCCGCCTGGTGACTGTCCCCCCTCGAAGCGACCGGTATTTCGACTCGTTTGAATCCGACTTGACCTCGATGCCTCGGTGGAAAACGCTAGAGCCAGCGACGCACGCCCTTTTCCTGGAAGAGTCGTCGCGATTTCTGAAGACAGCACATTGCAACCCTTCCAGTTGGCTAGGGCAGCAGCACGTTCCGTACGAGGCGGTCGCCGCATTCCGTGCGGTTGTGCTGCTCATGCTCTGCGCACCTGAATTGCTCGATCGACTAGAGCCGGAGGTTTGGCAAGAGTGGGCTCCGATAATCGTCGAGTGGCCGAAGCGCGACTACCAAACCGACAACACGGTGAACAACGACCTCTTCTCACGCGCGCTGGCTAGCGCTCGTGTTCAACTCGAAGAGATGCTAATCAGGGCGCTTCAAGCGGCGACGGACAGTTACCCGGCGAAGGACTTGGAGCTCCGGCTCTTATGGGGGCCAAGCCTTGTCGAGGGGCTGCTTGGCGCTTTGGATAGGCTCGCGCCGCTTTCAGAATCCGCCGTGCTCAACGCGTTCGCAGCTCTGGAGCCGACCGCGGTTCGGGCGGCTCTTCTTCGCCGGTTGGAGCCGAACGCCATCGCGGAAGATCGTCCACGTGCAGTACGTGCCGCGGCACAGCTTCTTCAATACGACGCTCCAGGCAGTTGGAGCGAATTGTCCGAGTTGATGGAGAACGATCCTGCGCTGTTCCACGACGCCTGCATGTTGCGGTGCGAAGGGGCCGACGAATCCGTTCCTGATCTCAATGAAGCCGCTCTCGGTCAACTGTTCGTCTGGTTGGAAAGGGAGTTCCCGCGCGCGGAGGACCCTTTGTTTGATGGGATGCACGGCGTCGGCGCCAGAGAAACGCTGGGCGACTGGAGAGATGCAATTCTCACCGCTTTGACACTTCGTGGCACCCCAGCCTCCGTGAAAGCAGTCGCAAGGATCGCCGAAGCCTTCCCGGAATACGAATGGCTCCGGCGGTCCCTCGTACGGGCAAAAGAAGCATTGGTCGTCCGCGAGTGGGTGCCAGTCACGGCGAAGCACCTGGTCGACTTCGTCGAAGACAATGAAGCGCGGTTTGTGCGCTCGGAACGCGAACTCTTGGACGCGGCGGTCGCCGCGCTCGGGTCGATACAGAAGCGATTGCAAGGCGATACTCCGGACGCACCATTGCTGTGGGATACCGTCTCGCGTAGGCCAAAGTCAGAGGACGAAATCTCTGATTACCTCCGCTCGCGGATGAACGATTACTTCGGTCGACGAGGAATAATCGTCAACCGGGAGGTTCAGGTTCGCCGCATCCGTCCGTCTGGGATAGGGGAGCGAACCGACCTACGAATTGATGCGACGACTAATGGCAGCCAACCGCTCGCAATGGCCGGCGAGGTGAAGGGCTGCTGGAATAGTGACGTTGAGACGGCACTGCAGACTCAACTGGTTGACCGCTATATGGCGGATCTGCACTCCGGTTTTGGTCTGTACATAGTCGTCTGGTTCGACGTCGACAACTGGGATACAGGTGATCCTCGACGCCGACAAGCCGGCACACGAACGCCCCGGGCGTTCAATGAACACCTTCAGCCCGTCATTGACCGGTTGGCAGAGACGGGGCGACACGTCCGAGTCTTTCATCTTGATGCATCGCTAAGCCGCCCAACTCAGGCATAACTCCGGTCAAGCGGCAAACGACAGAAGGCTCTGCAACTGGATACCGGGTGCCTTTCCGTCGCCCGATCGTAGCTCGCTCCCGGTGCTCCGTGCCGGGCTTTCGCGGCGTAGCCTCCTCTGCTTCGCTCCCCCGTTACTCCACGGTCCTGCCACTGCGCACCTCCCACTCGCTTTCGATCACCCGCCGGAAAGGCACTTAAGAACGATCGACCTTCGGAGTGAGCGAGATGCGGTATTCATCATCGACACCAGCAACATGGCACCGGAGTTGCAAGGCGGACTCATCGGCGTCGAAGGCTTCCCAGACCCGACCGCAGCAAAGAAGCATGAATTCGTCGAGGCCATCAGCCACTACTTGATGGACGGCTGGGCGATCGCCGCCGACCCGACCACCCCCATCGGAAGGCTCGCCGCCCTCAACGCAGAAACCGCGTGCATGCCCTTCGTCAACCTCACCCGTATCGCGCTGGTAGAGACCGCACCGCGAGCAGCACACTCTAATCCGGCGAGTTGCGACCTGGCCGTCCCGGCCGAGTCCTTGGCGTCTCGGGCTCCGCGTGGGCGTGCGCGGGGACTTCGCGAAGGCGTGAGCGATTTCTGACGAATCTGGATTTGCGCGTCAAAACCGGCTGGCAAACACAACGTGTAGGTATGAGGGCGATCCTTTCGGCCACCACACCGCAGCACGGGGCGCCTGCGGTGCTATCGGACGTCCCAGTCGTCAGCCGCCGCTGCTGCGCGACGGACGGATCTGCAATGATGCGCCCGTCGGGATCGTCACCGAATGCGAATTCACAGGTAGGCGCGGTTTATCCGTTCAGCCAGCCGAAGACTCGGGCCAGCCCCTGTCGCTGGGGGGTGGCCGGGGAGGGGCGGATTCGGGGAAAAGGAGCAGCGCGCGCCAAGTGCGCGCCAAAACGCGCGCCGAACCGGAAGTAACAAGTAGAGGGAGATTTTTTCCAAGGACAAGGCTGTCCAGTTTCGGGAAGCCGAAGAGCAGGTTGGCGGGAGGTGAGTGCGGGTGCGAGGCGGAGTAGCCAGGTGGAAGCGCGGACAACAGTCCCGCGGGGTCAAGCAAGCGGTGAGCTACGCCTTCAGCGGCGCCTGTGACGCCACCCTCACCGCCAAAACGGCCGACGGTGTCATCGCCGCCGCCGGCTACGCCGACGCCGCCATGACCCGATACATCGTCGAAAAGGGGAACATCCGCGACGACCTCCTCACCCGCGACCAACTCAAGCACTGGGTCGACGGACTGGACCCGCTCACCGGAGACCGCCGCGGCCGCGACCTCGAGTCCCCCGTGGCCGACCTGATTCTGGACGCGACGATCAACGCCCCGAAGTCGTTCTCGATCGCCGCCATGCTCGACCCCGACTTGGCCGCCGCCTACGAAGACCTCCAAGACAGACTCCGCGACCGGATTGTGAAGCTCTGGCAGTCCGAGCTCAACGCCCGCCGAGGCAAAGGCGGCGCCATCCGCGAAGACCTCGCCCGCATCGAAGTTGTCGAACTCCGGCATGAGCGCTCCCGCTCTCTGGATCCGCATAAGCATCGCCACCTGTGGCTGAACGTCAAAGTCCAAGGCCTCGACGGCAACTGGTCCAACATCGACACCCGAGTCGCGTTGCGGTTCCAGAACGTGATCAACGCCGAAGGCGACCTCGCCTCCCGCACCGACCCCGCATGGATCGATGCCCTAGCCGCTAAAGGGTTCACTCTCAACGAGGATGGGGAGATCGCTCAGCTCCAACATCTGGTTCGGCCGTTGTCGAAGCGGTCGGCGCAGATCGAAGCCAACAAGGCCACCCGCACGGCCTGGTGGAAGCAACAGCACCCGGGGCAGGAACCCTCGCATGACGTGTTGAACCAGATCGACCGTTGGGCGTGGGCAGCCGGCCGACCCGACAAACCCCGTGACCTGGACGAAAACGATTGGGCGGAGCTGATCCGTCGGGAGCTGACGGCGGCTGATCCGGCGATGGGCCAGGAACGCGCCCCCACACTCCACGCTGCCGTCTCGATCGACGACCTGGATCTGGAACTCTTAGCGGCCAGAGCAATCGTTAACGCGGATGCCCGGTCAACCGGCACGGGTGGGCGTTTCAGCGACATGGACATCCGAGCCGGTGCCATCCGCGCGGTGGCAGCCTCGGGCGTTCTGGCGGAGCGCGGTGAGATTGCAGCAACTGTTGATGCGATAGCCGAAGTTGCCGCTCGAACCTACACGGTGACATTGCTGAACGAGCCAGAGCCGCCGAAGCACGTCAAGCACCGGATGGCAACCGCGACAGTCATCGTGAAGACCACTCTCGCGAACCGGATCGACGCGATGGCGGCACCAGGAGATGCCGTCTCGACCGGCGAGATCACGGCGATAGCCCACGCCCTCGACCCGGGGCGTGTCCTCGATGGCGACCAGACCGACGGTGCTGCCGCTCTCGCCGGTACAGCCTCGATCGTCTCCATCACCGGCGCGGCGGGAACGGGCAAGACCACCATGCTCAAGGTCGCCGGTGCCACGCTGCGCCGGCGAGGTCGCAACATGATCATCGTCGCTCCAACCAAGAAGGCCTCCACCGTCGCCGGACGAGAAACAAACAGCAGCGCCTCCTCCCTCCACCAACTCCTCTACGACTACGGATGGCGCTGGACGACGAGCTCCTCCGGCAGCACCGAGTGGACGCAACTGCTCCCCGGCTCGGTCGACGCCACGACGGGTGCCGAGTATCGCGGTCCCCGAATCCCGATACGGCCGGGCGACCGGATCGTCGTCGACGAAGCCGGCATGCTAGACCTCGAAGCGGCCAACGCCCTCCTCGATATCATCGAACGCACCCGGGCAACCATCGCCGTCGTCGGCGACGACTACCAAGCCCTCCCCGTGGGACACTCCGGCGCCATGGCATTGTTCCGATCCGCATCATTCGCCGACGTCGAACTCTCGAACATCCACCGGTTCCGCGACCCCAACTGGGCGGACCTCACCTTGCGACTCCGCGACGCCGACGGGGCGGAAGAAGGGCAGCGGATCGCTGAGGAGCTGATCGGCACCGGACACGCCACGTCCGTCACCACCGAGGCCGAAGCTCAGCAGACAATGGTCGACCGGTGGTTCGATGCCGATAGGCACGGGCAGACAATCGCCCTCATCACCGCCACCCACGCCGAAGCACAGCAAATCAACGACAGCATCCAGACGCAGCGCCTCGCGTCCGGTGCACTTACCGCCAAACGCCATGTCCTTGGTCAGTCCGACCAGCCATGTTTCGTGGGCGATGTCGTGCAGACTCGACGCAACGACAGAGTATCTGGAGTGGAAAACCGTCAAATCTGGACCATCAAGAGCATCACCAAAGACCACGTGCTCCTGGCCAGCCTCACTGACTCGTCTCACCTGAGGAAAATCACGCATCAGTACGCCGGCTCGCACTTGCACCTCGGTTACGCGAGCACCGTGTACGGCGTCCAAGGAGAGACCACTGAGCGATCCATCGTGGGCCCTGGCGTCGACGCGGCTGGCCTTTACGTCGGCCTCACCCGCGGCAGAGGGGGAAACGAAGCCATTGTCATCGCAGGAACGAAACGTGCCGCAATCAGCGAATTGGCTGACACCATGCTGCGTCAGCCGCGAGAAGAGACTCTCGGGAAGTCCCGGATCGCCGCCCGCCGCGAACTCGCCCGCGCATCCCGAACCGATCCGACCCGAGTTTCGGCCTCGGCTGAAGTCCCCTCGCGGTCAATGAGCTTTTAACGCGGGGCTACACGGTCCTCAACCCTGAGGCTAAGACGGCAAGACCGGGTCGACTACGGCCTGCCAACGTCGCGTCGACCGCGTGATACCAGAGGATGGCCACGTCAAGCACGTCGGCCCGCTGCTGCGCCACCGGCCGCACGCCCCCGCGCACGAAGATCACCGCCTGCCGACCATCAGAGGCAGCAAGCCGAGCGGCATCCTCAACCGAATCGACATCCAGATTCCCCCGTCGATTGTCGACCCATGCAAGATAACGAGAACTATAGAGGTCGCAGAGCTGCCGCGCAGAATTTTGCGCCGCGACAGTGTCCACCGCACCAAGGTAGATCATCCATTCGCGGCACAACTCGACTGCTTCATCGGCAGAGACACCAAACGGCCTCGGCACCGGAGGCTCACGTTCCACTCCACCAGTTTGCCCGATGCCACCGTCAACCGTCCTGACGCTGCCAGCCTTCGTGCCCAGTTGACGCCCCCGATTCCCAACCGTTGAATTCGGATCAGATCACCAACGGTTTAGAACGCCCTGGCCTTCGGCTCGATCTCCGTCGGGAGGGGTGAGCTTCCACCCGTGCTTTTCGAGAACGTCAGCTGCCTCATCCTGGAGGTCACGAACGGTGGACCGAAATTGCCGTCGTCGCCACTGGCGCCGACCCTCCACCAACGTGGCCTCCCACTGTTCTTGATGATCCACGCCGCACTCACGTACAAGGAACTCAAGAAAATCTTCCACGCAGGGGCGGAAACGTTCACCGCCTACTGGGAAATGGAGCGATGAAATATCGTGGGGTTTTCGAACTACATCCGCGCGGAGTTCGTGCGCTCGGGCAAGAAGATGCGAGAGAGCTCCTCGATCCGCATGTATGTGCCAATGAGCCATGGGAGAAGTGGTCATCTGCGCGTCAAATTCTTGACGAACGAGCGGCGTCCGGTCGAGTACCGAATGGACCGCGAGATTGGACTTCCAGGCTTTCAAATACTTGCCTGAGCTATCAAGACCGAGATAGATCTGAACTCCGAAATCAGCTAGATGCTCACCTCCGACGAAGAGCGGAACTCGTTGTTCGCGCACCGATGCACCTGCCGGACGCACGACGTACCGCCCTTCGAAGGCGACAGAGACGATCTGAAACTGCCCTGGAAGAACTCCCCGGATGGTGTCGTCGAGTTCTTGAGCGAAGGCTGCAGACTTCTCGCCTAGAGTCTCCTCGCCCACGGCTGACTACTTGGGCTCACCAAGAAGAAAGTCGATCTCCTCGAGCTCCTCTTTGGCTTCCCACTCTTCGCTGGACAAAGTGCGCGTTGCCTTCATCTCCCAAAACTCGCTTTCGGTGAGTTCGAGGCGCGAGAGGATCTCGTCGCGGCGGCTAACCAGGCTGTCTCGAGTGACTTCGATTACAGGCGCCATTTGTGTCCCCTCCCCTTGTGCGGTCTTAGTCGCCAGTAAAGCACAGGCCTGTGACACTGGGCAGTCATGGATGACCGGGTCGCGCCACCGTAGCCGCATCGTCCGTCGATGTGTCCTTGACTCGACCTCTTGGCGGCCTTCTCACGATGCGCTATTTCGTCTTCTACATTGCTGGTGATCTCAAAGCGGTGAGTAAACGGTGAGTTTGGCCAAAAACCATTGAGCGGGTAGTCTGGGCGGCAGCCTTACTTCCCAGTGTTTTACTGGGATCGCGGGCCGCGCGAGTGTAGTTCAATGGTAGAACTTCAGCTTCCCAACTAGGGAACTCGGCATTTCCTCTCGGGGCGAATCGCCCGCTTCTCTGTAATTCCGGGGATTTTTGCGACACACGGCGACACCGGAGAACACCCGGTTGTGTATGCGTTTGTGTATGCGCGGGGTAATCTCTGCTTCATGCCGCGGAAGCGCGAGAACGGCGCCGGCGCCCTCTACGAGACGACGTATCGAGGACGCAAGGTGTGGCGCGGCGTCATCGATGTCGGCTTCACCGAGGACGGCCGACGCAAGCAGCGCGCCGTCATGGGCAAGGACAAGGCGACAGTGCAGGCGAAGTTCGCACGGATGCTTCGCGAGCGCGACACCTACGGGCGCGTGCTCGACCGCTCGACGCGCTTTGAGGATGCCGCGGCCGCATGGATCGAGGAAGTCGCGAAGTCCGCTCGACCGAAGACGCTCTCGGGATACCGCTCGCAACTCAAGGTGAATGTCATCCCAGCCATCGGCAGGAAGACCGTCGCGGATCTCACTCCCGGCGACATCCGCCGGATGCATTCGGCAATACGTGCGCGGGGGAGCGGCGACTCCGATGTCGCGGCGGCTCACCGCGTCGCGGTTTCCGTGCTGGAATGGTGCCGGCGCGAGCGGATGATCGCGGAGAACGTCGCTTCGCTTATGTCTCCGAAGAAAACGAAATCGGGCAAAGCTCGAGGTTCGCTGACTCGCGAGGAGGCCAAGGCTGTCCTCGCGCTGCGCGATCCACGCTGGACGCTCAGCCTGTTGACGGGTATGCGTTCCGGTGAGGCCCTCGGGCTGCGCATCTCGGAACTCGACCTCGACAAGGGCCGCGCCTGGGTGAGTTGGGAGCACACCGAGGCCAGTTACCGCCACGGTTGCGGCAAGGTGACCGGCAAGAAGGACGCTGGGGGACGAGACGTCTTCCCATGCGGCCGCAAGATCGCCGGCGCCTGCCCTGAGCGTGTCCTCGACATCGCGCCCGAGCTCGAGTTCGAGCTGCTGCAGTATCGCCACGTTCTCGTTCGCCCGAAGAACTACGTCGCACGCGAGGTTCCACTGCTGCCCGATGTGGTCGCTCAGCTGCGCGACCATCTGGCAACTGACGGAACGAACCCGCACGGCCTCGTGTGGCACCGCATGGATGGCTCGCCAATGACCAACGCCGACGACAATGACGCGTTGCGAGCAGCGCTTGCTCGAGCTGGTGTCGACCGGCCGACCGCGACGACCCACTGGCTCCGCCACAGCTACACGACGCTCGCCGAGCATGCCGGTATCCCGCACGCTGCATACGCAGGGGTCAGTGGACATGGTTCGGAGCAGGCCTCGGATCCCTACCGCCATCCGCTCACTGCCGAGGGCCGTCGTGCCGTCGACGCCCTCGCGCAGTGGCTGCGGGGCTGAAGTCTCCCGCCTGCCTCGGCAGCGTCGGAATAGTGAACGCTGCATGGAAGACGATTCAGAGCCACTATTGAGGGGCTCCAGTAGTCAGCCACGCCAGGTCGTTGAACGCGGTGTCACTGGAGTGGTCGTGGCCGCAGGGGAAGTGGCCCGTGCGGATGTCGGCCGCCACCGCCTCGACGCGCGACCGGATACCGCCCAGCAGCGCGGCGCTGACTGGTTCGTTGAGGTGATCGCCTTTGTCGTCCAAGTTGAGCACCTGGATGCGGTCGGCCGATTCGCCGGTGAGCTCCTGGTAGCCGAGCGCGTACACGCTCAGCTGGTCCCGCGTCATCTCGGTCTTCTGCGCATCCTCCGTGGACTTGAAGTCCACGATCGACACCTCATCCGTCTCGAGCCGCTTGATCAGGTCAATTCGGCCGTCGATGGTGACGCCCGGTGCGACCACGACTTCAATTTGCTTCTCGGAGTGGATCGTTCGTGTGAGGTCGTCGCCATGCTCATCAAAGTAGTTGTCGACGGCCTTCACTGCTGCGACTCTCAGTTGCTCGCGAAGGGTCGGGTAGGCGTAGGGAGTATGCAGGTGCCGGTCGATGAGCTCCTCGGTTTCCGCCTTGGTCGGCATGTCGCCGGCGAGCGCTCGCTTGTGCATCTCTGCCAGGGCGTCGTGGAGTCCCTTTCCGTAGCCCAGCGCCTCGTGGATAGGCGGGTTGAACCCATACATGAAGCGCAGCTTGAACTGGTACGGGCACTCGAGCAGGTACTTGAGCTCGGAGAACGAGATCGTGATAGCCGGTGTCTCGACTTTCGGCACTGGCGCGAGCCGGTCTACCGCAGGAAGCCCCGGGTCTGCGGTGAGCACCCAATCAGAGACGGACGCATCGCGGAAAAAGTCCGACTGCCGCCTGGCCTGCTGATTGGATGGAATCGGGCCCCACGAAAGGTAGAGGTACTTCTGCGCCCGTGTCACCGCGACGTAGAACAAACGCGTCTCTTCCGAGAGACCGCCGCGGTAGCGCGAGCCGTTCGGCACCGCCTCGATCGGGATCACATGGAAGACATTGAGCCCACCCTGGGCGCGCATCGGGAATCTGTTGCGACGCAGGCACGGTATGAAGACGGCCGGCCACTGCATGCCCTTCGCCCGGTGCACCGTCGTTATGGTGACGGCGTCGGGGGTCGCGTAGCCCGAATCGTCGTCCGCCTCTTCGTAGTAGGCGGGTGCCTGGTTGGCATCCGTTAGGAACCTCACGAAGCCCTGGTACTTCTGCTGCGGATCGGACGCAAAGTAGATCGCCTCGAAGTCCGAAATCACCTGCGAGAACTTACCCAGCTGGTACATGACGAGCTCGGCGCGCAAGGGTGTTCCGGGAATCGTCGCTTCCCGAATGTCCATTGCCTCAAGGACATCGAGGTAGAGGCGCTGGATGTTGTACGTACCCCACCGATTGCCACCGCCGAAGTCAGCACCCGACTTGAGGATCTGGATTCCTCGCGCCAACAGTTGCGGCTTCGCGAGCAGATTTGCTGCATCGAAGAGCAGCCGCAGCTCATCGTCGCCGATCTCACCGACCACGAATCGGAACATGCCGACGAGCGCGGTGACCTCGGGGGCATCAAAGAGGCGAGCTAGACCCTTAATGATGTAGGGGACCCCGCGCCGGCGAAACTCGTCGACGAGCGGCTCGGCATCCTTGACAGTGCGAAACAAGACTGCACAGTCCGACCAGGACATGCCGCGCGGTGCCGCATCAGGCACATCGACAAACGGCATCCCCCGGAGCGACTGGACCCGGTCGGCGATCCAAGCTGCCTCCTCGTCAACGCCGGGGAATTCGAGGGCCAGCATGTCGCCGCGTTCCCAGATCTGGTGGGACGCGTACTCCATCGCCTTGGGGAGTCGCTCTGCGGAGGGGAGCGACTCAGCGATGGCCCGGCCAAGCCGCACAATACCTTTGGAGGAGCGGAAGTTGTCCGCCAGCTCGATCGTGCGGACCGACTCATGGCGGTTGGCGAAGGTGAGTATGTTCGACACCTCGGAGCCGCGCCATTGGTAGATGGTCTGGTCGTCGTCACCAACGACGCAGAGGTTGGCGCCCCATCGGACGAGGCCCGCTATGAGGCGTTCCTGCAGTGGGTTGACGTCCTGGTACTCGTCGACGACGACGTACTTGACGTCATCTCGAATATGCCGAAGCAATTCGTGTTCTGTCGTGGACAGGTCTGGGTCGTCGAAGTCCGTTTCAAGGAACGCGACCGCCGTCGCAATCATGGCTGTGTAATCGAAGTACTTGCGTCGCGAAAGCAGTTCGGCGTACGACTGCAAGCTCTCCGTCACGCCAATTGGCACGGCGTCGAAGTCGACATTGTCTTCCTGCAGTACGGCGAGCACCTGCATGTATAACTTTGAGTCAAAATAGCGCCACAGCGTCGGCCGGCTCGGCGCGGTTGTCGGGCAGGTCGTGAGTCCCGACCTTGTGCTCTCCCGGTCGATGAGGAGCCGTTGCGTGATGTCTGTAAGCACCCCGTACTTGAAAGCTTCGGGGATGTAGGTCTGCAGCAGGTTTAGCGCGTAACCGTGCATCGTTCCCACGTACATCTCGGCGAGGCCGACGACGTCGCCGTGCTCCTCCCGGACGATCCGGTGAATGCGTTCCTTCAGCTCTGCGGCAGCCTTCTCCGTGAATGTGAACGCAACGACGTTCGCTGGCCTGACGTCCGACTGCGCGAGGATGCGCGAAATCCGCTGCGAGATCACTTGCGTCTTGCCAGAGCCGGCGCACGCGATCAACTGCAGCGGCGCGTGGAGCTCCTCAATCGCGGCCTGTTGGGAGGGGGTGTAAATGGGCATCGACTCACTCGCCTTACTTAGCGACCGCCACGGCAACTGCTGTCTGCAACGAGACCGCCGGTCCCATCGCGATAGCCTGGCCCACACCAAGACGTGGGAGTAGCTGACGCGCAGCCTGGCCGCCGAATGCTTCAAAGTAGTCGAGCCCGGTCTGATCGACGCTCTTGAACGCGACGATGTTCTCGCACTGCGAAAGGGCGCTCTTGGCGACCACTGCTGTCCGCTGCGAGACCAGGATGACGGAAACGCCGAACTTGCGGACCTGCATCAACAACAGACCGAACTGAATCGCCTCCTCTCGACCGGGCTGGTTGAACCCCAGCATCGACGGCTCTGGGACGAACTGGTGCGCTTCCTCGACGATGAGGATCCGCTTCATTGGGATGCCGGAACTGTACTCGGACCGACCAAGCCCTTCCAGCACTTTCAGTGCCGCAAGGGCTTCCTTGTGCGGTGTCGGCGACCCGTCAAGATCCTTCAGAGTGAGGCCAGGCATAGACGCATTGCTCGGCGCGAACGCGGGAAGCCCGAGGTTCCGATACTCGCCGGTCTGGTCTACGACGATCACCGGACTTGTCTTTGCGAGCTCGGCTGCGAGTCGCTTGGTGAAAGTTGATTTGCCCATCCCTGTCATGCCAAGAATGGCCGAGTGTCCCTTCACAAGAACTTGCTGGTCCATCCAGACCGGCAAGGTGGTGCCAAGCACCTCTCCGAACTCGAACTGCCCGGGTCGCACAACTGAGGTCGTGGCGGTCCGACTGCTTCGCTGCACCAATGTTCCAGGCAGAAGGACGCGCTTGCTCTCCGTGAGGGAACCATCGTGGGCGACCTCGCCAACTTGAACGGCGCTGGCGCGAACGAACTCTACCGACGTCGACGCCGATTCGCGCTCTTCGGCAACTCGAAGCGAAGTGACCTGGAACAGGACGTCTCGCTTGTCTACTGTCCGTGACCACACAGGGCTGCCGACCTCGATATCGCCAAGCGGCTCGAACACGAGCTCGAGGTCTGTCGTCCCGGGAGCCACGACGCCGAGCGCTGGGTCATCCGTGTCCCCGCCCACTGTGACCTTCACCGTCCGGCTGAAGAGTGACTCGGCTGCTAGGGCCTCAGAGAACTGAATCTCTGTGGCTATGCCTTCGTGGCGAGGCACGCGACGCACTACCCGTCCCAAGACTGGGTTGGCGTTACCAGCTGTCACGGAGACGGAGGAGCCCAGTACCGCCCCAAGGTCCGGTCCGATCAGGGTGATTCGCGCCGGAGTCGTGATAGAGACGGCGACGAGATCGAGGCTCTTCGGCCTGCCTCTCGTGAGAAGACGGTCCCAGCGGACGGTCGAGATTGCGAGGACGAACGCCCAGGCACCGACAGCGATCAGACTGCGGTCGAGAGCGAGCCCCGGCACCGACAAGACAGCGACAAGAAAGATCGCTGAGTACTGGTACTTTCCGGCGAAGGACCCAATCAGGTAAAACGCTCGCCGACCCGGGCCTACGAGTCGATCCTCGGGTGACTCATGCGGCGCCACGAGGCTGACAACCGCGACCAGTGCGCCGAGACCCGCGTACCCAAGTACCACCCACCAGGCCACGGACCACCCAGGGAACCCCGATGTAAGTACCAGTAGCACGATCGAGATGCCAGATACGAGTGCATCCGTCGGTCGCGTGAAGAAGGGCTCCGCGAATTGGAGGGCGAGCACCACTCCGAGCGCGCCTGAGATGAACCAGGTCTCAAGGGGAAAGGGTGTGCCGACCGCCAGCCATGCCGCACCGCAGAGAACGGCGATCTGGAGGACCGCGACCCCGATACGCCACCTTATATTCACTGCACGCCGATCTCGAGAACCTTCATGACTTCGTCGCCGTAGTCGTTGATCACCTTCACCGCGATCTTGCCGGTGGAGGGAGTGTCGAAGGGGACGGAGGTCGGCCGGTAGAGCGTCTCCCAGGCTTCCGCATCGATATCGGCTTTCAACGCCGCCTTGAGGGACTTGTAGGGGTTGTTGTCGCCGAGGAAGTAAGAGTGGCGGACGAAGAAGGATTCGCCGTCGTAGTCTGTGTCGAGCATCCAGAGGGCGATCTCGGAGGTCGAGTTCGAGCGGACCTCGCCAGAGGTCGGATCGTAGACGTCGACCCCACGCACTGACACTTGCCACTGGTCGCCAACGCGAGTGACCGCGAGGTCGGGCTCGCCGAAGACGGTGAAGAGGTTCCCGGAGCCGGTCTTCTTCAGCTCCTCGCCCATAAGCAGATCGACGTTCATGCGGACGACGAGGACCTTCACGCGGCCGAGATCGCGGACGCCGGCGACAACCGCAAAGCCCTCCTCGTCAGTTTCGACCCCAAGTTGGGGGTCGAAGGCGAAGCCGAGGACTGCGACTAGCGGCGCACCCGCCTCGACCGCTTCCTTCGCGGCCGCCTTGATGAACGACGCCGAAACCGTGCCATATTGCGGGCCAACCGCGATCGCGACCTGCTGCTCAGCCTCGGACTTCTGCGTCCCGATTGCCTGGACATAGGCGCCGGGGTAAGCGTCGAGGGATGCGAACTCGAGACGCTCGGACTTGCGGCCGTTCTGGATGCCGGCGGCGCGGAGATTCGCGAGGATCGACTGCTCGAAGGACTGCTGATCGGTATCAACGGCGCCCGGCCGAAGGTCGTCCGCCTCGTCAAAGGACACACTGCGGTGCGGCGACAACGACTCGACCGTGAATGGCCCCGCGACCCGTACGCGCGACTTGTCCTCGAGCGGCTGGTCGTAGAGGAGCTCGAAGTCGGCGTGCCGCTTGATAGCCGCGTCGATCTCCGCAGTACTCATCCCCTCCTTGATGTCGGGGTTGTTCGCGATCGATTTCAGTGTGACGTGCTGGATCCTCTTGTAGACGAATCCGCGGCGTATATCCCCGCTCGTCGTCGCGGGTGGCAACTGCTCGGCCTTCCGCCCCTCGTCACTGTCGGAGAGCGTGTAGTAGGGGTACTTTGCGCCCATGATCCGCTGCCGGGCGAGTGCGAGCGCCACCCGCGAGGTGTCAATCGTGATCCAGCGCCGCCCCCACTGCTCGGCGACGAATGCGGTGGTACCGGACCCGCAGGTGGGGTCGAGCACGAGGTCACCGGGGTCAGTGCACATGAGCATGCAGCGCTCAACTAGCTTGTTCGCTGTCTGCACCACATAGATTTTGTCGCCACCGAACTGGTTCTGCCCCACGGCATCAGTCCAGATATTGCTGAACGGAAAAGCAGGAAAGTCATCGAGGTATCGGATGTAGCCGAGGTTCTTCCCTGACCCCGCATAGACCCGCCCAGCGGCGAGCAAATTCTTCATGCCTGCTTCGCTGGTCTTCCAAACCCCTGGATTCGGCCGGTACTCCTTGTTGTTCACCACGACCGGGTACCGAGTCTTGTCAACGCCGGAGCTTGAAATCAAGTTGTCGACGCCGAATATTCGTGCTCCCGCCGGCAGTTCGCCGCCTCGACGTTCTTCCTTCGAGAGCGGGCGCCGCGCGCCATCTCGTTCCTCAACCTGTGTATAGAGGCTGCCGCCCGCTGCGCCGGCAACCTTTTCACGCCACAATTGGCGATACTTCAGTGATTCATTGCGCTTCGCATACCAGAGGATGTAGTCCGCCACTCCAGGAAGAACCTTCAGTTCCCCTGGGCTGCCGGCACCCGTTGTCTTCTGAGCAACGATCGCGACGACAAAGTTCTCGCTTCCGAAGACTTCGTCGAGGAGCGCGCGGACGAGATGTACGTTCTCGTCTCCGATCTGAACGAATACGCTTCCGCTATCCGTGAGCAGGTCACGTGCGACGACAAGCCGGTCGCGGAGGTAGCTGAGGTACGAGTGGATGCCGAGTTTCCATGTATCACGGAAAGCCCTGATCTGCTCGGCCTCACGGGCAGCGTCCTCGAGCTTGCCGTCCTTTACGTCGCGTTTATTCGTGCGGACCTGCCAGTTTGAGCCAAACTTGATGCCGTACGGCGGGTCGATGTAGATCATTTGGACTTTGCCGCGGAGCGCCTCGCGCTCGGCGAGCGAGCCCATGACCTGCAGCGAGTCGCCGAGAATCATGCGGTTCTTCCATGACTCATCGTGCTGGTAAAACTCGACCTGGCTGAGCTCGTCCAGCTCGTCAAACATCTCGAACATGGTGACCTCAGGCTCGACGTCACCGGCCTTCGCTGTTTTCCGCAGGTTCTCGATGATCGCGCGCGGCACGATCTTCTCCTGGATATAGATCGGCGGGGCATCCACGATCAGGTCTTCGCCGTCCTGCTCGTCCTTGCCCTTCCACACAAGTTGGGGGTCGAGGTCGGCGTTCCGCGGGTATCGGAGGGGCGGAAGGGGACTTTTCGTCTCGTCATAGAACGCCGCAGCGGCGTCCGCTGTTGGGATGTTCCGTCGCGTGTCGTCGTGGCCGTAGGCCTCGACCACGGTTGGGCCCTTAGGGTGGCGGCCGCGTGCCATCAGACTCCCTCGAAAATGAATCGGGACAAGAGATCGGGGTCTCCGATAATCGCGCGGTCGGCGTAGTGGCTGGCGATCGCTTCACGGAGTACTTGCTCGGCGGAGGCAACGCCGGCTTGACCGAGCTCTAGGTAGCCCCAGCGACCGAACCCGCCGTGGTTGTTCACAGCGGGGCACCACATGTTGCGCGTGGTTTCGGCTTTGGCCTTTGTTGGCCCGGGGCTCTTCTGGCTGCCGGAGACCTCTACGATCAGCGTGCGCGCAAACCCTTCCCCATCCACCGGTGCGAGTCGGAGGAGGAAGTCTGGCCAGTATTCATGACTACGACCCTGGTGGACATATGGCACGGTAAAGCCGAGGTGGTCGTTCTTGACGTAGCTGGTGATCGTTCCCTCTTCGGCAAGGGCCTCGCAGACCTGTGCGACCTTCTTCTCCCAGGTGTTGCCGTTCTTGCCGTCGAGCGTGACGTGGGATACGTGCGAACGGGTGGTCTCGTAGACCTCCTTGCGGGTGTCGAAGAAGACACCTTCCGTGCTGCGGCGTGTCTCACCGAACGCGAAAATGGGCCGCATGAGCGGTTTTCGGCCCTCGTCTGCAGTGAGCCGAGCGATCGCCTGCTCAATGACCTCTGCGGCAAGCTGCTGCGGCTCTGCAAGTGTGAGGAAGCCGAGCGTGTACCCCGACTCGACGTACACCTTTTCGCGCATCCAATCCTGCGCGAATTGCACGAGTTGAGGGAAGAGCCACGGACGCCGATCCTCAGGGTCAGGAAACATGTGGCGCAGCGTCCGATGCGCGATGCCGAAGGCAACCTCCTGCTCGCGCGCCTCTTTGATGCCCTCGATTCGCTCGGTCTGCCCGACAATCCCGGCCGCTTCGACCCAACTTGGGACAGAGTCGGAGTTGATCGTGAGCCCACCCGCCGCCTTGAGGTCAAAAATCAGCGGGGCATCCGGCGATTCCACGCGGTATCCGCTTAGTACCGGGAAGTCGATCTCGAGGTGGCTGCGCTCGTCAAGTGCCTTCACGCGGATACTCGGCTCGGGGGGCTTGGGCGGATCGACCGGCTTGTCGCTAGGGATGAACGAGAATGGGATCCCAAAAACGTTGGCGTATTCAGCGGGGAAGAGACCGGTTTCCGGATCGGGCGCGTAGGAGCGTCGGCGTAGGCCGCGGCCGACGACCTGCTCACAGAGCAGCTGGCTCCCGAAAGCGCGCACGCCAAGAATGTGTGTGACGGTGTTGGCGTCCCACCCTTCCGTCAGCATGGCAACAGAGACCACGCAGCGGATTTGCTCGCCGAGCTTGCCCTTCTTGCCGACGGAGTTCATCACTTCGCGCAGCAGGTCGGTGTCATCGAGCTTTTCGACGTCGGCGCCCGGGTTCGACTTTCGGTACGCCTGTTTGAACGATTCGATTTCGTCGGCGGCCGCCCTCTTGAAGTCGTCACGCATGGCCTCGCCGGACTCAAGCTGTTTCGAGTCGATGACGATCGTGCGGGGGATCGCGACGGGGCGCTCGTTTTCGACATTCGAGAAGAGCTCGAGGTTTCCCTTGATGTGGCGGGCCTCGTCACCGTCGGTGACCTCGTAGCCGGCGATCCAGTCGTAGATGAGTTTGGAGACGACAGTGTTGGGGGTAACCACAATCATCACGGGGGGCGGCTCGTCGAGAGGCCGGAGACGCTCTTTCCAGTCCTGGTAGGACGCCTCGTAGCTCTTGTATAGGGATCGCAACGCGCCTTCGAGGGCCGCTGGCATATTCCACGTACCAGGCGCGGGCAGCTTGGCGAGCGCGACTCGCTTCGGCCAGGCGGGATCATCTTTGACCTGGTCGTAAAGGTGCAGGTACGTCACAAGGTCGGATTGAGCGTTGTCGTCGACTGGAAGCCTCGGGACCTTCACGATGCCGGACTCGATTGCGTCCATCAGGCCAAAGTCGCTGACGACCCATGGGAAGATCGAGCCCTCGCCGTAGCCGGACCCGTTCAGGTAGAACGGCGTCGCCGAGAGGTCGTAGATCGTCTTGATGCCCTGCCTGCCCTTGTTTGCGTACTTTCGCAGGTCGACGAGGCCCCTGAACCAGACGCGGGCATCTTCGTTCGCTTCTTTGACGTCGGCATCGATCTTCGCGCCGAGGTCCTTCGGCTGGTAGCAGTGGTGCGCTTCGTCATTGAAAACGACGATCTCGCCCTTGTCCTTGCCGAGTTTGTCGAGCACGCGGGTCACGACCATCTGCGGGGTCTCGGTGAACGCCCCCTGGTCGGGTTTGCCCGCCAGCAAGAGCTTGCGCGTGTTCGCGCTAATGCCCCTGCCGGCGCTCGTGGTGCGCGGAAGGAACTGGTGGTAGTTCACGATGTGGACCTCGGCCTGGTTGAGCTGTGCGCGGAGGTCTTGCGGAACTACGCCGCGGAGGTCGTAGTAGTTGGCGTCGCGCGGTTCGGTCGGTTGCAGCACTCGGAGCCTGTCCTTGATCGTGATACCGGGCGTGACGATCAGGAATCGCTTGACGAAGCGGGAGTCCTGCGGGGTGTTGACCTTGTTCAGCGTGTGCCAGGCGATGAGCATGGCCATGACGATGGTCTTCCCAGCGCCGGTGGCCATCTTGAGAGCGACGCGCGGCAGGCCGGCGTTGTGCTCGTCGTTCGCCTGGGCGAGCGTTTCGCGCCAGTCGATGCCGGAGATACCACTGCGATCGTACTTGTCGCGCCCGACGACCTCGGCTAGGTAGATCGCGGTCTCTGCGGCCTCGCGCTGCGCGAAGAGGATGCGGTCCTCGCGAGCGGGGTCGGACCAATGGAGCAGTAGCTTGCGGCTGACTGCTGTAACGCCCGGGAACTCCTGGATCCGCCAGTCGCGGACCGCGTCCCGGAGCTGATCGATTTTGTCGTTGCGCTCGGCTCGCTCGTCGGTGATCGCGCCGAAGTCGAGCATGGGCTGCTGAGCTTGGGCAACATTCCCTCTGCCCTTCTTCGCCTTCGGTACCGGGACGAAGAATTCACTCGGACGGCGCTTCTCGAGAATCTGGCCTGTGGGACCGTTCGGGCCCATCTCGAAGTGACGGCTCGGCTCGTCGTAGGCGGAGTTCAGGACAGGGTCAGACAACGCCGAGGCTTCATCAGTCACTGGATCCTCCAATCGGGACGTCCACGGCCCAGACCCCCGTCTTCTTATCTTGGCGCAGGCCCGGTGAGGTAAGGGGTGCGGACCGCAGTCAATTGCAGAACGCACCCGTATTGGGGACACTCCGCACGCGACGATCGCTGCTCATGAACGCGCGCTTCCCGTTCAGGTCCGATGCGCTCGGGCGCAAAACCGTGAGTGGGCGACCACCCCGCGGCGAACCTGGGCAACGGACCGAGATAGACGTATCGGCGATGCTCAGGTGACGCGATCTGACAGAGAGTCCAATCGGATGAAAAACCTCATGCACGCAGGCTCTTTTCAGAGGTGCGCGCATTCTGCGGGTTGAAGTGCGCGCGGGTTGCGCAACGTGCGGGTATGAGGGGCGGATTAGCGAGATGGAAGCGCGGGGAACGCACCCAAGGCGTGCGGCAGGCAGTGGCCTATGCGTTCGGTGGGGCCTGTGACGCGACGCTGACTGCGAAGACGGTTGACGGGGTGATCGCCGCCGCCGACTACGCGGACGCACTCATGACCCGATACATCGTGGAGAACGGGGTCATTCGCGACGACCTGTTGAACCGGCAGCAACTGAGGGACTGGGTCGACGGGGTCGACCCGCTCACCGGGGATCTGCGCGGCCGCAAGCTCGAGTCGCCGAGCGCCGACTTGATCCTCGATGCGACGATCAATGCGCCGAAGACGCACTCGATCGCCGCCCTCCTCGACCCGGAGCTCAACGCTGCTTACGAGGATCTGCAGGACCGGCTGCGCGACCGGATCATCAAGCTCTGGCAGACCGAGCTGAACGCCCGCAGGGGCGTGCACTCTGCGATCCGGGAAGACCTCGCGCAGATCGAGGTCGTCGAGCTCAAGCACGAACGGTCCCGGTCCTTAGACCCGCACAAGCACCGGCACCTGTGGCTGAATGTACGCGTCCAGGGCAAGGACGGAAGGTGGTCGAACATCGACTCCCGGGTGGCGATGCGGTTCCAGAACATCATCAACGCCGAAGGCGACCTCGCCATCTGCACCGACCCGGCCTGGATCACCGCCCTCGCGGCGAAGGGCTTCACCTTGAACGCCGACGGTGAGATCCCGCAGCTCGCACACCTGGTGCGTCCGTTGTCGAAGCGGGCGGCGCAGATCGAAGCCAACAAAGCGACGCGCACCGCATGGTGGAAGGAGCAGCATCCGGGACAGGAGCCGTCCCGGGACGTGCTGAACCAGATCGACCGGTGGGCGTGGGCGGCCGGACGGCCCGACAAACCCCACAGCATCGACGCGGATGACTGGGCGGAGGTCATCCGCACCGAGATCGCCGCCCTCGACGCGCGAGTAACTCGTCCACGACCTGCAGTCACTCCGGCTGCCGTCGGCATCACGGACCTCGACCTCGAGCTGCTGGCCGCGAAGGCGATCGTGGATGCGGACGCCCGCTCGACCGGCACTGGCGGCCGGTTCAGTGTGCTGGATGTCCGCGCCGGCGCGATCCGCGCACTCGCCGCCTCGGGCGTCGTCGCCGAACGCGCCCGCCTGGACGCCGTGGTGCGCCACGTCGTCAAGGCCGCCATCGGGACGCATACCGTGGCGCTGCTGACCGGGCCGGCCATCCCGTCCCACATCAAGCGGCTTATGGCCACCGATACGGCGACCCTGAAAGTCGGTCTCGCGCATCGCATCCACGCGATCGCGGCCCCCGGGTGGGCGCTGCCGACAGATCTCGTCGCCCAGCTCGCCCAGCTCAGTGAACCCGGGCGCACTCTCGATGCCGCCCAGCTGGAGGGGGCATCCGCGATCGCCGGCACGTCCCGCATCGTCGCGATCTCCGGACCGGCCGGTACCGGCAAGACCACGATGCTGAAGGCCGCCGGGGCCGGGCTGCGCGGGCAAGGCCGCAACATGCTCATCGTCGCACCCACCAAGAAAGCCGCCAGTGTCGCGGGACGGGAGACCGGAACGGCATCCTCGTCGCTGCACGAACTGCTCTACGACTACGGGTGGCGGTGGGCCGCCAACGCCGCCGGTGCGACCGAGTGGACACGGCTCGAGTGCGGGGACACCGACCCGAACACCGGCGACCCCTACCAGGGGCCGCGCATCCAGATCCGACCCGTAGACCGGATCGTCGTCGACGAAGCCGGCATGCTCGACCTCGAGGCCGCCAGCGCCCTCGTCGACGTCCTCGAGCGCACCGGCGCCAGCGTCGCCGTGGTCGGGGACGAGAACCAGGCGCTGCCCATCGGCCACTCCGGCGCGATGCGCCTGTTCTGGCACAACGCCGACCACCGCGCCGAACTCGCCTCCGTCCACCGCTTCACCGACCCCGCCTGGGCGCAGCTGACCACTCGACTGCGGGAGCCGGCTCGACAGGGTGAGGCCGCACAGGTCGCCGACGAGCTCCTCCGCACCGGGCACGTCGCGCTGGCAACCAGCGACGCCGACGCGAAGCAGCGCATGACGGATGCTTGGTTCGACGCACGCCGGCACGGCCGCTCCATCGCGCTGGTCACCGCCACGCATGCCGAGGCGCAGAGCATCTCCGAAGCGATCCAGTCCCGCCGCATCGCCGCCGGAGCGATCGACACGACGCGCGCGACGGCCGGGCAGGGCGCACAGCCGATCTTCGTCGGCGACATCGTCCAGACCCGCCGCAACAACACGGCCGCCGCAGTGCAGAACCGACAGACCTGGACCGTGAAATCGATCACCACCGACTCGGTGATCCTCGCCTCAGTCTCCGACTCCACCGAGCTGCACAAGATCAGCCACGCGTACGCCGCATCGCACCTACACCTCGGCTACGCCTCAACCGTCTACGGCGTGCAAGGCGAGACCACCGACCGGGCGCTCGTCGGGCCCGGAGTCGGGGTAGCCGGGCTCTACGTCGGCCTCACCCGCGGCCGCCAGCGCAACGACGTCGTGCTCGTCGCACCCACCGAACCGAGCGCCAGAGCGCAGCTCATCGAGATGATGCAGCGCCCGGACATCGAAGCCACCCTCCACGACTCGCGCACCGCCGCACGCGAGGAACTCAACCGCGCCGCGCGACCAGCGACGGGACCAGCCGCAACGCCGAACGGGAGCCGCAGTGTGCACGACATGTCACGTTGAGCGTGCCCGCTGCGGCCGAGACTGGGCGCCGGCGCCTGGGGATGCGCGATGAGCCACCGGATTCCCGAGCCCGACGACCGGCCGGCCGTCGTGGTCGCCTTCGACCACAACTCTGCCGCCGAAGCCCTCGGCATCAGCCCAACCCGCCTGCGGCAGCACGTGCGCATGGGCGAAGTGACCGTGCACTTCTCCGGCACGAAACCCATCTACCTCCTCGCAGACCTCGAGCACTTCGTCGAGCAGCTGCCAACGCGACCGGGCAGACTGCCGAAGCTCTGAAGGGACCGACGCTCGCCGTATCTTCCGGGCGCTCACCACCCGCATGGCGTCACGGTCGCTGCACTGGATGTGCTCGCTTGGCCCGAATCCGCAATGCACTGCTTCGTCGGCCCCGATGGCCTACGTCGGTTTTTGTTCGGCAATCAATGCGTCACTCGGAGCAGGAACCCGCCCGGCTGGGGCCGTGATGGCTTGGTAAATGTCCTGCGCGATGTATTGACGGCCATAGGACCCAAACGGTCCAGTCAGGATGCCGAGTTCGACGAGCTTCTGTATCGCAGATCCGGTCGCGGTCGGAGTCCGTCCGAAGCGCGAAGTCATCATTGACACGGTGATTACCTGGTCGGCGATCAACGTATCGACGATGTCGCGGACCAGTCCTCTCGCTCCTGCCTCCTGAAGCAGGGCGACGTATTTGGACTGTACGGCGAGCATACGGTCGACCCGTTGGGCGACGTCTGTGGCTGACGCCTCCACGCCTTCGGCGAAGAAGCTCACCCACTCGTCCCACCGGCCGCTCGCCGAAACTTCGGCAAGATGCTCCTGGTACGCATTTCGCCTGGCTTCGAACCATGGCGAAACACTGAGCAATGGCTCGCTTGTCAAGCCGTCCAGAATGAACTGCACAACGATCATCAAGCGCCCGATGCGACCGTTTCCGTCGTTGAAAGGGTGAAGCGTCTCGAACTGATAGTGAGCCATAGCCGCAGCTACGATCGGATCGCGAGGAGACGGCGCATCCGTAATCCACCTCGTCAGGTCGCGAACTGCGACTTCGAGAGACGTGCCGGGCGGCATCGGCACGAAGCGGGCGTCCTCAATGGAACCGGTCGGGCTACCGATGGCCACGGGGGTGGTTCGGACTCGGCCGGCATCCTGGGTCTCCGAGTCGGTTTTATGAACAAGAATCGCCTGAATATTCTCGAGCAGCCCGACATTGAACGGGCGCCCCGTCTCGATCGCGTCGTAGGCGAACGTCGCCGCGTCAATATAGTTGAGCACTTCCCACAACTCTTTGCTGCGCGAGGCTTGGTCGCTCGCATCGGCGGCGAGCACCTGCTCAAGTGGGGCAAAAGTCCCCTCGAGCGCTGATGTGCTCTGAGCTTCACGCCGCAACGTGGGCCGAAGGAACATCCTCGGATTCGGTACCTGCCTGGATGCCTGATCGAGGCGAGCAAGCGCCGCGCGCGCTCGACCAACCGCGTGCCACGTCGGCCCGCTCAGCTGCGGCTCAGTACCCAGTGGGTCTGCGACGAAAGCGATGTGTTGATATGCGATGTTGAATCGCCCGTCCACGCCACTGATTGGCACGAGAGAGCCAATAGGGCTGTTCTCAAAACGGGAGCGATCCATAATTCCAGTCTAAACGGCATTACTGACATTTGACGGGCGCCATCTCCAGCCAACTTGAACTTAGCGACGCCCAGGGAACGGTCCGTCAAGCGCAGAGCACATCTACTGGAAATTACACTGACGTAATTCCAGTTGCTCGTGGCAGGCGGCGTCAAAGTGATGTCTGAGGCGTGGAGCACGCGGAAGAGCGTGGTCGCACGGCGAGCCAGCCGTGAGTCAACGCGAAAGCTGAGTTACACGTCCCAGACCTTGTCTGGCCGCTTGAGCTCGGCGACAACGAGTTCTGTGTTCTGAAGGTCTTTGAACGGGCTGGTCTTTGCCAGGTCGGTGATCGACTCCAGGATCGAAGCGGCGAGCGAAGTATCTCCGGCGGCAAGAGCTGCGTCCAGCGCGGTGAACAAGCCGCCGAAAGTCTCCCGTCGCTCATCGAAGGTGAGTTCAAGGGCCTTGAGCAGCACTTCCTGTTGGGCGCGGATACGCTCAAGCTGGACTTGCCGCCAGCTCTCGATCGCCTTGCGCTCGGTTCGCCCGCGCTGCTCCTCGATCATCCAGTCGCGCCCATAGCTCACGACAGTGCTCAGCAATTGCATCGGGTCGATGCTCTTGCCTGCGGACTTGACGACCTTGACGACGCCTTTCCCAGTCATGCCGGGCCCTCCTTCATTGATAGCGGCTCATCAGCTGTGACGACGCCTCGGTGAGACCACCGAATTGCGGGTCAAAGACCTGGACCGTGGTCACTTCGCGGATGTGGCGCACGAGGAGCATCGCCTGGCTGAATAGGTCGACGTGGAGGTCGGCGTCGAAGTCCAGCGAGTCCAGACGCTCTGTTGCTCTGTTCAGCCGAAGTGCCAGCTCCTCAAGGGCTGTCGAGAGCTCGTCGATGCGCCTCGTGCCAGCTTTCCGCAAGCTGACGGCGGCCTCGATTTGCGCGCATGCGACATCGACCTCCGCCGCGAACCGCTTGCCCCTCGTCTTTGCCTTTGATCCGAGGATGCCTGTGGTGAAGCCGGCGATGGCGAGCGCCGGCACGACGGTGATCACGGCCAGCACAACGTTTCCGCCAGCCATGCCTGTACCGCCCGCGGCGAGCGCGCCCCTGCCGAGCCACGCGAGGCTGGCGTTCGTCGCCGCCGCACCGCTGAGCGAACTGATCGCCGTACCAGTGCTCGCCGTGCCGATCGCCGACGCCGCGGCCAACGCGGCCGCATGAGTCCCCGCAGCCGCCAAGCCTGTCGCCGCAGCACCGGCACTCACCTGGATCGCGAGGTGAGCGAGTTCATCGCTGTCCATCTTGGACTGCGGAAGTTCTTGGATCGTCTGAATAAGTGCGGCCTCGCCGGGGTCGTGGGCAACGCGGTTCACGTTGAGGTGGTTCCGCTCCATCCAGTCGGCGAAGCCGCCGATGGTTCCGGTGACCACCTTGATCTTCTGGAGGTTGAACTGCTCGACGCGTCGCTGCATCGAATCGTGATGGGCCTGTAGATTCGCGCTGGCCTCGTCGAGCTTCTTCTGTGCCCGCTTCTTGATCTTTGCGGACTGCCCGAGATTGATGCCGCCTTTGACGCCGGCAAAGATCCCGGCCGGAAGAAGCGTCAAGACCCCGAAGACGATGAGCAGCACCAGCACGACCAGCCCGGCAATGACGGCCAGAGGGATCCAGACCCAGGACCAGTGGAATCCGCCGTGCGCCGTGCTCGCGACCAGCGCAAGCTGAGCCAGCGCTGCGACTGGACCATGAGTCATGGATCAACTATGCCAATGGAGGGCGAAAGGCGATGCGCCCCAGATTGGGCGCCGCGCGAGCCGAATCGGATGTTGGAGCGGGCATCTGAGCCTCAGCGGTCCTGCCATCCAGCTCACGCTGCGACCGCGCGTGCGAATGCCTCAGCAGGACCGAGCGAACCCAGTGCCGTCACGTATGATGGCAAGCAACGTCCGGCTTGCTGGACAAGTCGCAGTTGTGTATGCAACTGTGTATGCGCCAGGAGCGCTGGGGTCGCAACCCCAGTGTTCCCAAGGCATCGCCGATGTAGTTCAATGGCAGAACTTCTGCTTCCCAAGCAGACAGCGCGGGTTCGATTCCCGTCATCGGCTCCACTTGCACCAGCATCCGCCCGGCGCCAGCCCTTGAGGCTCGCCGCGGGAACGAGCACGCTGATCAACATGGATGAGCGCTCGGACCACCGCGAAATCGTCTCCGCCTGCGAGCGGGTGCAGACCGCCTGGTTCCAGGTGCGCGCCGAGCGCCTCGGCGGCCAGGTGTGGACCGACCGCGGTCTCACCTGGGTCGACGGGCCCGACGGCTGCAACCTCATGTTCCCCGAGAACGTCGACACCGACGCCGTGCGGGAAGGCGTCGAGAAGGCGCGCGAACTCGGCCGCGAGCTCGTGGCTGTGTGGCTGTCGACCGACAAGGATGCCACGGGCCTGGTGAACCTGGGATTCGAGCGCGGTGGCGCCCCATGGTGGATGGCCGCCCCGCTCGGCGAGATCGACATGACGGGCGACCCGCGCGTGCATATCGGGGTAGAGCCGGCGGACATCGAGGACGAGGAGCGGATCGACGGGCACGGCGACTGGCTGCGGCTCGCCGA